>OKVW01000140.1_pt1 | contig 49312 bp, 46 predicted proteins | sample 1606991 | NCBI WGS metagenome assembly OKVW01 (sample SAMN03281021, study PRJEB24777) | human gut metagenome | isolation source: fecal sample PR177 from 1 month old male Malay infant, vaginal delivered... | reverse complement strand
TCAGATCTATATATTTTTCGTGGCGGCTGTGTTTATAAATATTTCATATATTATTTATTGACAAATAGATTACCCCGTAGTATATTAGTCAAAAGAGATGATAGTAATAGATTTGGACTAATATAAAAAATAGAATGGAGGAATAATTGTGGTTCAATTAGAAAACAGGATGACAGAAAATAGATTATCAGAAAAATACCAATCCCTAAGCAGATTATTTGATGAATATGCAAGAGCAGTAGGATTAACTTCTATGAGTTTAACTGTTTTGGGGATTATCTATGATAATCCGGAAGAATGCACACAAAAGCTGATTTGTGAACAAAGTCAGTTTACCAAGCAAAGCGTAAATATGATTATTAAATCTTTTTTGAAGCATGGATATGTGGAACTGGTGGAAATGAAAACTGACCGTAGAAATAAGCAGGTAAAGCTAAGCGAAAGCGGTGTGGAATATGCAGAGAAAATTGTGGGCCGTTTATGTGAAGTGGAAGCGGATGTGATGAAGAAAATAACGGATGAACAGCGGGAGGCTTTAATCGTTTACGCTGAGATATATGAAGAAGGCATTCGAAATGAGATTGCCAGATTGGCTGGCAATATAAATAAAAAAGAGATAGGTGGTGATCGTATTGATACGAGATAACTGGATTCATTGCCCGGTCTGTAAAAATAAAACCAGATTAAAGGCACGTTATGATACAGTACTTATAAAGTTCCCGCTGTTTTGTCCAAAATGCAAACAGGAAACGCTGATTGATATTACAAACTTAAAAGTAACCGTTCTCACAGAGCCAGACGCATAAGACGCAGAGCCAATGAAGTATATAAATACTTCGTTGGCTCTATTTTTATTAAAGGAGGAATTAATTTGTTAAAAATACTGAAAAACCTAACTGCAAAAGAATGGGGGCTTACGGTCATAAGCCTCGGGCTGATTGTCTTTCAAGTGTGGCTTGATCTGACTCTTCCGGAATTTATGGGAAAAATCACAGAGATTGTCCAGACTCCCGGCAGCCAAATGAATGAAATTTTACTAGCGGGCGGCAGGATGCTGCTCATAACGCTGGGAAGTGTTGTGGTATCGGTCCTGATTGCAGGGCTAGCCGCACGTATTGCAACCAATCTCTCCTCCAGACTGCGGACAAACCTGTTTCATAAGGTACAGTCTTTCACAATGCAGGAGATCAACAACTTTTCCATATCCAGCTTAATCACGAGAACTACGAACGATATTACCCAAGTTCAGATGCTCGTGGTAATAGGATTGCAAATCCTTATAAAATCTCCGATCCTGGCGGTTTGGGCGATTGTGAAAATCACAGGAAAAAGCTGGCAGTGGTCCTTTGCAACTGGCATTGCGGTAGCAGCGCTTATTATTGTATCTGTAGTGATGATCGCTATTGCGATTCCGAAATTCAAACTGCTTCAAAAGCAGACGGATGATTTAAGCCGGGTTTCCAGAGAAAATCTCACAGGACTGCGGGTTGTCCGTGCATATAATGCAGAGGGATATCAGGAAGATAAGTTTGAAAAAACCAACCAGGCATTTGCCAATACAAATATATTCTCAAACCGCCTGATGGCTGCGCTGATGCCGTCTGTGGAGATTATTATGAATGGTCTGACCTTATCGGTATACTGGATCGGAGCAGTTTTGATCTCTAACGCAGCGGCAGGTGCCCGGCTCACCCTGTTTTCGGATATGATGGTGTTTTCATCCTATGCCATTCAATTGCTTATGGCGTTTATGATGCTGGTTATGGTACTGATACTGATCCCTCGTGCCAGCGTATCGGCAAACCGTATCAAAGAAGTCTTAGAAACGGACCCAGCCATTAAGGACGGTCCCATTCATGACTTGCATACTGCCACACCAGGCGAGGTGGAATTTAAAAATGTCAGCTTTAAATATCCGGATGCAGAAGATTATGTGCTGCAGAACATCAGCTTTCGGGCGGGAAAAGGGGAAACGGTTGCCTTCATTGGTTCCACAGGCTGCGGAAAGAGTACGGTCATTAATTTGATTCCCAGGTTTTATGATGCAACAGAAGGCGGGGTCTATGTGGATGGAATCAATGTCAAAGAATTTACCCAGGCGGCCTTACGCAATAAAATCGGATATGTTTCCCAAAAAGCAATCCTGTTTAAAGGAGATGTAGAATCCAATGTGTCCTTCGGTTCCAATGGAACGGGCAAAGTGACCAATGAGGAGGTAGTTTCCGCTATTTCTACCGCACAAAGCACGGATTTTGTAGAAGGTATGGAGAATTCCTATAAAAGTTATGTGGCACCCGGTGGAACAAATCTATCCGGTGGACAAAAACAGCGTCTTTCCATTGCAAGGGCAATTGCGAGAAAACCTGAAATTCTAATATTTGACGATAGTTTTTCTGCTCTGGACTATAAAACGGATAAATTACTTCGCAGCGAATTAAGGCATCAGGCAGCGGACGCCACCATTATTATTGTGGCGCAGCGAATTGGAACTATTAAGGATGCGGACAAGATTATCGTTCTGGAGGAAGGTAAAATCGCCGGAATGGGTACCCATCATCAATTGATGAAAAACTGCAATTTATACCAAGAAATTGCCTATTCTCAGCTTTCAAAGGAGGAACTGGAAAATGAATAATGATCAATATGAAAAACATCAAAAGGCAGAAGGACCAGACGCTTCGGAGTTTTCCGGATTAGGAGGAACTGTTGATAAAGCAAAGGATCCGAAAAAAACATTAAAAATGCTGCTGTCTTACTCAAAAGAATATTTAGCTGCTATCATCTTCGCAGTTATGGCAGCAATGCTGGGAACCGTAATCGTCCTGGCAGGGCCTGAAAAGCTTAAAGACATCACCAATCTGATTACGGAGGGCGTAGCCACAACCGTGGACATGCCCAGCATTGTCAAAATCGGTATCCTGTTAATTGGCTTATATCTTGCCAGTGGCCTCTTAAGTACTGTACAGGGATGGATTATGGCTACCGTTACACAGCGGATGTCCAAAAAAATGCGGACAGATATCAGTAAAAAAATCAATCGGCTGCCAATGTGGTTCTATCACAAAAATACAACGGGTGACATTCTGTCCCGTATCACCAACGATGTGGATTCACTGGGGCAGAACTTAAACAATAGTGTTACAACGCTTGTCACCTCAATCACCATGCTTGCAGGATCTTTGTTTATGATGTTCATTACCAACTGGGTTATGACGGTTACTGCCATTGCTTCTGTAGTAGTCGGTTTTATCATCATGCTGGTTATCATGTCGAAATCCCAGAAATATTTTGATAACCAACAGAAATATCTGGGACAGATTAACGGACATATTGAAGAAACCTACACGGGTCACACTATTGTAAAAGCATATAATGGAGAACAGCAGATGTATGAGCCGTTCAGGAGCCTGAATAAAAAACTGAAAAAAAGTACTTATATGGCACAATTTCTTTCCGGACTGATGATGCCTGTAATGACCTTTGTGGATAATATCGGTTATGTTGCAGTCATTGTTGTCGGGGCAGCTCTGGTCATGAGCGGACACATCTCTTTTGGAGTAATTGTTGCATTTTTAGTCTATGTGCGCTATTTTACCCAGCCGCTCACCCAAATTGCACAATTGGCACAGGGTTTACAATTGGCAGTTGCTGCAGGGGAACGTGTATTTGAGTTTTTGGACGCGGAAGAAATGACGGACGAAGGGCATAAAAATGTTAAGCTCCAAAAGGTTACCGGGCATGTGGAATTTAAGAATGTAAAATTTTCATACGAAGGTTCGGATCAGACGATCATCCATAATTTTTCCGCAACAGCCAGACCAGGTCAGAAAATCGCAATTGTAGGCCCGACTGGGGCAGGAAAAACAACACTTGTCAATTTGCTGATGCGATTTAATGAAATAAATGGCGGAAAAATTTACATTGATGGTATACCAATCAGCCGGATGACAAGGGAGCAGGTTCATTCACTCTTCTGCATGGTATTACAGGATACCTGGCTTTTTGAGGGAACTATTCGGGAAAATATTGTTTACAATAAAGAAAATGTATCGGAGGAAATGCTGAAAGAGGCTTGTAAGGCAGTAGGATTGCACCATTTTATCCGAACGCTGCCCAAAGGCTATGACACCGTTTTAAACGATAAAATCAGCCTTTCGGCGGGCCAGCGGCAGCAAATCACCATTGCACGTGCCATGATTGATAATGCGCCAATGCTGATTTTAGACGAAGCAACAAGCTCAATTGACACCAGGACAGAGGTACTGATACAAAATGCTATGGATAAACTGATGCAGGGACGCACTTCTTTTGTCATTGCCCACCGGCTATCCACCATTAAAAATGCAGATGTTATCTTAGTGCTGAAGGACGGGGATATTATTGAAAGCGGAAACCATACAGAATTAATGGAGAAAGGCGGATTTTATGCGGAGCTTTACAACAGTCAGTTCGAAGTGGCATAGAAGAAAGCAAACAAACAGAAAGGATGATTAAATGAAGATTGCATTATTCAGCGACACCTATCTTCCCCAGATTAATGGAGTGGCGACCCATGTAAAAACCTTAAAAGAGGGAATGGAGGAGCTTGGACACCAGGTAATGGTGGTAACAGCAGATTCAAAAGTGCGCTGTCACAGCCTTGAGGAGGGGGTACTCCGATGCCCTGCAACGGAACTGAAGGACCTCTATGGTTACGGTATGGCGCCCACGTACAACCAGGAACGCATGCGTCTGCTTCGTGCTTTTTCTCCCGACATTGTCCACATTCATACGGAATTTGGCATCGGTTCCACCGGCCTTGAGCTTGCCAGGGAACTGAGTGTCCCTTTGATTTACACCCAGCATACCATGTGGGATGAGTATCTTCACTATGTTGCTTCGCCCACACTACTGCCCACTGTCCGCAAGCTTGCCCATGCATATTTCCGGTATTTTGCCAATCAGGCAGATGCCGTTATCGGTCCCTCCCAAAAAGTACAAACCTTTTTGGATGCCTGCGGAGCCAAACGGAAGGTGGAGGTCATTCCTAACGCGGTGGAACTGGATCGCTTCTCCATTGAACAGGTGAACAAGGGAAATGTAGAACTGATCCGGCAGACCTATGGCTTTCAGCCGGCTGATCTGATCATCTGCTTTTGCGGGCGGTTGGCACAGGAGAAAAGTGTGGATGTACTTCTGGACTATTTTGCAGTCTGCCATCAGGAGGACTGCCACATCAAGCTGATGCTCATGGGCGACGGTCCTGCAAGGGCGGCACTGGAAGGCAGAGCACGACATCTTGGGATCAGTGATGCTGTGGTTTTTACCGGCAGTATACCTCATGATTCTGTCCGGGATGTATACGCCTGTTGTGATCTTTATGCCACTGCTTCCAGATCAGAACTTCATTCTATCTCTATGCTGGAGGCTATGGCTATGGGTCTTCCTGTTCTGCATATTCTGGATGAAGCTAATGCGGGACAGGTAGTGGACGGGGTTAATGGATATGTTTTTGCCAATGACCGGGAACTGCGTGCACACATTCTCCGGTACCGGGACAGCAGTGAGGATGAAAAGCATCAGCTGCGTGCTTCTGTGACGGCATCTGTGCGATTTGCTGACCAGATTGGGATGGCGCAGAAAATAGAGAGTATTTATCAGCGCCATGTAAAACAGGAGGCTGCACTTATGGCGGAGACTGGAAAAGGAGGTGGTCCTTATGCCATTTCTTGATATCTTACTTTTGTTTATTGTGGGTAATGTACTTGGATTCGTAATAGAGACGGTATACTGTTATTTCCTCTCCGGAAAGATAGAGAGCCGCCGTGGGGTAGTCTATGGACCCTTTAACCAGGTGTATGGCTTTGGTGTCGTCCTGATGACATTACTGCTGCCACCTCTGGTTGGGGGAAACCTGCCTGCGCTTTTTATCGGCAGAGCTCTCTTGGGTGGACTCTTTGAAGCCCTATGCAGTTTCTTTCAGGAGAGCGCGTATGGAACGGTCTCCTGGGAGTATTCAGGGCAGCGTTTCTCCTTATTAGGAGGTAGGACAAGCCTGACTTATATGTTCTACTGGGGCATCCTGGGTACATTCTATATCCGTGTGATTCACCCGCTGCTGTTTAGACTGTTCCAAAGAATACCGTTATCTATCAAAGCTCCGGTGGTATTGGCACTAACGCTTTTTCTTATTTTTGATTTCTGGCTCTCAAACGCAGCTGTACGAAGATGGCGCAGCCGGCTGGATGGGATACCTGCCGCTGGAAAGCTGGAGGTCTGGCTGGACAAAAAGTTTACAAACGAATGGATGCTTAAAATCTACCCAAGCATGAAGGTCCCGGTCCGCGATGAAGCAGGCTGTTCAGAGCCCCAATAAACACCATTTAAACAGCGGCCTACTGTGATTCCTCTTTCCCGGACCCAAACGACACCGCACACCAGGCGATCCCCGCTATGATTAAGACTGCTAAAAACAGAAGTTTACTCTGGGGATCAATGCCCTCCTGCCGGGTTTCCATAGGTTCGGGAAGGTCTTCATTTGACAGATTTTGGGGAGGGTCACTTTGCGGTGTTTCTGTTGTATGAGTGGAAGGGGTTACCTTTGCGGATGTCTGGACACTGTCTTTTTTTAACAGGTATGCGTAGCCCAGGTGATGATCCCCATAGTCATACCGGATGACGCCAACGGCACCGGCAGGAGGATTTTTTGGGAGGCCTTTGATTAAGATACGTTTAATGCCTTTGAATTCGGTCGTATCTGCGGGGACGGAGACCATACTGCTGCCGGCAAGCTCCAGCTGTGACGGTTCGTATGTATTTTCATTTATGGTAACGGGTTCCCGGAAGAGATTTTCGGTACTGTCGTATTTGGAAATATCCAGGTTCTTGAAGTTTTGAAAGCTGCTTTCTAACTGTGCTTTGCTGTCGAGATAATATTGGGAGGGTGTGCCTCTTAAGATGACGCTGATCAGTCTTCGTCCATCCTTTTCTGCATAAGTGACCAGTGTATTTCCTGCAGGAGTGGTGTATCCGGTCTTGCCGCCAATGGCAAACGGACAGTAGAATTCGCTGTTTTCATCGGAAGTGCTCACCAGTTTATGTTCCATATATATCGTGATTCCGTTGGGATTATTCAGAGTCGGGCTGATTTCATGTGAAAGGGAAGAATCAATTTCCAACAGCTTTGGATTGGAAAATGCCGCCTGGGCGATGCGCGCCATTTCATAAGCGGTGACCACCTGTGTATCATCATTTAAACCGGAGGGATTGGCAAAGTGGCTTTTGGTGCACCCAAGTGCTGCCACTTTATCGTTCATCATCTGCACGAATGCATCACGGCTTCCGGCAACATGCTCTGCCAGTGCATTTGCCACCTGGTTACAGGAGTGGAGAAGCAGGGAATAGAGGCAGTCCTCTACGGTTAACTGGTCACCTGCAGCCACATTGAGTTTGTTGCCGCTGCCTTCTTCCACATTATTAACCGCATCATCAGAGAAGGTCACAATGTCTTCTAAATTGCTGTTTTCCAAAACAATCAGAGCGGTCAGAAGCTTCGTAATACTGGCTGGAGGATATGGGGTATCGATATTCTGCCCCAGAAGAACTGCGCCGGAATCCATATCCACTACCACTCCCGCTTCCGCCTGAATCCAGACATCAGAAGGCCAGTCCGGCATTGCATATACTGTCAGAAGTAAGGCGGGGCATATGAACATGGAAATTAGAATAGCGATGGATATACGTTTCATGGACATCTCCTTATCAGGTCTGATTTTTATGTGACCGAAGCGGCTGACGGTGAAAAAGCGGTACAATCCGCCGGCTCTTTATATAGTATTACGGGGCTGTCTCAAATAGAAGAGTTATTTCCAACTTGACAAGCTGACAGAATCTGCCATAATAAAAATTAGACGTGTTTTAAAATTGCTTTCTGGCAGACCCGGCGTAAATACCCCATGTAATATGCCAGGAATATAAGGAGGAAAATAAAATGAAAGCCGTTTTTATGGACTATACAGGAACTACCGTAGAGGAAAAGGGAATTGAAATTGAACAAGTTGTTATGAGAATTTGTAAAAATAGTGAACTTAAAAATCCTAAGGATGCTCTCGTGCGCTGGTGGAAAGGTTTAAAGCAGTATGAAGAAAGCAGCTATAAGGAATCATATCTGACGGAAGATGAAATTGTAGACTGCCTGCTCAGAGATTTTGAGCAGGAAATTGGTTTAAAGGATAATCTTGAGGAGCTTCACTCTCTCATTCAGAATTTTTGGGTTAATGCTCCATTATTTCCGGATGTGAAAGCATTTTATGAAAAGTGTCCGGTTCCCATATATATAATCAGCAATAATGGAATTCAATATGTAGAAAAATCTATGAGGGATAAAGGACTTACCCCTGCAGGGATTGTCTGCGCTGATATGGTGCGGGCATATAAACCACACAAAGAAATCTTTGAGAAAGCACTGGAGTTAAGCGGATTTAGTTCCAGTGAAGTGATACACATAGGGGATTCTTATGCTTCGGATGTGCAGGGGGCTTTGAAAGCAGGTATTAAGCCCGTTCTGGTGCAGCGGAAAACTAAAGAAGACTATCCCGATACCATTGTCGTAAATGGGTTACAGGAAGTCCTCTCATTGATTAAATAAGTATTATATCCCTTTTCCGTTCAGCAATTTTTCAACGAATGGGTTGGCTGGCGAATGGGCTACATTTTCCGGAGTATCATATTGCTGGACAGCGCCCTGATCCAGAACCAGAACTTTCGTGCCAAGCAGCAATGCTTCGGAAATGTCATGTGTGACGAAGATAATGGTAATGCCTGTTTTATGATGAATTTCTTTGAGCTCCTTTTGCAGCTGTACCCTGGTGATCTCATCAACGGCGCCAAAGGGTTCATCCATCAGCAGGATTTCGGGAGAGGACGCCAGTGCCCGGGCGATTCCCACACGCTGCTGCTGGCCTCCGGAGAGTTCTGAGGGATAGCGCATCCTCATATCGTCTGTGAGTCCTACGATTTTCATCCATTTTGTAACGGCATCGTGGGTTTTCTTTTTGTTGCGATGGTTCAGCAGATTCGGGACATAGGATATGTTATCTTCCACTGACATATGGGGAAAGAGGACACTTCCCTGAATGCAGTATCCGATACTCCGTCTGAGCGCAATCAGGTCTTCATTCTGAATATCCTTCTGATTGACCAGGATACTGCCGCTGTCCGGGAGCAGCAGCCCGTTGATCATCTTTAATAATGTGGTCTTACCGCATCCGGACGAACCGATAACGGTAAGAAATTCCCCTTTTTCTATATCCAGATTAAAATGTTTGATGATTGAATTTTCATCATATTTCTTTTCGATATCTTTAAATTCTATAATGGGCATAGTTTACCTCCTTCTTAGATTAATCCCTTTTCTTTTAAGAATGCAAGTGCAGTTTCTCTGGGTTCCGCACCATTGTTTTCTACATTATAATTCATTTCCGCCATTTCTTTATCCGTTAAAATATCCTGCACCATATCAAATACTTCCGCAAGTTCCGGGTTTTCTTCCAGTACTTCTAATCGGATAACGTTTCCGCACTGATAGGAAGGATAGAAATGTCTATCATCTTCCAGCACAACGATATCAGAGACGCTGTACTGTCCGTCGGTTGTAAAGATCGGCATTACATCAATCTTCTTCTCATTGATCGCCTGGTATTTCAAGCCGATGTCCAGATCTACGGTATTCTTAAATTCAATAACGTAAGTATCGCATAGGGGAGTATATCCGTCTTCCCGTTCATAAAAATCATACTCGGCACCAAAGGTCAGTTCGCCAGACACAGCCTGCAGGTCTGAGATCTTTTTCAGGTTATATTTATCAGCGATATCTTTTCGGACGGCAAGTGCGTAGCTGTTGGCGAATCCATACATGCCGGTCCATTCCATTCCAAATCCGGACTCATATCCGGACTGCAGCTGCCCGAACATATCTTCTGTATAAAGTTCACTTTTCTTAAGCACCATGTTCCATCCCGTTCCGGTATATTCGGGATAGAGATCAAATTCCCCTTTTTCCATTGCCGGCTGAATGTTAGAGGTACCGCCGCCTACGCCCTGGGTAATCTCTACGTTCAGGGAGGTATAATCTTCAATCAGGATGCCCAGCATTTCACCCAGGATATACTGTTCTGTCATGGGTTTTGTGGCAATATGTATGGTATCTTTTTTGGATTTGTGGAAAAAAGCAGCGGCAGCAGATACTATCAGGATGAGCACGATGCCGCCTATGATCAGGGATATTTTTTTCCTGTTTTTCGTCCTTCTCTTCCTTTGCAGAAGTTTTTCAACCATCCCCAGGATAAAGTCAGACAGCAGGGCGATCACAGCGATAAGAAGGCTTCCCGCCATAGTCATTGCGGCATTGTTGGTGGTGATTCCTCTGTAAATAGCCACACCCAGGCCGCCTGCACCAATGAAGGAGGCGATACCAGCCAAAGCGATGGTCATGATCACCATGTTTCGGATTCCGGACATAATTACCGGCAGGGCTAAGGGGAGTTTGATCTTGAATAAAATCTGGCTGTCCGTACTGCCCATACCCCTTGCGGCTTCAATGATATTTTCGTCCACATTTGTGATTCCGGTGTAAGTGTTGCGTACCATGGGCATTAATGCGTAAAAGGTGAGGGCGATCACGGCAGTTACATTACCGATGCCCGAAAAGGGAATCAGGAATCCAAGCATAGAGATTGATGGAATGGTGTACAGAAAGTTGATGATGCCAAGTACGGGTTTCGATGACCGGCGGAATTCGCTTACCAGAATGCCGAGAATGCCGCCTAAGAGAATTGCAATTACGATAGAAATTAAAGAAATTTTTAAATGTTCCAGGCACAGATTGATGAAAAAAGAACTTCGCTCCGTTAGTAAAATCCAAATATCCATTAACATATTTTTGCTCTCCTTTTAATTGCTTTTACGGGACAGGTTTCATAACATAATCCACAGTGGAGGCAGTGCTCCTGCCGGATGGTATATGTATGCCGGGATTCAATACATTTCTGCGGACATTCTTTTGCACAAATGCCGCAGGCAATGCAGTCCCCGGTAATTTCATATCCTTTTACAGTGGGGGCAATGTTTCCAAAAGAATCATATGCTCTGTATACGGGATTTGAACTTATATCAAAGTATTCTAAGGAACCGCTGTTTATGCAAAATGGTTCTAAGATGTATCGGGATTCTCCGGGATACACGTCATTCATAACAGGATTATTTAAAAATATTTTATCGATCAGAATCTTCTGGTCCGACAGATGTATTGCGTTGCCGCTTAATCGGATCATCTCATAGTTTGCCGTCATTCCAACTATTGCAACAGTTTTACTTTCCAGTAACTCGGCATAAAAATCTTTTCCTCGGGCCGTACAAAAATATAAGGAATTATTTTCAACAAGCATCACATCTATGATCCTTGCCTGGGGTAAACCGTCTCTGCCGACGGTAGACATAGTTACACTTTTGATTTCCCTCAGCATGCTGAGATATTTGTTATTGTTTTCCATAAGCAATCCTCCCTTGCGGTGTCTAGTGCCGGGCGGCACTAGAATCCGCTATTGACATAATATTTTATAAGTAATATATTAAAGGCATACGGCAGTTTACGCAAGTAGGCACAATAAAGTGCTTAAGGTGCCAAAAAGAAACTAATGGAGGAATATGCATGGAAACTCAGAAATTACCGGTATGTCCGGTTGAAACGACACTAAGTTTAATCGGTAACAGATGGAAGGTTTTGATTATACGGGATCTGTTAGGCGGGAAGAAAAGGTTTGGAGAATTAAAAAATGCCATTGGCAACATTTCCCAGAAAGTGCTGACTTCTAATTTAAAGGATATGAATGAGGCAGGGCTGATTACCAGAACCGTGTATGCGGAAGTGCCGCCTCGTGTGGAATATGAATTGACGGAGACAGGGCTTAGTTTAAATACGGTTTTGGAATCCATGGTAGTGTGGGGGACAGAATATAAGGAGAAGCACCAGGATAAAGCGATAAAGGGAAAAGAGTGTTAGCAGGAGCAACCGTTTGGTATATACAGATTCAGCTATAGAGGCTGAGTCTGTTTTTTTACCCTTTTTCATGTCCTCCTCCTATTATCAAGTGCTGCAGGTACAATAGTTTTCCGCCGCTCTGAAAAGTTTACAACTTGGTAACATCCCCATGTTATATTTCCATTAAAGTGCTTTAATGTGTCCACTATCAGTAAAAGATAGTTTAAGATAAAGTTCATAAGAAAGGAAAACGTATTTCAGATATATCTGTAATGCGTAAAGGGTATAAAATGGCGGCAATACTAATTGTAGAAGATGAGTTAGCAATTAACGAATTAGTCCGCAGAAATCTGCAGCTTGTGGGTCATACGTGCGTGTCTGTATTTGACGGAGAGGAGGCGGTCCGGGAACTTGGACAGAATCATTTTGATCTGTTAATCCTGGATATTATGCTGCCTGGGGCTGATGGATATGAGGTGTACGGGGAATCAGGGGGAACACCTACCATATTTCTTACCGCCAGGACCGGTTTATCGGACCGGGTAAAAGGATTAAAAATGGGTGCGGATGACTATATTACGAAACCATTTCAGATGCTGGAGCTTCTGGCACGGGTAGAGGCAGTTCTGCGCAGGACATTAAAACAGAATACCGGTTTTGAGATGGGCAAAGTCAGAATTGATTTTGACAGCCATCAGGTTTTTCTAAATGGTAGGCTTACGGAGTGTACACCCAAGGAGTATGATCTGCTGGAAACGTTAGTGACAAACAGAAATATAGCACTCTCCAGGGATAAACTTCTGGAGCTGGTCTGGGGGTATGACTTTGAAGGAGATACCAGGACGGTGGATGTACATATACAGAAGCTGAGGAAGAAGCTGGAATTGGAGGATTATATAAAAACTGTATATAAAATGGGATATCGTCTGGAGGTAATGGAATGAAAAAACAGGCTTTTTTTACCACACTTATTTTGTTTTTGTTCTTTTTATATGCAGGGATAACCGTAATGTCAGCTATCATTTTTAAGGATAAGGTGGGTGTGATGAAGGAACGATGCCTGGCGGAACATTATGTGATTGCATCCTCTATCATAAAAGATTTCCAGGCGCTGGACAGCAGAGGGGTAGAAATCGGGTCGTCTATGGAGAATTTAATGCATCCATACGCCTACCTTGCCAAAGGAAATGGTATGGGGCTGGCGGTTTATAAAAATGAAAAGATGGTTTATACCAATATGGCACAGGAAGTTTTGGGGGATATAAAAACAGATACCTTAAAGGAAGGCCAGCGTTATGTATCCATAAAAGACAGCGGAGATCCGTCCGTATATGTAACTGGTCTGCTTCCTGCTCCATATGAAGGGTATGCCCTGGTTTACCGCTATAATATTGAAGAGACGATCACTTCCTGGAACCAGTTAAAAAATACACTTTATCTGGCGGGCACAATTTTATCCATATGTCTTGCATTCTGTCTGCTGGTTTTGTTAAACCGAATTTTTCGTCCGCTTAAGCAGATCTCCGATGCGTCAATGGGCATTGCGGCAGGAGAGTATGAAAAGCGTCTTCCTGTTTCCGGTAATGATGAACTGGCATATATGGCTCAGAGCTTTAACCACATGGCGATGGAAATACAAAAACAAATTGCGGACCTGAATGAAGCGGCAAGGCAGAAACAACAATTCGTAGATAATTTTGCCCATGAACTGCGCACTCCCTTAACCGCAATTTACGGGTATGCGGAATACATTCAAAAAGCGGTCATTACAGAAGAAGACAAGATTATGTCCTGCGGCTATATTATGAGTGAGAGCAAAAGAATGGAAAATATGGCATACCAGCTGCTGGACCTTGCGATGATGCGCAATAATGAAATCAAAAAAGAAAATATAGAAATGGAAATATTGCTGGAAGCCGTAAAGAATACGATTCAGCGGAAAGCTTACGAGAAAGATATAGAGGTTACCTACAGCCGTGAAATGGATTATATTACCGGAAATGCAGAACTGCTGGAAAGTCTGCTGGTGAATCTGATCGACAATGCTATCAAAGCCAGCAAGCCAAAGGACAGTATAAAAGTGAAGGCTTATCAGGAGGACAATGTTAAAATCTTGTCAGTAAGTGACTGCGGAAAAGGAATGACAGTGAGACAGCTTCAGCATGTAAAGGAAGCATTTTACAGGGCGGATAAATCCAGAAGCCGCAAGGAGGGCGGAGCCGGATTGGGCTTATCAATCTGTGAACAGATAGCCGAACTTCATGACGCTTATCTCCAGTTAAAATCCGGTCCGATGGAAGGAACGGAAGTAAAAGTAATATTTACAACTTTGTAACAAGTCCATTACAACTTTATAATCTCCGTGGTGCAAGATAGGTAATGTGATCACAAATAAATATAGATCGGCAGACTTGTCAGAAAAGAAGGGGTAAATATGGAAAATAGAACGGGTAAAAAATGTAACGAAAGAAAAGCTAACAGAAGGAATCGGAGAAGTAAAAGGCTAAATGACAGTACAAAGAAAAGTAGTAATACGAAAAGAACTAATTATGAATTTCCCAAAATTATCGCCGGGGCTTTTGCGGCAATTGGTGTATGCGCATTTTTGTTTGGGGGGTTAAGCGATGCTGTCATGGCTGCAGAACTGGGGAAAACGGCAGCAGTCCCTACCAGCTACCTTTTAAAAGAAGAAATCTCGGAAGCAAAACCCACAATAAGTGAGGATGTAACAGCTTCCACAGAATCGCTGGAAACCCCGGCAATAAAAGAAGTGCAGGAGAAGAAGGCAGATAACTATGTGAAGGGCACTTACAAAGTGGTTTCCGATCCGCTGACCAAAGACAGCACGCCTACGGAGAAAGACCTGACTCAGGATGCAGCGGCAGAAATAGGTGCCAGGATGTTGTGGGAACTTTTTGGATTAAAGATGAACGATGCGACCATCTATATGTCATATAATGCAGGTACGGAAACATTTCCAAGGGCTTTCTGGAGCGGTGACGTCCGGCTTGGGGATACCAGATCACCGGAAGATACCTGCTATACATTTATAATTGATGCAGTAACGGGGGAACGGTTCAATGCAGGTTACGCACGAACACTGGAGAAAGAAGTCTCTCTTGATTTTGACAAGAAACTGATGGATAATCCCGGTGAATATACAGAATTGGCAAGGAAAATGGCAGAAGAGCTGGACATTGTAGATGGCAAGGCAGCGTCTTCGGAATATGGCTGCCAGGGATATTCCAATAATGATCCGGATATCACAATTGAGGTGACGGGAACAAATGGAGATCGGGCATTGTTGTCTTTTTCCAGATACGATCAGCAATTTAAAGGTATCGTCTATGATGCCAGCCTTAAGATTTCAGAGCCGGCAGAAAAAGCATCTGCCATGAAGGCTTCCGAAAAAGCACAGGAAACATTGGAAGCAATGCCGGAGGTGGAGTATGCGGAGTCAGAAAATCCTTACTTGATACCATCAGTGGAGGAATAGAAGTTGTAACAGATTTAGAAAAAAGGAAAATAGATTGAGGAAGCAGGGTGCAAAAGGAAAATTTGCACCCTGCTTCATTTTTAATGGAAAGAAAAGTTGACCTGACGGATAGTCAGCAAATGAAAATAAAAACCAGTAGTATGAAATATTAATGTTGTCTAATAAAAGGAAAATTATGGAAGAGGTAGAACAATGATATGTGTGGTAAAATTTTATATATATTATTATGATTAATGTAATGTAAAATCAACATTAAAAATATCAAAGAAATAAAAATAAAAAAATCGTATAATAAAGAGAATTAATCACAGATATATTAATGTACAAAATATCGCTGATTGTTATAATGAAGGAAACAAAGGAGGCGATGTGATGGGACAACAGATTTCGCTAAAAGACCGGGAAATTTTGCGGGAGGTGGCAAAAAAACAGTTTGAAATGAGCCAGACACCTGAGATGAAATCCCTTGGGAAAGAATGGATCTTACATAATGATTGCAAAAGTGATCGGGTTATGGTGGTGATTGAATGGCAGACTTTTTGGCAGGAGGTTATTTTACCGTTGCTTAACTGTGAGAGTGAGATTGCAAGAATGCTGGAAGGTCAGCTATATGGAGGGTTTGTGGGTAAAATGTTATTTGAGGATGACAGTATAGTAAGAGATCATTTTCCCATCAGACAGCAAAATAACTTTCGACCTTTTGATATCGAGGTGGGAGTCACCTACTCCGAAGATGGAGGTGGAATAGGACATCATTTTAAAGAGACTATCCATGATTTGGAAGCAGATTTTCATTTATTGTGTCCATCGACTTATGGTTCTTCCATACAGCATGTTGTTGAGAAAAAAGAGATGGCAGAAGAAATATTCGGAGATATTCTTCCCGTGCGGATTACAGGCTGCAGTCTGGATGTGGGGATGACCAGGGATCTGGTTCATATTATGGGTATGGAAACAATGCTTTATTCCATTTGTGATTATCCTGAGTTGTTTCATAGAATGATGCAGATGCTTACGGATGATTATTTGGCATATTTTCATTTTTTGGAACAACAGGGGCTATTGCTTTCCACAACAAGCAGCGAGCAGGTATGGCAGGGATCTTACGCATTTACAGAGGATTTACCGGCATCTCATCCGGGTGGGATGAGGCTGAATGAGGTATGGGGCTATATGGATTCCCAGGAAAGCAGTGGGATGTCCCCAGAGATGTACGGAGAATTTATCTTCCCCTATTATAGAAAGATTGGCAGAGAGTTCGGTCTGTTGTCCTACGGTTGCTGTGAAGCCGTTGATCCTATATGGGAACGGAACATCTCCAGCTTGCATAATCTGCGTAGAGTTTCTATTTCACCATGGTGCGATGAGGGGTATATGGGGGACAGACTCAGAGGAAAGCGGATTATTTATCATCGAAAACCAAGTCCGAATTTTCTTGGTGTGAATAAAAATCTGGAGGATGAAGAGGTAAGAAGGTATTTTAAGAAAACTATGGTAGCAGCAAGGGAATGTACTCTGGAGATAACTCAGAGAGATGTGTATACAGTACACCATGATATGGAAAAAGTAAAAAAATATGTGGAGATTATCCGGCAATGTGCCAGATATAGATAGGGAGGTAAAGAAGATGGCTATTCATTTTAGTCCTGAACGATGGGATAAAATTAAAAAAACATATGATTTGTGGTGGAAGCATGATCTTAATCGACCAATTATAAAAGTCATTGTAGAGGATGGATTTGGTTCAGATACTATGAAATCAACAACTTCTTTTTTTACACAGGAAAATTGTACGGACTTTAGCTATTCGCCGGATGAATTAATAGCTGACATGGATTATGTTTTAAGCCATTATGAATTTTTGGGAGATTCTTTCCCCATGATTAATTTCGATATGTTTGGTCCGGGTGTGCTGGCTGCTTTTTGTGGAGCCAGATTGGATAACAGTAGTGGAAGAGTATGGTTTTTTCCAGAGCAGGAAAAGGAAATTGCGGATATTCATGTAGAATATAATTCCCAAAATCAATGGGTAAAGAGGATAAAAGATATCTATGAGGCTGGACATAAAAGATGGAAGGGACAAGTACTAATGGGGATGCCTGATTTGGGCGGCATACTGGATGTGGCAGCGGTTTTTCGGGGCAGTGAAAATCTTTTATATGATTTGTACGATTATCCGGATGAGGTAAAGCGGCTGTGTTTAGAGATTGAGAAAGCATGGATGGATGCTTATCATGATCTGAATATGTCGTTGCGGCCTATGAATCCAGGATATTCAGATTGGCTTGGCATTTACAGCAGCACCGAGAGTTATGTGCTGCAGTCAGATTTTTCTTATATGATAAGCGAAGATATGTTTGAAGAGTTTGCTTATCCTGCAATAAAAAGAGCCTGTAGCCAGTTGAAGCATTCTGTTTATCATCTTGATGGAATTGGTGAAATTAAACATTTAGACCGGTTATTGAGTTTGAAAGAACTGGATGCTGTTCAGTGGGTTCCAGGAGATGGTCAGCCGATGGCCAGTCACTGGATTACCATTTATAAAAAGATAGAGGAGAAAGGTAAGGGTATAAAGATAGAAGGCGATTTTGGGGAGTTTGAAAAGGTCTTTGTCCATGTGCCCAAGGGGCTTTGTCTGCATCAGATAATAGGAAAGGAACAGCGTGCCCAGGCATTACGCCTGCTGGATAAATATGGAGTTGAATCCGAATAGCCAAAGGGCGCTTTATCGATGAGATAAAGCGCTTTTTGGGATGAAAAGAGAGAGGTGGGGAGAATAGTGAAAAAGAGGATAGGTGAAACAACATTATATATTAAAATCCTTTTACTTGCATTGGGAATGATTCTTATACCTATGATGTTTATGTTTATTTATCTTATGTCGGGATACGAAAAATTTATCCGTCAGGAAGTAGGGGAGAATCTATCACGGCAGATACAGGGAAGTGAAGATTCCATTAATGAGATTCTGGAGAATATGGTACAGCTTTCTAACAGCTTCCTGGCTGATGAGAGCCTGAAAAAAGTATACAATCCGGATGAGGCTAAGGACTTGTCTTATTACGAGAAAGTAAAGATTTTTGATCGTTATCTTTCTAATATCTCTGTTTATAAAATCACAGGACTTCAGGATGTGAAAATTAGCTTTTTGGACAATGACCAAAGGATGTATACCAACTGGAGTATGGCATACCAGGATTATCATTATCTTTTTGATAAGGAGTGGATGAGGAAAGGAATCCAGGAATATGGTGTGGCTTGGAACCTATTTGCAGATACTTTTATAGAGAACGGAGAGCAGGGTGGTTATGTTTCCTTGGCACGGCCAGTTGTGGACGAATATGATTCAAATAAGATTCTGGGAGTACTGTATATTAGTTTGAAAAACAAGGCTTTTGAAAGTATGTTGGAAAAGTATCTGTATGCCGAAAATGATTCCGTGGGTATTTACAGTCAGAAAGGAAAAGCCTTGCTTGTAAATGGAAAAGAGCTATCTCAGGACCAGGTTAAAAAAATAGTTGAGTCAGCGTTGGGTTATGGAAAGCTTGAGAATGTTGTAACACTTGAGGGAACAAAATATTTGATCACCAGTTATCCCATCAGCACCCTTTATACAGGTAAGAATGAAAAGCTTATAACTATTCATTTGACTGATTTTCAAAATGTGACTGACCGATTTTCGCAGATCTCTAAACAAATGAATATCTTTTTAAGTGTATTTATTCTTTTTATTATTACTATGTTTTTGATTCTTAGTTACAGTATTGTCACTCCGATTAAAAAATTGTCATCCAAAATGCGTCATTATAAACTGGGAAATGAAATTAACGGTCTGGATATTTTAAGGAAGGATGAGATCGGGGTACTAAACAGGTCTTTTTTACTTATGTCCGACGAGATAGAAGGTTTATTTATTAAATTGGAGGAAGAACATCATGTACGGGAAACTTATTATTATGAATCCCTGCGGGCTCAAATGACCCCACATTTTTTATTTAACAGTCTTAATACAATTCGATGGATGGCTATTATAAAAGGAGAAGAGGCTATCGTTGCTGGAATTGATGCGTTGGCAAATATGCTTAAATATAACATGAATAAGACAGAAGAACTGGTAACTTTGAAAGATGAAGTGGATAATATAAGCAATTACATATATATGCAGAATCTTCGGTATGGAACGCGGTTAGAGATTACATTGGATTTTCAGGAAGAACTATATTCATGTAAAATGGTAAAGTTCATTCTCCAACCCATAGTGGAGAATGCAGTTCTTCATGGGTTTAAGGACGTAGGCGAGGGACAGATTTTTATATATGGATATATAGAGGATGATATGCTTAAGATTTTTGTGGAGGATAACGGAGGAGGTTTATCAGAAGAGGCGATAGATAACTTTCAAAACAGTAAAAAAGATGAACCTCATATCCGAAAAAAGATGACCGGCATCGGTCTGAATAATGTGGACTACAGAATAAAAGCAGTGTATGGAGAGCAATATGGTATTGAGCTGGATTTGACAAAGAAAAAAGGAACTGCTGTAATTTTTTCTTTACCGGTCATTTGGATAGAGGAGGGGTGTCATGAAGAAGATTCTGATCGTAGATGATGAAATTTTAGTCCGTATAGGGATAAAAACCATTGTATCATGGGAAAAGTACGGTTACTTTGTGATAGGCGAGGCGGGAAGCGGAAATGAGGCATTGAAAAAGATCAGGCAGGAATGCCCGGATATTATCCTCACGGATCTGGTAATGGATGATGGGGATGGGTTTCAGCTGATGGAAATCTGTAAAAGAGAATTTCCGGCTATTCTTTTTGTAATTCTCAGTGGTTATGATGATCTGGAACATGTTAAAAAGGCTATGAAGCTGGGTGCTGCTGACTATATTTTTAAGCTTACATTGAAACCACAACAGATAATTAAAGTACTGGATGGAATTGAATGCAGTGAAGAAAGTAAGCAGCCCGCTATTTATAGTAAAAATTTATTTTATCAAAATAAAGAAGCTGTGAAGAATAACCTATTCAAAAAAGCGGCATCACCACAGTTCCGCCTTACTTGCGAACTATTAAAGCAGTTCAAACAACTGCCACTTGCAGTAAATTTAGGAAAAGAGTATGGGATTCTTTACCTGGGTATAGATAATTATAGTCTTTTTGAAAAAAATGAGGCTCAAATGATGGAGGGAGATCTCCTTAAATATGCTATAGAAAATATAGTTCAGGAGGTAGGAGAGGAACAATATTATTGTGATATCTTTGATTATGAGAAGGGAGATCTGGTAGCAGTGGTTCAATCAGATCGGGAGCGGGTAAGTGTAGAAAAACTGGAAGAACTTTTCGATAAAATAAACAGCCAATTGGAACGTTATTTAAATGTTAGTGTCTCAGGAAGCGCTTACGAAGGAGGAAAGGGCATCCAGAATTTACCGCAACAGATAAAAAAACTACAGATACTGATTCAAGAGAGATTTCTTGAAGGGAAAGGGAGATTTCACAAAAAATATTCTCAAAATATTCAGATACAACCAGAATCTGCAATGGCACATATGAAAAATCTAAGAGATGCTCTTAAAAACAGCGATGTAGAAAAGGTATCTCATTGTCTGGAAAAAGTCTATACAATCTGCAAAACTGATAGATTGATTCCTCAAGTGTGCAGAATTTTATATTTTGACGTTTTATCTGAACTGAAAGAGGATATCCATCTGAAAAATAGCATACACAATTACCGGGATGAGAAAGGATACAGCCTTTACGATGGAATTATTAAATATGATTTTCTGTCTGCCATCCAGAAATCTTTCCTGGATTTTCTGAAAAAAGGATCCTTGCCTGAAAAGGGGCAGAGAGTAAAATACCATGAAGAAATTATGGAGGTGAAGGCTTATGTTCGGCAGAATTTAAAAGGGTCTTTAACCGTACCTATTGCAGCGAGTCTTGTTTGTATGAGTGACAACTATTTTTCTCATGTGTTTAAAAAAGAGACAGGTATAAGTTTTATAGATTTTGTTAATCAGGAGAGAATCCAACGGGCAAAGGAATTGCTAATCACTACAGATGATAAAATTTATGAAATATCTGACCAGGTGGGGATTAGCAGTTCCAACTATTTTGGGATTTTATTTAAACGATTAACAGGGAAATCGCCTAATGACTATCGTGAATCGGAGAATTTTAAGAGAAAATCGTAAGATAGAGAGAACGAGCTGATGTAATTATAACCTTAATTGGAGTTAAGAGAATTGATAACAGAATAATAAGTAAAAAAAGCAGTTATCTTTCTTTAGAATTTTTGTGTTTTTCCATAAAATAAAATCAAGAGAGTGGTTATGTAATGATCTGTTAAACATGCTCTAAGGTAAACGGAAACAGTAAACAAACACAAATGGAAATCAGGAGGTAAGAAAATGAAAAAGAAAAGAATGTTGTCAGCAATTCTCACTACAGCACTGTTCGCAATGTTATTAGGGTGTGGAGATGCAAAAACAGATGTGGATTCACAGGAAAAAGTCAATACAACAAATGGTATAAAGGATGAGAAAGAGCCGGTAATTTTAAAGATATGGGGAGGTGTGCCACCCGAGAGCGGTTATCAACAGATGTGTGACAATTTTAATGAGGCATTTAAAGATAAGAATATTAAGGTGGAATATGAGCGTTATGTCAATGATGATACGGGGAATCTAAAATTGGATACTGCATTGATGGCCGGCTCAGATGTGGATCTTTTCTTTAATTATGGGCTGACTCCGTTACAGAAGCGTTATGAGGGTAGAATGACACAGGATTTAACAGAGTTTCTGGAAAAAGACAGCTATGACATGGTGGAAAACTTCGGAGAATTCGTAAAATCCACTTATATTGATGGAAAGGTTTATGCACTGCCCACTACGCTTACCCAAAATGCCATACTTATTAATAAAGATATGTTCGACGAAGCAGGGATAGAAGTACCTAAGACATGGACATTAGATGAAATGCGGGAGATTGCCAGGATTCTTACCAAGGGAGATGGTCAGGATAAGATATATGGCATGTTTTGGAATACAGGTGCTATTATGGGAGACCTGACACCTACAAGATTGTCGCTGGGAGGTGACTTTATGTATAAGGAAGGTGGAAAGGAAACTAATTTTGATAACCCCCTGTTTCAGAAAAATATCTCTGCAATTTACGATATGATGAAAGTGGATGGTTCGGTTCCTACTCACGTGGATTCAGTGACGCAAAAACTCTCCATTGAAGGAATGTTTTTAAGCGGAAAATCAGCCATGACTGTAGGTTCATGGGCAATCAGAAATATTAAAAACACAGAGGAATACCCTCATGATTTTGTGACGGCAGCAGTTCCTTATCCCACAATGGATGATAATGCAAAATACTGGAATGGTGAGCTTGGAGATCTTTTAAGTATTAGCCAAAAGTCAGAACACAAGGAAGAGGCATGGGAGTTTATGAAGTGGTATGCACAGGAAGGGATGCTTCCCGTGGTAGCCGGGGGCAGAGTTCCGGCGAATCTGAATTTCAATCTGGATGACATAGGTAAAGCATTTCTGGATGGTTCAGAGGAATTGTTTGATTCGGAATCGATCATTTATGCAATGATTGAGCCAAAAGAGCAATACTGGGTACAGACGATTCTAAATAAAGCACCTGAGATAACAAAAATTTTAAATGAAGAGATAGAGGCAGTATATATAGGAGAAAAGTCAGTGGATGAGGCTATGACCAATGCAAAGAAGCGTGGTGATGAACAACTGAAATAGTTAGGAGGAGGTATCATGAAATTAAGCAGACAGACCAAACGGGATCTGACCGGTTATGCGTTTATTCTTCCAAATTTATCCGGATTTTTAGTTTTTACTTTGTTTCCAGTGGTCTTTTCACTAATTATTAGTTTTACAAATTGGGATTATACGAAAGGTTTTGGAAACTGGGATTTTATCGGTTTATCTAATTTTATTGAAATGTGGTCGGATGAATGGTTTCGTGCTTCCTTATTGAATACTATTATATTTGCAGCGGCAGTAGTCCCGGTAACAGTATTTATTGCGTTGGTGGCAGCTGTAGTGATCGATCATTATTGTTTCATGAAATTGCCGTTAAAGCTGGCCATGTTTATGCCTTACATTTCCAATATTGTAGCAGTTGCTACAGTATGGATTATGATGTATTCACCCTGGGGACCGTTTACACTGCTGATAAAAGCTTTTGGGGTGGATAATCCGCCTCAATGGCTTGGCGATCCAAATTGGGCTCTGCTGGCAATTATCATTATGACCATATGGAGTGGGGTAGGATATTCTATTATGATTTATACATCCGCTATACAGGGGCTGCCCAAAGACATCTATGAAGCGGCAGAGATGGACGGAGCCAATCCGGTGGTTCAGTTTTTTAAAATTACCATTCCAATGCTGTCTCCTACTACGTTTTTTCTGGTTATTACCAGTTTTATCAGTTCGTTCCAGGTGTTTGGCCAGATACAGATCATGACTCGTGGGGGCCCGGGTACCTCCACCCATGTTTTGGTGTATTACATCTATACGTCAGCGTTTACATTTTATCGGATGGGATATGCTGCTTCTATATCGTGGATTCTTTTTATTATTTTATTTATTATAACTATCATTCAATGGCATGGGCAAAAAAAGTGGGTGAATTATTAGAAGGGGGAAGCTCAAATGAATAAACTGCGTATAAAAAAGACAGCGGTACGTGTGATCATTACAGCAATCATGTTACTGATTGGATTTACAATGATCGTGCCGTTTCTATGGATGCTTTCAGCTTCTATGAAGCGGCAGCTGGATGTTACAGCTTTGCCAATTAAATGGATTCCGGATTATTTTTATACTCACAATTATGAGGTAGTATGGAATATTGGAAATGCGGCGCCCAGGGATTATCACTTTGCTCAATCTTATTTTAATTCCATAAAGATTGCGGTTATTAATGTGTGTGGATCAGTCATAACCAGTTCTTTAGCCGGTTACGCTTTTGCAAAGATTAAATTTAGAGGAGCTAATGCGGTTTTTATGCTCTATTTAGCTACAATGATGATTCCTTCGCAGGTCACCTTGATTCCTAAATTTACTTTGTTTGATAAGCTGGGAATGATGGGGACTCATGCTACACTGATTTTACCGGGGCTGGTTACCGTAACAGGAACGTTCCTTATGAGGCAGGCATTTATGCAGGTATCGGACGAACTGAAAGAGGCGGCCTGTATTGATGGTGCCAGTGAATTCCGAATATGGGCACAGATTATGGTACCTGTTATTAAGCCGTCCATGGCCTCGCTGGGATTGATTGTGTTCTTATGGAACTGGAATAATTATCTGGACCCACTAGTATTTTTAAGGGATAGGGAATTATATACTATTCCTGTTGCTCTTACTAATTTTGTGGAGGAAACATCTACAAACTACGGATTAATTATGGCTGCTTCAGCTTCGGCTTTGATACCAGTTTTTATTGTTTTCTTAGCTTGTCAACGATTTTTTATTAAAGGGCTGACCGCAGGGTCGGTCAAGGGTTAGAAGAGGTTAAAAATAATGGAAAAAGAGAGTAAAAGATCTATGGTTTTGGTTAGTATGGGTGATTTTGAGGATTATGGCGGGTGGTCTTTAGACACACAGTTTGTAACAACAATGGGAGTTCCTTATTTATTGGCCCATGGATTGGGGAAACCGGTAAAGGATGCAAAAACCACTTTGTATTTTGAAGAACCTGGTTTATATCATATTAAGGTCTACACTTATAATTGGGTTGCTCCATGGAAACCGGACTTGACTGCGGGTATTTTTCAGATAGGAATAGACGGAAAAATGTTAGGGGAGAAGTTTGGAACTACAGGCTGTTGCTGGGGGTGGCAGGAAGGGGGAAGTATAGAGATTGCAAAGCAGCAGGTGGTTTTGAATTTGCATGACCTTACCGGATTTGAGGGCAGGTGCGGTTTGATATTATTTTCCCGTGATAAGGAGTTCCACCCTCCGGTGGACTTGGATAAACTGAACGTATTCTACAAAGAACAGACAGGTAATATGAGATATGCGGTAAGGGAAAAGTTTGATCTGGTGGTTTCGGGCGCGGGGATTGCAGGAATATGTGCTGCCCTATCAGCTGCTCGCCAGGGACTTAAAACGGCACTAATACAGGACCGACCTGTGGTGGGCGGGAATAATAGTTCCGAAACCCGTGTATGGCTGGGAGGCGAAACAAATTTTGATCCGTTTCCGGGCATTGGGAATATTGTGGCTGAGCTGGAGCAGAAAGAAAAAGCACATTATGGAAGCAGAAATGTTGGCAGTCTGTATGAAGATGATAGGAAGCGGCAGTTGATAGAGAAACAGGAGAATCTTTCTTTGTATTTAAGCCATATCACCGTGGGGGTACAGATGAAGAGTTCCGAAATTTGTGCAGTGGAAGTATTAGATGTAAAAGCAAACTGTTATAAACTTATTACTGCAGATCTGTTTGTAGATTCTACAGGAGACGGCACACTGGGATCTCTGGCAGGGGCTGACTATGAAGTGACTACGAACGGTCATATGGGGATGACAAATTATTGGCATGTAAAAGATATGGGGGAACCGCAGAACTTTCCACGATGCTCCTGGGCAATTAACTTGAAAGATGTAGATTTTCCTGGAAGAGTTCATGTAAGGGATATTTATGGAATAGAAGGAGAAAAATCATTGGGTTGCTGGTTTTGGGAAAGTGGTTGTGAGATAGATCCAATAGCTGGTGCGGAATACACCAGAGATACCAATTTCAGAGCAATGTACGGTGCTTGGGACTGCCTGAAGAATGTGGATCACAGTTATGAAAACTATGCTCTGTTTTTTTCCTCTTATATCGGTGGGAAGAGAGAGTCCAGAAGACTGTTCGGAGATGTTATTTTAACAAAAAGTGAAGTATATAAAGGAAAGAAGTATGAGGATGCCTGTGTGCCTTCTACGTGGAATTTTGATGTACATTATCCGGATAAAAGATTTTATTCCGCTTTTCATGAAGGAGATGGATTCCTTACGCATGATTATCATGAATCTTTTCATAATCCCTATTTTATTCCGTATCGCTGCCTGTATTCCAGGAATATTAATAATTTATTTATGGCAGGCAGAAATGTGAGTGTATCTCATGATGCATTGGGAACTGTTCGGGTGATGCGAACAGGTGGAATGATGGGAGAGGTTATTGGTGTAGCTGCAGAAATTTGCAAAAGATATAGTGCTGAACCCAGAGAAGTCTATACTAAGTATCTAAGTGAATTTATGGAAAAGCTTAAATCGATCCCCAGAAAAGCCTATAGTCCAAAAGACTGACAGGTCTTGGTTTATTTATAAAAAAATAAAGGATAAAGCCGCCCCCTCAATCTTAAGGGGGCGGGAGTGAGATGCCGTAGAGTATTATTAAAGATTAGATTGTCCACGAATATACCCGGCAGTCATTTCCACTTTTGTAGGGCTAATGAGGCTTATGACTTCATCCGTATGTGTATATAAAAATACAATTCCTATGATTACAAATAAAACAACAATTCCACTGACCAGATTTATTTTCTTCATACGTATTTACCTCTTTCTGCTGATACTTCTATTAGTATAATACGTATTTGTGAATGAAAAAATTAGTTTTCCTTGCATTTTTCTTACAATTTTTTTAGGATTGCAGATTGGTCCTTTTACATTAATACAACCGGTTTAATCAAGTTCTTGGGCTTGTCTTTCATCAGCATTAACGCCTCTTCTACCTTATCAAATCCATGGAAGGTGTGAGTAATCAGCTTACTGGTATCCAGTTTGCCGGTTTCGATTAAGGATGCCAGCTTCTCCATACGAAGTCTTCCGCCCGGCATCAGACCGCCGGCGATTGTTTTGTGGCCCATGCCGCAGCCCCACTCCACCCTTGGGATTTTAATATAGTCGCCTTCTCCAAGGTAATTTACATTTCCAATTCTTCCGCCTGGTTTTAACATACGGATTGCCTGGTCAAAGGTATCGACATCGCCGCCTGCTATGACGATACGGTCAACGCCTTTTCCGTGGGTTTTTTCCATAATCTGTTCCACGATATCGCCTTCTCGGTAATTGACAATTTCGGTAGCACCGTATTCTTTTGCGATCTGAATGCAGTTCGGTCTGGAACCAACGGCATAGATGCGGGAAGCACCGCGAAGTGCAGCTCCGGCTACAGCCATAAGCCCTACCGGACCGATACCGATGACAACTACCGTATCACCGAACTGTACATCTGCTAATTCTACACCGTGGAATCCGGTGGGAACCATATCACAGAGCATACTGGCTGATGCCAGATCCATACCGGATGGAAGCAGGGCTAAGTTCCCGTCTGCATCATTCACATGGAATAATTCACCGAAGACACCATCTTTAAAGTTGGAGAATTTCCATCCGGAAAGCATTCCGCCGGAATGCATGGAGTATCCGCCCTGAGCTTCCAGGGAATTCCAGTCCGGTGTAATGGCTGGGATAATGACTTTGTCACCCGGTTTAAAGTCTTTAACCAGGGCACCAACCTCCACAACTTCACCAATTGCTTCATGTCCTAAAATCATATCATGTCTGTCGCCTAAAGCGCCCGCCCATACTGTATGTACATCAGAAGTACAGGGAGCGATGGCAAGGGGTTTACAGATTGCGTCCAATGGTCCGCACTCAGGTGCCTGCTTTTCAATCCAGCCAGTTTTTCCGATTCCTAACATTGCAAAACCTCTCATAAGTTCTATCTCCTTTCGAAAACACATTGTTAATTATTTGACGTGCCATAAATATAACATATAATGAATCTATAATCAATTCTATAATAATAAAAATATATCATAATCTTTCTAATCAAAATTTGTGCATTTTGCATAAAAAAACAGATTTTAGATAAAAAAATATCCGCAAACATTATATAATGTATAATCTTTATATAATGTTTGCGGATGCCTTATTTCGTGGGGAGTAGCCAGAATGGCTGAAGCAGGCTGACAAACTATTCAGAGCCGTCAGTCTGGTTTCTGGCAGGAATGAATTTTCAAACACGCTCTGGACTCCCAAGCCGCATTTCTGCTTCAGCCATGATTCTTACAGCTGTTTGCACACCGATGCCAAAACGGTCACAGCCTGCTTCCTGCATTTCTAATATTTGGTCAAGTGTGCGGATTCCTCCGGCTGCTTTTATTTTCACATGTGCATCTGCGGCAGTACGCATTTTCCGGATGGTATCGGCGCTGACGGGTATATTTGCCCATCCGGTACCGCTTTTGACAAAAGCTGCTCCGGTTTCTGAGACAATTTTACATGCTGTTTCCAATTCAGAATCATTTAAATAAGCCGCTTCAATGATTACTTTGACAGGTATCTTTTGGGCTGTCTGCACCACCTGCGCAATGTCTTGTTCTACATATTGATAGTCTTTTGATTTTAAGGCGCCCACTGCCATTACCATATCCAGTTCCTGACAGCCGGCTTCCAGAAGCTGTGTGCTTTGCTGTACTTTGGATAGAGTGGTGTCTGCGCCTGAAGGGAAGCCCACAACTCCGCCGGTATGTATGTGGGGTTCTGATTTCAGGGCATCTGCCAGATAAGGGGTGAAGCAGGGCATGGAGAATGCACATATAAACTGGTATTGCTTTGCATTCAGAATCATTTGCCGGATATCGTCCATGGTATTTTCGGCACGGACACAGCTTACATCAATGTGCCGGTGAAGTTCTTTTAAGAATTGCAGGTTCATTTGGTTACTCCTTTCAAATTGAATTTTTGTTACGTCCGGTCATATTTGTATAAAGCTCGTATTTTTTTCCAATAATGGTTACATCGTCAAAACAGACTGGTTTTCCTCTTTGGGAACAGCGACGCTGGATACAGAGCAGTGCCTCCCCCACTTCTACTTCCAGCATTTGCGCTTCTTCAAACTCTGCGTTTTTGGCAAAGATTTTATCTGCAGCTTCATCAATTTCAATGTGATAAGTATCTTCCAGAAACTGATACAGTGCGGTAAACTGCCCGCAATAGCCGGCGATTCCGGGAACCAGGGATTCGGGGATGTAATTTTTCATGATTACAATGGGCTGTCCGTCTGCCAGCTGTATGCGCTGTACTCTGGCTGCTTTTTCACGTTCTTCTAATTGCAGATTCTGGGAAACATGAGCCGGAGGAACCAGTGTATCGATATACATGCTTTTTGTGGTTACCGTAAATCCTTTCTTTCGTAAGGTTTCCGTTACGGAGGTAACACAGTTGAGGCTCTGCCTGGCTTTATAATCCAATACCCGGGTGCCTCGCCCCTGCCGGACTTCCACGTAGTTATCCTCTGCGAGAAGTTCCACTGCTTTGCGGATGGTAATTCTGCTGACAGAATAGATTTCTTCTAACTGGCGCTCGACGGGAATCATTTCCCCAACTTTATATTTTTCATCCAGGATGTCATTTTTTAATTGCTGGTATACTTTTAAATAGGCAGGTAAACGTTCGCTCATAACTGTCCTCTCCTCTTTTGATTGTTTGTGTATAGTATATGCCAAATGCTTATGGGGCGCAAGTGTTTGCTGATTTGGCTTTTATGCTCAGATTGCTGTAATTGCAGTAAGAGTAATTAAAGTTATAATGTATGTAAGTATGCCATTTGCAGCATTTAAGATGTTGCAAATATCCCCCTGTGGGGCTTGTGGCAATTTTTTTGTTCTGATAAAGTAAAAAATAAATATAAATTTACAGGAAAAGGAAGAAAAATGAATAAACTTTTAGAAGAAATAGAGGAATATTGGAGCACTCGAACAGATGGGTATTCAGAGGTTAATCACAAAGAACTGGAAGGTCCGCAAAAGAAGTCCTGGCTGAAATTACTGGTTTCGGAATTTCCGGAGATACCAAGGGAGGAAATTAAGATACTGGATATTGGAACCGGACCGGGATTTTTTCCTGTTATTCTGGCGGAGGCCGGATATCGGATAACAGCTGTGGATTACAATTTTGATATGCTTGAAAAGGCTATGGAAAATGCAGGGAGTCTTCGCGATAAAATTGATTTTTACCGGATGGATGCGCAAAATCTGGATTTTGAGGACAACACCTTTGATGTTGTGCTTTCCAGAAACCTTACCTGGAATTTACAGCAGCCGGAACAGGCTTATATAGAATGGTTCAGGGTATTGAAACCAGGAGGAAAGTTATTGAATTTCGATGCCAATTGGTATGGGTATCTCTACGATGAAAAAAAGAGGGAAGCTTATGAGCAGGATAGAAAAATTGTGGAACAGATGAGTCTGGATGATCATTATTTATGCACAGATATCGATACCATGGAAAAGATTGCCCTTCAGATGCCCCTTTCTGTCCAAACCCGTCCGTGCTGGGACCAAGAAATATTGAAAAAAACAGGTTTTGTGGAGGTTCAAACAGATACTAAAGTATGGGAGAGAGTATGGAGTAAAGAGGAAATACTAAACTATGGTTCCACTCCTATGTTTATGATAAATGGGCGGAAAGGAGTCAGCAGAGTGTATGCATAACGATATATTTACGCTTGGAAACATGAAAGCAGAGCCTGGGGAAAAGTGCTCCGGCTTTCTGGATCTGGCAGATGGTAAGTTTAAGCTGCCAGTAACAATTTTGAATGGCGAAAAAAAAGGAAAGACAATGTTGATCCTGTCAGGAGTCCACGCAGGAGAGTATGTGGGTATCCAGGCTGCTATTGAGCTTTCAGAAAAGTTGGATATAAAGAATATTAATGGTACTGTTATTATTGTAAAAGTTGTATGCAGGGATGCCTTTGAATGCAGAGGCGGAAGCCAGGGAGTGGAGGATGGAAAGAATCTGAACAGGGAATTTCCTGGAAAGCCAGATGGAACTGCTACACAGCAGCTTGCATGGGCGATAACTCAAATACTATTCCCGGTTGCCAATTATTGTATTGATTTACACAGTGGTGATAATTACGAACAGCTTACCCCATATGTGTATTATGCAGGTGAAGCAGATAAAAAAATTGTGGATATGTCAAGAAAAATGGCTGAACAGGCAGATGTAAATTATATGGTAAGATCCACGGTTATTGCCGGCGGTGCGTATAACTATGCGGCATATACAGGGATTCCAAGTGTGCTCATAGAAAGAGGCGGGATGGGCGGATGGACAAAGGAAGAAGTTCATTCTGCCTTGAAAGATGTACAAAATATACTCTGCTTTTTGGGTATTTATAACGGGCAGAGCGGAAATAAGACATGTTATCCTCATGAGGTAGTTGATATCAGATATGTGTCTGCTTCAGTTACAGGCTGCTGGTATCCTTGCAAAACACCGGGTGATATAATTCAAAGAGGTGAAGCTCTGGGTGTAGTGAAAGATTATGAGGGAAATGTATTAGAGAATTGTAACGCAGAATGCAGCGGTGTAGTCCTGTACCAGACAGGCAGTCTTCAGGTGCTGGAGAACGGTCCTATGATTGCTTACGGAAGAGTCCTGGAAAATTGTGATGACAGGAAAGATAGAATTATAGAATATTGGGAGAAGCGCAGCGAGAGTTTCATGATGCAGAGGAGGAGAGAACTAAAAAGTCCACTTGCATATCGCTGGCAGCAGGAAATAGAAAAAAAGATTCCTAAAGGAAAAACACTGAAGATTCTGGATGTAGGATGCGGTTCCGGTTTCTTTTCCATTCTTCTGGCAAAAATGGGGCATGAGGTGACAGGAACGGATTTAACACCGCAAATGATTGTGAATTCTAAATGCCTTGCAGAGGAAGAACATGTTTTCTGCCATTTCTTGGTTATGGATGCGGAAAGAATGGAATTTGAAGATAACAGCTTTGATGTAGTGATTTCAAGAAACTTAACTTGGACATTGCCCCACGTTAAAGAGGCTTATTCGGAATGGAAAAGAATATTGAAGGTGAATGGCATACTTCTGAATATTGATGCTAATTATGGTTCCGGAAATTTTACGGATTCATCGGAATTACCTGAAAACCATGCCCATCATACCCTGGGAGATAAAATGCTTGAGGAGTGTGAAAGGATAAAACAGCAGCTGCCCATAAGTTCATGTGTCCGGCCTGCGTGGGACGTAGAAACTTTGGGACAGATTGGGTTCCGGGAGTTGTCCATTGACCTGGGGATTGGCAGACGCATTTATATAGAAAAAGATGAGTTTTATAACCCGACACCAATTTTCATGATATGGGGAAGGAAGAGTGAGTAATCGTTTGACAGATTTAAAACAGTTGTATTACTTTATTGTGTGCACGGATGTGGGTTCTTTTAGTAAAGCTGCAAAAATTCTGTATACTACGCAGTCAAATGTTAGTAAATCTATTAAGGCATTGGAAAAGTCTGTAGGAGCCAGTCTGTTTGTACGAAAGCCAAGAGGAATTACGTTAACCTCTCAGGGAAAGCATGTATATAAGCATGCTTGTAAGATCATGGAAGAAGTGGGGACTTTGGGCGATTTTTCAAGGACAGGAGAAGTGGAATGGCTGAACATTTCATGCAATCCGAGTTCGTGGATCTCTAATAGGTTCGTTGAGTTTTATAATAAAAATTATGAAGCAAATATTCATTGCCAGGTATATACAGCAAGTGTTCAGAAAATAATGCAGCGGGTAAAAGATTGCAAAGATGACGTAGGATTTGTCTATGTAATGGGGTGCCAGGAGGCTACTTTTCAATATGCACTTAACAGGAATCACCTGGATTTTATTCCCCTTGCTAATGTTGAAGCTATGCTTTATCTCGGCGAGCAGCATATCCTTTATAAGGAAAATAGGATTGACCAGACAGAATTAAAGAAACTTCGTTATATTCAGAGCTATCAGGATGAATTTACAGAAAATAATTACTGGATGATAAAGGATGAAAAGGGTAAGATATTGACAGAGATGGATGTTGCTGTGGTAACGAACAGTGATTATATAATGGAAAAAATGCTTACAAAAAGTAAAATGGCTAATATAAGCGGTAATTATCTCACAAAAGATGAGAATCAGATATTAGAGAATGGAATACCTTTGGAGATGGAAAATAATCAGGTTTTATTTGGATATCTTCAACGGAAGGGAGAGGAGCTTCAACAAAGAGCAGGCGAATTTGTGGAATTTGTCAAAGGAGCGTTGAACGAAGAAGTATAAAATGTCGATATTTAAAGAGATATGAAAGATTGGAATAGATTAACTCGAAAAAGGAATGGCTGTATAACCCTGGGGTAGGGTTGTACGGCTTTTTTGTATCTGATATTATTATGAAGAAAAAATATATTACAAAAAGGAATGAGGAGATGAAAAAGTATATTGTAATAAGGCTATTGCAGCTGATTCCGATTCTGTTAGGTATTACATTACTTTCTTTTATATTAATGCAGTCATCTGCTATGGATGCAGTTGATATAATGGAACAAAACACAGGCGGAGCAATGTCTGAGGCGGAGAAAACTGGAATTCGAGAGGAATTGGGACTGGACAAACCACTGCCGGAACAATATGTTGTTTGGCTGAAAGGTGTTGTGACCGGAGATATGGGTAAATCTTTTGTATCAGGTCAGTCTGTATTTAAAACTTTTGTATCAAAGCTTCCGGCTACCATTGCATTAGCATTTACATCTGTTGTGCTAACGGTATTCATATCAATTCCTTTTGGAATTTTATCGGCAGTAAAACAAAATCGTTTTGTGGATTATCTGATACGTTTTTTTAGCTTTATCGGTAACTCCCTTCCGAACTTTTTTGTATCCCTACTGCTGATATATCTGTTTTCTCTAAAGCTTGGCTGGTTTCCGGTTATGGGAAATACTCAGGGATGGAAAAGTATTATCCTGCCTACATTGACTTTATCGCTTGCAATGGCAGCAAAATATACCCGGCAGGTACGGGTTACTGTTTTAGAGGAACTGGGTAAAGATTATGTACAGGGCGCCCGTGCACGTGGTGTGAAAGAAAATAAAATTCTTTATTTCAGTGTACTGAAAGCATCGATGCTGACAATTGTTACACTTTTAGCTCTGTCCATTGGTTCACTCTTGGGAGGAACGGCTATTGTTGAGTCCATATTTATGTGGGATGGAGTAGGAAAAATGGCAGTGGATGCAATAACCATGCGTGATTATCCGGTAATTCAGGCATATGTAATCTGGATGGCTGTAATCTATGTGCTTGTAAATCTCGTTACGGATATTATTTATTGTTATCTGGATCCAAGAATCCGAATAGGTCAGGAGGGATGATGATGGCTGGAAGAGACTATACAAAACAAAAATGTGTCATCTTTACAGTTTTAGTAGGCATTATGCTCTTGGCTGTGATTTTTGCTGAACAGATCGTGCCATATGATCCCTATGCACAGGATTTAAAAAATGCGCTGCAACCACCGGGCGGGGCACATATTTTTGGAACTGACAGATACGGCAGAGATATGCTTTCCAGGGTGATAATGGGAGGACAGACAACGATATTTTCTTCTCTTTTCCTGGTATTAATCGTTATGACTGTTGGAACCATAATAGGCATTATTTGTGGCTATAAGGGAGGAAAATTAGATACGTTCTTAATGAGAATATCAGATGTTTTTCTGGCATTTCCGGGTATGGTATTTGCTATTGCAGTTGCAGGTGTAACAGGTGGTGGTGTTATTAATGCGGTGGTTGCTTTGGCATGTATTTCTTGGCCGAAATTTGCCAGAATTGCAAGAAGCCAGGTAATGACCGTAAAGGAAACACCATTTATTTCGGCGGCGCGGTTGTCTGGTTCCGGCACATGGAAGATTATACGAAAGCATATGCTGCCCAATATAGCAGGACCTATTCTGATCACTGGTGTCCTGGATATCGGAACTATGATAATGGAGATAGCCGGTTTATCTTTTCTTGGATTGGGAGCAGTTCCGCCAGTTGCTGAGTGGGGATCTATGATGAGCAATGGAAGAAGTATGCTCCAGACTTCTCCATGGGTAATTCTTGCACCAGGTTTTGCGATTTTTGTTACAGTGATGTTATTTAACTTATTAGGTGATTCGATCCGGGATATAATGGATCCGCGCAGAAATAAAAGATAGCTGATTAAAGGAGAAAATTTATGATGAAAAAAAGATTATTTGCCATGAAGACAAGCGCTGCACTGCTTACATTTTGTATGTTTGCTGGAATTCTGTCTGGCTGTGGAACAGATAACAAGGAAGTGACAACCTCCTCCAATACTGAAACAGCAGGCAGTGATTCAACTGCATCAGGTGAAGAAAAAGTATTTTACTATGGGGATACAACATTTAACGCTGAAAACGATGAATCTGATGTAAATCCACACAAAGGATATTCCGGTTGGGCATGCATCCGATATGGTATTGGGGAGACACTGTTTCGGTATTCTAATAAGATGGAATTGGAGCCGTGGCTTGCTGCAGAATATGAAATGCAGGATGAGAATACCTGGAAAATTACGCTGAGAGATAATATATCATTTACCAGTGGACGCAAACTGGATGCTCAGGCGGTAAAAGACTGTCTGGATGATCTGGTTAGCGTACACGAAAGAGCAAAAGGCGATCTTAAGATAAAAGAAATTACCGCAGACGGGCAGGTTTTGACCATTGTAACAAATGAACCGGTTCCAGCACTGATTAACTATCTCTCAGACCCATATGGATGCATCATTGATATGGAAGCAGGTGTTACTGACGATGGAAATGTTACAGGAACAGGACCATATATTGCGAAAGAGGTAAAAACAGATGTAGGCATCACTTTAGTTAAAAATGATGCTTACTGGGATGGAGAGCCAAATCTTGATACTATCTATGTTAAGACAATTTCGGACGGAGATACTATGACTATGGCCATGCAGTCCGGTGAACTTGATGCTGCCTATGGACTTCCATATGCCAGTCTGCCTCTGTTTTCGGAAGAACCTTACAGTATCTCTTCGGTAGAGACTTCCCGTTCATTTTTCGGACAGATAAATTATGACACTCCGGCGCTTCAGGATGAGAGGGTAAGAGAAGCAATTGCAATGTCAATCGATAAAGAAAACTTTACCAATACATTACTTGACGGAAATGGAATGGCAGCGGTTGGACCTTTTCCAACAAACTTTACTTTTGGTGATTCTACTGTAACTGGTCCAAAATATCAGCCTGAAGAAGCTAAAAAAATATTATCAGAAGCCGGATGGACGGATAGTGATGGAGACGGATATGTAGATAAGGACGGAGAGAATTTAACAATACGCTGGGTGACTTATCCCAGCCGCCAGGAACTTCCGCTTCTGGCAGAGTCTGTGCAGGCAACGCTGAAGGATGCAGGTATTAAAGTTGATGTGAATTGTTCAGCAGATTTCCAGAGCTTTCTGGATAGCGGAGAATGGGATATTTATGCGGGGGCATTTGTATGTGCACCTACGGGAGACCCGGAATATTTCTTTACTACGCACTGCCTGGATGAGTCCTCTAAAAATCGGGGAGGTTATCATAGTGATAAACTTCAGGATTTGGAAAAGAAAATGAAATCTACTTTTGATTCAGATGAGAGAGCGAAGCTGGCTACTCAGATGACACAAACAATATTGGATGACAACGCATTTATTTTTGCGTCCCATCTGAAAATGTCCATTGTATCAGGTGAAGGTGTAACCGGTTTGGAAGCACATCCCTGTGATTACTATGAAATCACAGTAAATCTGGACAAAGAATAAATACTAATTGAGAAAGGACGATAAACATGGGACAGCAGATTTTAACAGTGGAGCATTTGCAGGTGTGCTACACGGGTAAACCTGTTTTAGAAGATGTCAGTCTTACGCTTGAATCCGGACAGATTCTTGGAATAGTGGGAGAAAGCGGCAGTGGAAAAAGCACTTTAATAAAAGCTGCCATGGGCCTGTTGGGAAGTGAAGGAGCAGTAACCGGGGGTGCCATTCAATATAAGGACAAGAATGTGACAGAACTTAAGGGTGAAGAATTACGAAAGCTGCGTGGACCAGAAATGGGTATTATTTTCCAGAATACCGCTGCGTCACTTTGTCCGATCCGAACAGTGGAAGATCAGCTTTATGAAGCAGTTCTCCAACACAAAAGGATTTCCAGGCAGGAGATCAAAGAAATGGCTATGGATCTTTTTGAAAAAATGAAACTTCTAAATGGAGAGCGGATATTAAAAAGTTTTCCTTTTGAATTGTCAGGAGGAATGAACCAGAGAGTAGGGATTATGATGGCAATGATTCTACGACCTGCACTGCTATTTGGTGATGAGCCTACCAGTGCCCTGGATGTTACCGTTCAGGCGCAGGTAGTTCGTGAAATGATGAAGTTAAGAGAACTTTTTGGTACGACAATTGCGATTGTTACTCATAATATCGGTATGGTAGAATATATGGCAGATAAAGTTGCTGTCATGCATCATGGACGGATAGTTGAATATGGTGATGCTACGCAGGTTATTCAGCATCCGCAAGAACCATACACCCGCGAGCTAATTCGTTCCGTGCTTCGGATACACAGAGGTTAGTATATGGAAAAAATTCTGGAAGTTAAAAATTTAAATAAAACCTATTATAAGGCAAAAAAAGCTTATCCGGCAGTGCATGATGTCAGCTTTTTCGTAGATGAAAGTTCATGTGTAGGCATAGTGGGTGAGAGTGGCTGTGGTAAAAGTACCATTGCCAGAATGATCACCTGCCTGACAGAACCTGATTCGGGGAGCATTCGGCTCAATGGTCAGGAGTTGGAAAAAAGCAGAAAAAGACATTTAAAATACCTGTATAAAAATGTTCAGATGGTATTTCAAACTCCCCAGGATTCTTTTGACCCTAGACGCAGTCTGGGTGATGGCATTATGGAAAGTATGATTAACCAAGGATTGAAAAAGAAAGAAGCCAGGGAGCGGATGAGAGAACTACTTGCCATGGTTGAATTAGAGGAGAAATATGCATACCGTTATCCACATGAAGTAAGCGGAGGACAATGTCAGCGGGCAGCGATTGCAAGGGCTTTAGCAGTTAGACCCCGTCTTCTCATCTGTGATGAAGCAACCAGTGCACTGGATGTGACAGTACAGTCGCAGATCATTTCATTACTTAAAAAGTTAAGAAAAGAAATGGGACTTTCTATTCTACTAATATGTCACGACTTGGCACTGGTCCAGTATTTATGTGATTATGTGCTCGTGATGTATGATGGAGCAATTGTAGAAGATGGCATACCGGATGACGTGATCATGCATCCTAAGCAGGAATATACAAAGGTACTAATTGATTCTGTATTATAATGAAAATACAATTGTAAGTATTTAATATTATTATATTTTAATCATGATAACAGCTTAAATGGGAAATAACCATTCAGGCTGTTTTTTCCTGTTTTTATCCTGAATTACCCTGTACCAGATAATAAACTTGACAAGTGGACAACTGCTCACTACAATACTTAAATAAAAAGTAAAATATTATCAGAAGCATATTCAGATGCGTAAACAGATACAAAGCAGTCAAATATGCATCCACTTAAAGTGGTAAGTGGAGCAGAGAAGGAGAAAAAATGACGACAAAAGAAAAGATTATATATGAAGCATTGATGCTTTTTTCCATAAGCGGATATGAAGCGGTTTCCACCAGAATGATCGCAAAGGCGGTAGGCGTTACCGACAGCGCCATGTACAAGCATTTTAAGAGCAAACAGGATTTGCTGGATGCAATTTTAAACGAATGCAAGAGCCGTTTCATGCAAAAATTAGAAGAAACTAAATTTATGGAAATGGAGTGGGAGAATCTGGAGGATATCTGTATGAGTTTTTTTCAGTTTCAGACAGAGGATCCTTGGATTGTTGCTTTTCGGAAATTACTGATGGTGGAGCAGTTTAAAGATCAGCAGATGCAGCAGCTATACCGGAACTTTTTTATTGAGATACCCTTAGAGGGGCAAAAGAAAATATTTGAACAACTGATTGAAGAGAAGATTTTGAAACCGGTGGACCCGGAGATTATGGCATTGGAATTATATGCACCGTTTTTTATGTATCATACGTTAGAACAGGAGAAAACGGTGCAGGAAAAGCTGAAAAAGCATGTGAAGCAGTTTGTCGTGCATTATGCAGCAGAACAACATTAAACTATTTCACAGAAACTTTACATTATTCTGATAAAGGTATGATAATCATCATATATATTAATAACTGTAGGAAATAATTCACAAACACGATACTGAAGTTTAGACTACAGAAAGGAGCGGCAGAATGAATGAGATATCATTATGTTTGGTTTGATCTTGGAATGACTCTGGTTGAACCATCCAGAAGTTCGCTGTATCAAAAAGTTTTAAAGGAATTTCAGGTTGACCGGTCTGACACCCAGATCCGCAAGGCTTATCATTTGACGGATAAGTTGTTTATGAAAGAATATCCCCATGTACTGGGGACGGATGAAACCTGCTTTATGCCCTGGTATATTGGAAATCTGAATTATTTTTTAGATGTCCGGCTGAATATTATTGAGGTCTACCAGAGATTTAAAGAGGTAAGGGTAAAAGAATCCACAGGCTGGAAAAGGATACCCAGTGCAATAGGGGTACTGAAAGAGTTGAAGCGAAAAGGAATAAAGACGGGATTGATTTCTAACTGGGACCGTAGCTGCAGGAAGGTACTGGAGGAAAACCAATTACTGGATTTGTTAGACACAGTTGTAATTTCTTCGGAAATGGGCGTTGAGAAGCCGGAAAAGGAAATATTTGAAGCGGCTTTTGAGCAGGGAAATACCAGCGCTTTAGAATCTCTGTATGTGGGAGATAATTATTATGACGATGTCATTGGAGCAGCAAATGTAGAAATGAATTGTGTATTAATCAATCCTTACGGGAAAGAAGGAATTGAAGAAATAAGCCACGATAAAATCATTTCTGATATATCGGAAGTTATAAGATTTGTAGATTAGACAGAACATTTTATAAATACAGAACATTTTAATAAATACAGACATCCCGGAAAGCCTGTTTCGGGATGCCTGATAAAGGGAGTGGATTATGAAAGAACAGCAAATGGATAAGACAGGGAAGTATCTATATGAAAGAATTGATGACCTGTTTGAACAATTGACAGATACACAGCAGCAGGCAGCCATTTATATGAAAAAGAACTGGGAAAATATCTGTGTGATGACAGCGAAAGAGGTTGGAGAGCAGTCAAAAGTCAGTGAAGCCACCATACATCGTCTGGCAGGCAGACTGGGCTATGAAAGCTTTCTGGAAATGAAAAACAGTGTCAAAGAAAATCTGTTGAAGAACCGGGCACTGGTGAATCTGGAGCTGAAAAATAACACGGACCAGGAAAGCTGGCTGGAGGAATACTGGCATATGGAAGCGTCCAACCTGGCAAATACCCTCCGAATGAATGAAAAGGACAGGCTAAAGCAGGGCGCTAAAGCGATTGCAAATTGTGGAAGAGTCTGGATTATGGGCGATAAAATGGGGCTGGGAGTTTCTTCCTATCTGCATTTTGTATTGAATTACCTTCTGGGAAATGCCACACATTTGAATCTGTCTAATTATTATGAGCACATTGCTTTTATGAAAGAGGGGGATGTGTTGATTCTGGTGGGGTTCCAGCGGTATTGTAAGAGAACCCTGTCTGCGGCTGATCTGGCTAAGAAAAGGGGTGTTATCATTCTTGCATTTACAGACTGCAGCCTGTCTCCCTTTGCGAAGGTGGCAGATATATCCTATTACGCCGCTACGGAATCCGTTTTTTTCCTGGATTCATATTCATCTGTATTTACACTGGCTCAGGCACTTGTGGTAAAGCTGGTAAGCCTGGACAAAGTAAGAATTAAGAGTAACGTTAAAAATACAGAAAAAATCTATGAAAACTGTATGGAAAGGAACATATGAAACTGACAATCATAGGCTGCCACGGAGCATATCCCGTGAAAAATGGAGCAACTTCCGGTTATCTTCTGGAGGAAGGAGATACCAGGGTCCTGCTGGACTGCGGGAGCGGTGTGTTATCCCGTTTACAAAATATCATAGATTTGAAGGAGTTAGACGGTGTAATTCTCACCCATTATCATCCCGATCATTGTGCAGACCTTGGATGTCTGCAATATGCTGTGATGCTGGATGTTTTGACCGGAAGGCGCAGGAAAGGCTTTGCCGCGTGGGGACCAGGAAATGTAGAAAAGCTTTCATATGAGCAATACTGCCAGGGGTTCAGTTATGAGAATCAGCCACATTTTCAAATCGGTGAGCTGGAATTTGAGGTGCTTCTGAACCAGCATGAGATTCCTTCCTATGCAATAAAGGCGAGAGGTAAATCAGAATGCAAATCAGAAAGTATACCGGGAGTCAAATCAAAAGATAAATCAGATTGCAAGTCAGAATGCAAATCAGATTATAATTCAGAAGGCGTGCTGGTATACTCAGGCGATACCAATTATTACGATGGGCTGGCGGAATTTGCAGGGAAGGCAGATCTGTTATTATGTGAAGCTTCGCTTTACGCCCGTCAAAAAGGAGATGTCTGGGGACATATGTGTTCCACCGAGGCAGGGGAACTGGCTGCAAGGGCAGAAGTATCTGGTTTATGCCTGACGCATTTTCCCCACTATGGAGAAATTCCCGACTTACAGTTAGAAGCAGAAAAAGTATATCATGGAAATATTATTTTGGCAGAACCGGGCATGAGCCTGTACATACCAACGAACAGCAAGCCAATGAAGCCAATTGATCAGATAGTACGTTAAAGTACGAAAGGAGTAATTATGAGAGGATTAAAGAAATTAATGGTATTTACATTAGCAGCGGTTATCACTGTATCAGCAGCGGGCTGCGGAAGTTCCCAAAGTAAGGCGGAGGCTGATAATACAGCCGCTGCACAGTCAGGACAGACTGGAGGAACTGCTGCAGAGGCGGACAGCCAGAATACAGGTACAGACACCCAAAGTACCGGCGGAGATGCTGAGAAGACAACTGCATCCGGTGGTACCGTGAAAGTATCGGTTGGTTCAGAGCCGGATAATTTAGATCCCATGCTTTCTTCTGCTACAGATACATCAGCAATTGTGATGAATGTATTTGAAGGATTACTGGGTTTTAATGAAAAAGGAGAATTTATTCCGGCATTGGCGGAAAGCTATGATATTTCCGAAGACGGACTTACCTACAGCTTCAAGCTGAAACAGGGCGTTAAATTCCATGACGGTGCAGATTTTACTTCCAAGGATGTAAAATATACTTATGAAAAGCTTGCAGGTTTAAATGGGGAAGCTGCGCTGAATGAAACTTTGAATCAGCTTCTGGCTTCGGTGGAAACCCCGGATGACTACAGCGTAAATCTCGTGTTAAAAGAGAAAAATGCAGGATTTTTGTCCAAGGCAGCCATATCGGTAGTAGAAAAAGATTATACCCAAAACAGTACAAAACCCATTGGCACCGGTCCATTTAAATTTGTTGAATACATACAGGGACAGAAAGTTATTTTAGAAAAAAACCAGGATTACAATACGATAGAAGAACGGATTCCGGCTATTGATAAAGTAGAATTTAAGATCATGACAGATGCAAATGCCCGCCTGATGGGGCTGAAATCCGGTGATCTGGACATTACCTTTATAGATGCGAAGAATGTGGAAGCATTGAAAAATGACTATAATATTGTACAGGGCCCTCAGAATATGGTGCAGCTCATGGCGCTGAATAACAGCGTGGAGCCATTTAATAACGTAAAAGTAAGACAGGCAATTAATTATGCGGTAAATAAAGAAGAGATCATCAATACCGTGGTAAATGGCAACGGAACGAAAGTAGATTCCTTCTTAAGCCCCAGCATGAGTACTTATTTTAATACGGACTTGAAAAATTGTTATGACACAGATATTGAAAAGGCAAAGGCACTTTTAAAAGAAGCGGGTTATGAGAATGGATTTAAAATGACCATTACCGTACCATCTAATTACCAGACTCACGTAGATACCGCACAGGTGATCAAAAATCAGCTGAGTAAAATAGGTATTGAAGCTGACATTCAGCTGATTGAGTGGGCACAGTGGCTGGATGCCGTTTATGCAAAGGCTAATTATCAGGCGACCATTATCGGACACAGCGGAAAATTGGATCCCAACGATTTCCTCAATCGTTTTGATTCCTCATATGATAAGAATTATTTTAAATTTTCCGATGCGCAGTACGATGATTTGATCCATGAGGCAGCGCTTTCCACAGATGATGCAAAAAGAGTTGAATTATTTAATGAATGCCAGCAGTTATTGGTTGACCAGGCAGCGGCTGTCTTCATTCAGGATCCGGATGTCATCTATGCTACTTCAAAAAATGTTCAGGGAATGAAAAATTATCCGGTTACATTTTTGGATATGAGCAGTATCAGCCTGACAAAATAGGCGGTACCAGGAGGTAATTTAGATGAAATACGTATTGAAAAAAATTGTTACTATGGTATGTACGTTATTTGTCATTTCCTTACTGACCTTTGGCGTCTTTCAGATACTTCCCGGAAATCCGGTGGATGTGATTCTTGGAGTGGATGCAGATCCGCTCCAGGCACAGGCACTTGAAAAGCAGCTGGGTCTGGACCTGCCCCTTGGTGAGCGGTATGTGAACTGGATCGGGGATCTGTTCCGGGGAGACCTTGGGGATTCCATCCGTTACCAGGTTCCGGTGGGGGATCTGCTAAAGAGCAGCCTTCCGGTGACCATTTCATTAACGGTGTTCTCTCTATTGATTACGGTGGTTACCGTGATTCCAATTGCTATATTTCTGGCGAAAAACAATAACAAAAAATCAGCTTTATGCTTGTCCTTTTTAACACAGATCGGTGTGGCTGTACCGTCCTTCTGGCTGGGAATTCTGCTGATTTTGCTGTTCGCAGTAACACTTCAGGTACTGCCTTCGGGAGACTTTATTCCCTTTATGGAAGATCCGCTGGGATGCATCCGGTCTCTGATACTGCCATCGGTGGCAATTGCCATTGGTACCTCGGCAGTGGTTATCCGTTATCTGAAAAATACCCTGCTGGATCAAATGAACCTGGATTATGTCAGGACGGCAAGAAGCAAAGGTGCTACACAAAAGAGAGTGCTCTACCGGCATGTATTGAAAAATGCCCTGCTTCCCACCATTACAATTCTGGGAATGACCGTTGTGGATGTATTAGGCGGAAGTATTATCATAGAAAATGTTTTTAATTTACCGGGTATCGGACATCTGATTACCTCCGGAGTAGGGAACCGGGATTTTCCCCTGGTACAGGGACTGGTATTTTATCTTGCGTTTATGGTAATTGTAATTAATCTGGTGGTAGACCTGCTGTATATGGCAGTGGATCCCAGAATACGATTGGAGTAGGTGGCTGATATGTGGAAGAAATGCAGAAAGAATATGAATTTTATGATTGGTTTCGGTATGGTCGCATTTTTGGGTCTGCTTCTGCTGCTGAGTTTCATTTATCTGCCTTATGATCCGAATGAAATGGATACTTTAAATAGTTTTCAGGCGCCATCGGCTGCCCATCTACTGGGAACTGATAATTTCGGCAGAGATATTTTCAGCCGTATTGTAAAGGGATCACAGACAGCATTTCTGGTTGGATTTACGGCGGTGGCGATCGGCATGGCGGCAGGCGTCATACTGGGTGCGGCTGCAGGATATTTCCAGGGATGGATAGACAAGGTTATCATGTTAATCATGGATGCAAAGATGGCATTTCCAGGGGTGATTCTGGCGCTTGTATTTATCACCATCTTCGGAAGCGGAATTCTGAATACCGCAGCAGCACTTGGAATCATGGCGATTCCCAGATTCTGCAGGATGACCCGCAGCGGATTTATGCAGATAAAGGAAATGGATTATATCAAGGCTGCACGGACGAGAGGAGCATCTAATCTCCGGATTATGTTCCTGCATATATTACCAAATGTGGTATCCTCACTGATTGTTACGGCATCTCTTGGATTTTCCAGCGCAGTTTTATCGGAAGCGGGGTTAAGCTATCTGGGGCTTGGAATACAGCCGCCTGACGCCAGCTGGGGAAAGATGCTGTTTGAGGCACAGGGGTATCTGCTGACGAATCCCTGGTATGCAGTGGTTCCAGGCGTTATGATCACCATTATGGTATTGGGATTCAATTTATTGGGAGACGGAATCAGGGATGTAACGGATTGCCGTAATTAACTGCATGGCGAAAAACAATAAATTGCGGTTACCCCGGACATCCTGGCAGTGAGAACGGGGATGCAATTTCAGCAGCAACCAGGAGGAATAAGATGGATAAAAATTTGAGAATAGAAGATTTAACGGTGGAAATCAAAAATCAGAACAATTACTACAAGGCACTGGACAGCGTCACATTTCAGGCAAAAGAGGGCGAAATTGTAGGGCTGGTGGGTGAGTCAGGATGCGGAAAGAGTTTATCCTCTCTGGCAATCATGAGGCTTTTACCCCAGGCAGCGAGAGTGTCAGAGGGCCGTATCTGTCTGGGTGAAACCGATCTGTTACAGCTTTCGGAAGAGGAGATGTGCGGCGTCAGAGGTGCCGATATCTCAATGATTTTCCAGGAACCGATGACAGCTCTGAACCCACTGATCACAGTTGGTAAACAGATAGAAGAAGCATATCTTCTTCACCACCCGGGAGAAAAAGGGAAAGCTTATGAAAAAGCGAAGGAAATGATGATAAAAGTTGGACTCTCCAGGGTAGAAAAGCTCTACCGGGAATATCCCCATCAATTATCCGGTGGCATGAAGCAGAGAATTGTAATCGCTATGGCGCTGATCAATCATCCGAAGCTGATTGTTGCAGATGAGCCCACAACGGCACTGGATGTAACCATCCAATATCAGATACTGGAGCTTCTGCGGGAATTAAATAAGGAATTTAAGTCTACTATATTATTTATTTCCCATGATCTGGGTGTAGTAAAAGAACTGTGTTCCAGAATTATCGTAATGTACGCAGGAAATATTGTGGAAGAAGGAAGCACGGAGGATATCCTGCGAAATCCCATGCATCCTTACACCCGCGGTCTCCTGGAATCCATTCCCACGCCTCAGAAAAAAGGAGAAATCCTCTATAATATTCCCGGCATAGTAGAACCATTGGCTAAGCGCAGCCAGACGGGGTGTGTTTTTGCAAAACGATGTCCAAATGCCAAAGCGAAATGTCAGACACAAAAGCCGGAAATCCAAATGACAGAAGGGAGAAGAGTTAGCTGTCTGGAGATCGTAAGCGAAGAAAAACAGGATGCTGCGTGTAAAAAAGTCTCTGCGTGAAGGGAGGTACTTATATGAAACTTTTATTTAAACAACGAGTTTTCAGCTGGCTGGACAGCTACGATATCTATAATGAATATGATGAAACTGCCTTTACGGTAGAGGGAAGACTCTCATGGGGGCACCGGCTGGTGATTTATGATCGGTCGGGATATGAAGTGGGGGAGATCAGGGAAGAAATATTAACCTTTCTTCCAAAATTCCGCATGTTTATTCATGGTCAGGAAATTGGAATGATACAAAAAGAGCTTACTTTTTTGAAACCCAGATTCTACCTGACCTGCAATGACTGGGAAATTGAGGGAAGCGTTATGGAATGGGATTATGATGTGTTTAGCAGTAAACGTCATATTATGCATGTGGAAAAACAATTGCTAAACTGGTCCGATACCTATACCATGGATATAGATCAGGATGAAGATGCATTGATATGTCTGATGATTGTTCTGGCGATCGATGCTGCCAAATGCAACAGGGGATAAGTCCCACTTTCCATTATATGGAGGCATACGAATGAAAATCGAAAATGTAGATGGGCCTTTACTGGAAGTAAAAGGGCTTAGTAAATATTATACAGCGGAAAGCAACAAGATTCTCAATAAAAGAAAATACATAAAAGTAGTGGATCATATAGATTTATCCATTTATCCTGGTGAAGTATTTGGACTGGTAGGTGAAAGCGGATGCGGAAAAAGTACATTTGCAAAGATGCTGGTAGACGTCATAACGCCAACCGAGGGTCAGATTGCCTACAAAGGAAAGAATTATTCTGAAATGAGCCATCAGCAGAAAAAAGAGTATCATAAGGATATCCAAATTATATTTCAGGATCCGTATTCTTCTTTAAATCCCAAGAAAAGGGTTGGGTGGATTCTGGAAGAACCGTTAAAGATACATACTGCACTTACATCACAGGAGAGAAAGCAGAAAGTGGAAGAAATACTGGAAGTGGCAGGTCTGGATGCAAGCTTCAAAGGGAAGTTTCCCAATGAGCTTAGCGGAGGGCAGAGACAGAGAGTCAGTATCGCCGCTGCGCTGATGCTGAATCCGGAGCTGATAATCGCGGATGAATCTGTTTCGGCTCTGGATGTGTCCATACAGTCCCAGATTCTGAACTTGATGAAGAAGCTTCAGGAAGAAAAGAATCTGACCTATTTATTTATCTCCCATGATTTGAATGTGGTGCAGTATATGAGTGACCGCATTGGAGTGATGTATTTTGGAAAGCTGGTGGAGGTTGGAAGTGTGGATGACATCTATCAATCACCCAGGCATCCTTATACGAAAGCATTACTTTCTTCCATTCCATCCGTCAGCGGTGAAAAGGAGCGGGAACGGATTTTACTGACCGGGGATGTACCGGATCTTATGGCACCGCCCGGAGGATGCCCGTTTCATACCAGATGCCGGGAAATGAAGGAATCATGCAAACGGGAGTGCCCGGAGCTGGTTGAAATTGAAAAAGGGCACTTTGTGAGCTGCAATTGCGTGCAGGCTCTAAGAGAAACTTATGCATAATATGACAGAATTTATAGTCCACAAATATAAGATTTATGAATTACGAGGAGAATAAAAATGAGAATTGGAGCAATATCCGATATACACTTAGATGTGAATGAAGCTTATCCGGTGATTCATGCAATTTGTAACAGAATCAGGACGGAAAAACTGGATGCATTGCTGATAGCCGGGGATATTTCCAACAGTTATCACACGAGCATTCCCAGCCTGGACCGTTTGCGTGAAGAAGCGGGCATACCGGTCTGCTTTGTCCCGGGAAATCATGATATGTGGGATAAAGAAGGAGAATTTGGGGATGCCAGAAAAATTTATGAAATATATGCATCCAGAAGTGACTGTCTGTGCGGAAAGATCATAGATCTGAATGAGGAGTGTGCGGTAATTGGAAATATTGGATGGTATGACTATACCTTTGGGACAGCAGCTTATTCAGAGGAAGAATACCGGAAGAAAGAACACAATGAACGGGTATGGCAGGACAGCATTATGGTGAATTGGCACCAGAGTGACAAAGATTTCCACAAGAAGATCTTACTGGATCTGGAGGAAAAGATAGCAGCATGTAAGGGAAAGAAAATCATTGTGGTTACTCATATGGTTGGTGTACCGGAATTTAAAGTGCCGGCGGAAAGACCGGACTGGGATTATTTTAATGCCTTTCTGGGAAGCAGAGAATATGGGGAGCTGTTTGAAAAATACAAGGTGGATTACAGCATTATGGGACATGTGCATTACCGGAAGAAGCTGTTGAAAAATGGTGTGGATTATCGGTGTGTGTGTCTGAACTATCATACGGAATGGCTGAGTGGGGACTTGGATCAGGAAGTAGGAGAAGCGATGCAGGTGATTGAGATATAAAAGTCAAATACTATAAAGTCAAATACTATAAATTCAATTATTATAAAGTCAAAAAACTGCCCCGTCGGCTAGTACATCATTGCTTAAATAATTGAGTAATACACACAGGATATTCGTATCAGGGGATCCGAACCCTTCTGCAGGCGTAGCGGGCTACATCA
>OKVW01000139.1_pt1 | contig 49459 bp, 38 predicted proteins | sample 1606991 | NCBI WGS metagenome assembly OKVW01 (sample SAMN03281021, study PRJEB24777) | human gut metagenome | isolation source: fecal sample PR177 from 1 month old male Malay infant, vaginal delivered... | reverse complement strand
TACTCATACTGCCACTGGCTGTCCTGTGCCGGGCGGTTGTCGAACTGTTGTTGTCCTTCCCCGTCCACCCGGTTGCCTGCCGGGTCGTAATGGTATGCTGCACTGAGGCCCGGCTGTACCGCGCTGATTAAGCGTCCGTTACCCTCGTAGCCGTAGCGATTCTCCGTGCCGATGGCGGTCAACAGACCCTTTATGTCGTACTGATAATCCAGCGTCTGGCTGCCGGTGGTTCTCTGTGCCAGCCGGCCGGTCGCCCTGTAGCGCCGCTGTTCGCTGTGACAGCCGAATACCCGCTCCGCTTCCCGGTGCAGTTTGTCCCGCGTCAGCTCCACCATCACATGACCGCCCAGGCCGACGCCGATAAGATGCCCGCTGCCGTACCGCTGCCAGCCGGCCTGCGGCAGCGCGCCATATTGCGTCTGTTGCTCGTTACCCAGCCTGTCGTAGCGGTGGCGGACGTTGTGCTGCCAGATGGCTTCGCCACCGGCGTTATACACTGTCTGCACTTCTTCAGCGATACGTCCGCCCGCGTCATAGCGCCAGCTGACACCGCTGGTGTCGTCCCGCACTTCAGCCGTCTGACCCGCGTCAGTGTACCGGTAGTGCTGTGTCCGGGTGTCACCATCCACGTCAGTGCTGTGCAGCCGGATAAGCTGTCCTGCATCATCGTACTGATAATGGTGGGTGATATCCCCGTCCTGGCGCAGTATCAGCTGGCCGGCAACGTCATAGCGCCAGCGCTGCGTTCTGCCGTCAAACGCCACCTCCTCCGTCAGCCGGTCCATGTCGTCATAGCTGAACCGGTACGGACGCCGGTTTTCGTTGGTGATGGCGGTGAGCCGCCCGGCCTGGTCGTAATGGTATTCCCGTACCAGCCCGCCCTGGCGGGTTTCAGTGAGATGCCCGCGTTTGTCACGCGTCAGAAGCTGTTCACTGCCGTCCGGGAAAATCACCGCGATAAGGTCACCCGCACGGTTGTGGCGGTAACGGGTGGTTCGTCCTTCTGCGTCGGTGGTACTGATACGGTTGCCGCGCGCGTCGTATTCATGCGTCAGGTGGCTGCCTTCCTCACCGCGAATTTCGGTCAGGTTGCCCCACAGGTCGTACGTGTAAGTGGTTTTATAACCGCTGCAGTCGGTATAACTGACAAGCTGGCCGTAATGGCTCCATTGCAGTAGTTTTTTGCCGCCTGCGGCATCTTCGATTTCCACCGGCAGGTCGTCTGTGACTCCGGCATAACGGTAGCGGGTGATACCGCCGCCTGCCGCTGTCTGCGCGGTTATCCGGCCCAGAGAGTCATAGTCGTTACGGGTGGTGGTGCCGTCCGGGTACAGCGTGGCGATAAGCTGGCCCTGGCGGTTATAGTCAAAACGGGTCTCTTTTCCGTCCGGCCCCTTGATACTGCTGACGTCACCGCTGACCACATCCGGCGCATACGTGGTCTTTCTGCCGAGCGGGTCAGTGACAGCCGTCAGTCGCCCGCTGGCGTCATACTTTTTCTGTTCGCTGCTGCCGTCCGGATGGTCGGTTCTGACCACCCGCTTTAAGCCGCCTTCACCTTCGGTGTGATACGTCCGTTGCCTGCCGTCGCTCCAGGTGACAAGGGTCTGGTCCGGCTGGTAGTCAAAGCGATAGTCCAGCCCCTGGCCGTCTTCGGTTATCTGACGTACCGCCCGGCCTTTATCGTCGTAGTCATACGCCGTCGCCGGGCGTCCGGTATGCCGCTGCCCGGCCATCAGTCCCGCACGGGCAGGGTGGTAAGCAAAGGCGCGGACCTCCGTGCCGCTGCGGTCAGACACGCTGACCAGCTCGCCACGACCGCTGTAACCGTAACGCGCCAGCGGCTGCTCCGGCACATCCTGCCCGCCATCACGCGTCAGCCACACGGCTGCCAGCCGGACGCCGCTGTCTTTCTCCGTTCCGGCAATCGCCTGTATCAGCTCCAGCCGGTAATGTCGCCCGCTGCCGTCCGTGACGCCGGTGATACGCCCTGCAAATTCACCGTCCTGCGCCCGCGACAGTACCACGGTGCGTCCGAAGCGGTCGCGCTGCATCTGCAACAGCTGACGGCCCGGCTGCACCGCACCTTCATGGCTGAATATCCACCAGGGTCCCGTCGGGTCGCTGGTCACAAAGTACAGCTCAGGATGACGCCGTGCATCTTCCGTCAGCGTCTGCCACAGCGGCTGCAGCACGTCCGCCTGTCCGCCCTCCAGAACGCCGGCACCGCCACGCACTATCCACAGCTTCTCGCTGCGGCTGTACGTCAGTTCACCGGCACTGAGCGGGTCGAAGGTGATACTGCGGCCTTTGTCGTCGTTGAATATCAGTGTGTCAGCCTTCACCAGCAGGCTGACTTCTGCCGCCTGGCTCCAGCCGGGGCCGAACAGTCCCACCGGCGCAGGCGTCGGCGTCTGATAACTGGAATAACTGCGGCTGATAACGAAGGGCATGGGACCGGGCAGCGCGACATCCACTTCACCGGGTAAGACTTTGGCACCAAGGACGGGGTTAACCGGGTCGCCTTCGGTGACGCCGCCGGGACATACGGAGCAGGCGATGCCGCCCTGGCTGCCGATCAGCACGGTACGTGAACCCTGCACAATCTGACCATTCGCCACGCCGTCGCTTATCCGGCTCGCGGGTTTGCCGCTCATGATTAATTCCTTTTATTGTGGTGCATCTGTCCATAGCTGAATGTGCAGGGGGAAATAATAAACACCGTTATTGAATAATAACGGATACTCTTTTTCATAATTTACTTTTTTGATAAATATCAACGAATAAGATTAACAAGCAGAATATTCAGTAAGAATTAACAGAATGCCCGGATATATATTTTAAGGGCAGATAGATGTTTATTTAATATTCATGAGGTCATTATATTTAATCTGTGAGATTATTCTGTTCGGTGCTCCATCATGCTTGCGGTAAAACCGTTTGCTGCTGTCTGCCTGTTGTTGTATCGCTTTGTCGTGCTTGCAAAATCAGTTCCACCGGGAATTTGTGTTTGCAGGTGCTCGGTTTATTTGTTGATTCAGGGAGCCGGGAAATCCATTCAATGGGAATAGCTTTCTGAAAGCCGGAGAGTGAAGCAGGCTCAGCCCAGGTCTGCGTATCATCCAGCCAGGTTGAAAGCATAAAAAAGCCCCATCAGAAAATTGATGAGGCTATTGTTGTCTACCCGCCGGATCGTTCAAACGATCCTTTTTCTTAACCGATCAGTGTTACGCCGGAGCGAGGTTTTATCAGCATTTTACGGTTGGTTGCCGCAAAGCACACTGTGTTATGTCAACAACAAAAGTATACGCGTTCTGCGGAGAACACGCAATTTCGGCACGAATTTTGACGCATTTGAGTATGGATCAGAAGTTCGATACCGTCCACAAATAACTGTTCATTTATACAGTATTTATCTATAATGTCTCTGTACGCAATGTGTTAGGTGGGGCCGCATCGTAAACCGGCGCAACAAAGTCCTGGCTGAAACGGGTGGTGCCGTCAGCGCCTTAACCCCCCCGGTGAGCACACTGTGTTATGTCAACGAAGGTGCTGACAACAGGCGGCGGAAAGGTACGTCAGCACCGTGCTCCTTTGTTTAAAGGAGACGCGTATGAGCCTCGTGGATATCGCTATTCTTATCCTGAAACTCATCGTTGCAGCCATGCAACTGCTTGATGCTGTTCTGAAATACCTGAAGTAATTCAGATTCAAGTCGCACCAAAGGGGAGCGGGCAACCGCTCCCCTTTTACATGTGGCGGGTGCTTGCATCGTGATGATATGTTACGTTTTTATGACATTCACTCACGACGCCCAAACCATGACCCTCTCCGTTTTCTGCATTTTGTTGTTCGCCGCACTGCTGCACGCCAGCTGGAACGCCATTGTGAAAGCAGGAAACGATAAGCTCTATGCGGCGATCGGCGTCAGCGGTTCCGCTTCAATTATGGCGCTCTTGTGTCTGCCTTTCGCGCCCCAACCTTCCCCTGCCAGCATCCCGTTTTTGGCGGCTTCAACCGCTTTACAGGTGATCTACACCGTGCTGGTCGCCAGAACATACACCGTCTCAGATATGAGTCAAACCTATCCGCTGATGCGCGGTACTGCGCCGCTGCTGGTGGCGATTATCAGCGTACTGTTTCTCGGTGACAGCCTGTCAGTACTTGCGTGGGCTGGTATCGCGGTTATCTGCACAGCGATTCTCTGCATGGCCTTTAATGGGCGCTCGCGGTCGCAGCAGGGCATTATTCTGGCGCTGATTAACGCCTGCTTTATCGCCGGATACACTCTGGTTGATGGCACCGGCGTCAGACTCTCTGAAACCGCGCTGGGGTATACGCTCTGGACCTTCTTTTTGAACGGTTTCTGTCTGCTGGGATGGGCGCTGATGGCCCGTCGCCGCGAGGCGTTGCGCTATCTGACGCAGCACTGGAAGAAAGGCATTTTTGGCGGCATCGCTACCATGGGCTCTTACGGCCTGGCGTTATGGGCGATGACGCTTGCCCCACTGGCCGTCGTCGCCGCGTTGCGCGAAACCTCAATCCTGTTCGGTGCGCTGATCGCCTGGCTGCTGCTGAAAGAGCGCGTGGCGGGATTGCGTCTCGTTGCTGCCGGGGGAATTGCCGCCGGAGCAATCCTGTTGCGCCTGTCGTAAAATACATACTCGGCAACATTTGTTGCCGCTTTTTGTTTACATATCCTGCCGTCGCCGCCTTTTTCATTCCCGATGACCATCTGGTCTTCTTTTTTTAGTGTGGTAGATTTCACTCGCATTTATGGGAATGCGTAGCACCTTATTCTTATTTTTTCTCTTTTTGAAAAGTATTCAGCGAAATGAAAAGGCAGAGAAACGTCAATTTGTTGTTGATGTTGGTATTACTTGTGGCTGTGGGTCAGATGGCGCAAACCATTTATATCCCTGCCATTGCCGATATGGCACGGGATCTGAATGTCCGCGAAGGAGCCGTACAAAGCGTCATGGCAGCCTATCTGCTGACCTATGGCGTGTCGCAACTGTTTTATGGCCCGCTTTCCGACCGCGTTGGACGCCGCCCGGTGATCCTCGTCGGGATGTCGATTTTTATGCTGGCCACACTGGTCGCCATTACCACCGACAGCCTGACAGTCCTGATCGCCGCCAGCGCGTTGCAGGGAATGGGAACCGGTGTGGGTGGGGTTATGGCGCGAACGCTGCCGCGCGATCTGTATGAAGGCACGCAGCTACGACACGCCAACAGTCTGCTCAACATGGGGATTCTGGTCAGTCCGTTGCTGGCCCCGCTGATTGGCGGTCTGCTGGATACGGTATGGAACTGGCGTGCCTGTTACGTTTTCCTGCTTGTGCTCTGCGCAGGTGTAACCTTCAGTATGGCGCGCTGGATGCCTGAAACGCGTCCCGTTGGCGCACCACGCACCCGACTAATCACCAGCTATAAAACCCTGTTTGGTAACGGCGCATTTAACTGCTATCTGTTGATGCTGATTGGTGGACTGGCAGGCATTGCCGTGTTCGAAGCCTGTTCCGGCGTGCTGATGGGCGCGGTGTTAGGGCTAAACAGCATGGTGGTTAGTATTCTCTTTATCCTGCCGATCCCGGCGGCCTTTTTCGGCGCCTGGTTTGCCGGTCGCCCAAATAAACGCTTCTCCACGCTGATGTGGCAGTCGGTAGTGAGTTGCCTGTTGGCAGGGCTGATGATGTGGATCCCCGGCTGGTTTGGCGTGATGAACGTCTGGACCCTGCTGATCCCTGCCGCGCTGTTCTTCTTCGGCGCCGGGATGCTGTTCCCGCTGGCGACCAGCGGGGCGATGGAGCCGTTCCCGTTCCTCGCCGGAACGGCGGGCGCGCTGGTGGGCGGTCTGCAAAACATCGGTTCCGGCGTGCTGGCCTGGCTTTCCGCTATGTTGCCGCAAACCGGACAGGGCAGCCTCGGCCTGTTGATGACGCTTATGGGTCTGCTGATTTTACTGTGCTGGCTGCCGCTGGCGGCGCGTTTTTCACACCAGGGACAGGCGATTTAACCGCCGCGTGGCCGGGTTTTTCACAGTCCGGCGTAATCATCGTGATAAGCAGCGGCTCCAGCGCGGGCCGCCACGCCCCCTCTTCTCCATCATAAAACAGCGTATCGGCGTTGATCGCGTAGGGAATTTTCGCTTTTTTTAGCTCGCAGGCCATGAATGTGGCGAACGCAAGCTGTGAGGTGGAAGGGGGATTCTTGCTGGTTTCGCCGGTCGCCCAGCCGCCCACCCAACTGACATGACCGGTTTTTTGTTGCCAGTGTACGGCGCTGGCAATACGCGTGCGGATGGCTGTTTTTTCTGCCGCCGTACCCGATGTCCAGGGATACTTCCCGTTATTTTTCACCGGCCCCCACGGGAAAATATGCCACTCTGCCAGCACGTAACTCTGACTCTGCGGCGGCAGTTTGAGGTTCGCCAGATCTTCCGGCACGGCGCGCAGACGCGGCGCGACAAAAATCATGCGTTGCGGATCGATAGCATGGACAGTGCGAATGGTTTTGTCATACACCCGGTTCAGCGAGGCCAGATCGTGATTCAGTTTACCGGCGGGTTCGTAGATCAGATCAAACCCCAGCAGTGGCGCGCTCCGGGAAAAATAGTGCGCGACCGCCACCCACCAGTTGGTCACCTCTTTTTCGTTACTCGCGCTGGGGTCATTTTTATACTCGTCCGCCTGATACGCGATAATCGGTATAACGCCGTACTGCTCGCAGGCCTCCACCAGTTTGCGCAGATGGATGAGTCGCGCCTCGGTGGGCTCGCCCGCCACCCGGATGCGCACATGGCTTATCCCTTTCTCGTGGAAATCCCGCACCACCAGCGGATCAAACTCCCGAATGCCTTGCTCAGTGCGTGCCCAGTCGACGTCCATTCCCACGCCAAGCTGTTGCGCATAACGTTCTGCCGTCAGCGGCGTCTGTGTCGCGCACAATGTGAAACTGGCAAAAGCCAGCAGAGCGATAAGCGGTTTTAGCACGATAACCCTCAGCAACGTTACAGGCGTGATATCACGTATTTAGCACGCTTTTTTGTTTACCGAGAAGCAGTTTCGCTTCCAGAAAACGACGTCGCCTGTTCATGCAGCCAGCCGATAAATGCCTCAATTTTCGGCCACTGTCTGCCGGGCAACGTGGTCATGTAGTAATGCTGGTGGCAGGTTAATGCCATTTCGCCAAAGGGCGCGACCAGTTCGCCGCTTTCCAGACGCTTTTGTACCAGCCGTTTACGGCCCATTGCGACGCCGATGTGGTTCATGGCGGCAATCACTGCCAGGTCGGAGCGATCGAAACCAATTCCCGATGATGTCGGCAAGTTCACCCCAAAGTGCTGCGCCCAGCTATGCCACTCATCAGTACCTGAATCATTGCTCCAGGCCTGGCGATCGTGCAGCAGCGTGCAGTGCGGCAGGTTCACCAGCGAGTCCATTAAATCAAAACGCCGCGCATAATCCGGGCTACAAACGGGGAGAATCGCTTCGTCCATTAAGAAGTGGTGTTCCAGTTGCGCCGACGGCGCATCGTCAAAATAGAGCGCCAGATCGATACCCGCACGTTGCAGGTTTACGTTGTCATTGCCGGTTAATATGGTGAGCGAAATCGACGGGTAGCGACGGGTAAAATCCCCCAGCGCAGGCACCAGCCAGCACTGCGCGATAGAGGGGCGAGAATAGACGGTTAGCGTCCCGGAGAGTTCCTGATTCTTGATGTCGAGAATCTCCTGATTCAACGTATCCAGCGACGATTTCAACGCCCAGAACACCCGTTTACCTTCATGGGTCAGCTCCACTTTACGGTGCGAGCGAACAAAAAGCTGGATCCCTAACTCTTCTTCCAGTTGGTTGATGCGATGGCTGACGGCGCTGGGGCTCAGTGAAAGCTCCTCAGCCGCCATAGCAAAAGACTGATGCCGGGCAGCCACCTCAAACGTATAAAGTTTAGATAATTGCCAGCCGTTCAGAAGATGATTTCTGACTTCGCGAAGGGGTTCCATAATCACCTCAATAACGTCAACGTCGGTCCGTCGAAGTGTAAAAAAAATCGCAGAAAAAATCCGCAGTAAGATGAATGAGAGTGAACCATATCGCAAAATACAGTGATTATTCGAAGCAAATCACCCCCTTGATTCAATCTGGTTCATGTGAAAGGGGATTTATATCGTTTGTCAGCCCACGCCGAATTTTTGTCCAATAGGGGCAGGTAAATCACAGGGCAAGGTGAGATATGCACTCTCAAATCTGGGTTGTGAGCACGCTGCTAATCAGCATCGTGTTAATCGTTCTGACCATCGTGAAATTCAAATTCCACCCATTCCTGGCGCTGCTGCTCGCCAGTTTCTTCGTGGGAGCCATGATGGGCATGGGGCCGCTGGATATGGTCAATGCCATTGAGAGCGGAATTGGCGGAACGCTGGGCTTCCTCGCCGCCGTCATCGGTCTTGGTACTATTCTCGGCAAAATGATGGAGGTCTCCGGCGCGGCGGAACGCATCGGTTTGACGCTCCAGCGCTGTCGTTGGCTCTCCGCCGACGTCATTATGGTGCTGGTTGGGCTGATTTGCGGGATCACGCTGTTCGTTGAAGTGGGCGTGGTGTTGCTGATCCCACTGGCGTTTTCCATCGCCAAAAAGACCAATACGTCGTTGTTGAAACTGGCGATCCCGCTGTGTACCGCGCTGATGGCCGTACACTGCGTCGTGCCGCCGCATCCGGCAGCGCTGTTTGTTGCCAATAAGCTGGGGGCGGATATTGGCTCGGTGATCGTCTATGGCCTGCTGGTGGGTCTGATGGCATCGCTGATTGGCGGCCCGCTGTTTCTTAAATTCCTCGGTAACCGTCTGCCGTTCAAGCCGGTTCCCACTGAGTTTGCCGACCTCAAAGTGCGCGAGGAAAGCACGCTGCCATCACTGGGCGCCACGCTGTTTACCGTCCTGCTGCCGATCGGTTTGATGCTGGTAAAAACCGTGGCTGAACTGAACATGACCAAAGGCGGCACGCTGTATACGTTCCTGGAGTTTATCGGCAACCCCATTACAGCGATGTTTATCGCTGTCTTCGTGGCCTATTACATTCTCGGCCTGCGCCAGCATATCGGCATGAGCGCACTGCTCACCCATACCGAAAATGGCTTTGGCTCCATTGCTAACATTCTGCTGATTATCGGTGCTGGCGGGGCGTTCAACGCCATCCTCAAGAGCAGCGGGCTGGCAGATACGCTGGCGGTGATCCTCTCCAATATGGACATGCACCCCATTCTGCTGGCGTGGCTGGTGGCGCTGATTCTGCACTCGGCGGTCGGTTCCGCCACGGTCGCGATGATGGGGGCGACGGCGATAGTTGCACCTATGCTGCCGCTCTATCCCACCGTCAGTCCGGAGATAATCGCCATTGCTATCGGTTCCGGCGCCATTGGCTGCACCATCGTCACCGACTCACTCTTCTGGCTGGTTAAGCAATACTGCGGGGCCACCCTGAATGAGACGTTCAAATACTATACAACCGCGACATTTATCGCCTCGGTCATTGCACTGGCTTGCACATTCCTGCTTTCCTTTATCATCTAAGCGCAGAGAGACGTACTATGGAAAACATGCAAAAACTCATCGCTCAATATCCTTTGGTAGAGGATCTGGTGGCACTGAAAGAAACAACCTGGTTTAACCCGGGGACCACCTCTCTGGCGGAAGGTTTACCCTATGTGGGTCTCACTGAAGACGATGTGAAGGACGCCCACGCCCGCCTCGCGCGTTTCGCGCCGTATCTGGCTAAAGCCTTCCCGGAAACCGCCGCAACCGGGGGAATTATTGAATCTGAAATTGTCGCCATTCCGGCGATGCAAAAACGGCTGGAAAAACAGTTCGGACAGACAATCTGCGGTGAAATGCTGCTGAAAAAAGACAGCCATCTGCCGATTTCCGGCTCGATTAAAGCCCGCGGCGGAATCTATGAGGTGCTGACCCACGCGGAAAAGCTGGCGCTGGAAGCCGGACTGCTGAGCGTCGAAGACGACTACAGCATCCTGCTGGAGCCGCGCTTTAAGGATTTCTTCAGCCAGTACAGCATCGCCGTGGGCTCAACCGGCAACCTCGGGATGTCCATCGGCATTATGAGCGCCCGCATTGGCTTTAAGGTGACGGTGCATATGTCCGCCGACGCCCGCGAGTGGAAGAAAGCCAAACTGCGCAGCCACGGCGTGATCGTCGTGGAATATGAGCAGGATTACGGCGTGGCGGTGGAGCAGGGACGCAAAGCGGCGGAAAGCGATCCGAACTGCTTCTTCATTGACGATGAAAACTCCCGTACGCTGTTCCTGGGCTATGCGGTTGCTGGCGAGCGCCTGAAGGCGCAGTTTGCCGAGCAGGGCCGCGTGGTGGATGCCGATCATCCCCTGTACGTCTACCTGCCGTGCGGCGTCGGCGGTGGCCCCGGCGGCGTGGCATTTGGCCTGAAGCTGGCCTTTGGCGATAACGTCCACTGCTTCTTCGCGGAGCCAACGCACTCGCCGTGCATGCTGCTGGGCGTTTACACCGGGCTGCACGATGAGATTGCGGTGCAGGATCTGGGCATTGATAACGTGACGGCGGCGGACGGTCTGGCGGTAGGACGCGCCTCCGGCTTCGTGGGCCGCGCGATGGAGCGCCTGCTCGACGGATTCTATACCCTCTCCGATCAAAGCATGTACGACATGCTCGGCTGGCTGGCGCAGGAGGAAGGGATTCGCCTGGAGCCGTCGGCGCTGGCGGGGATGGCCGGGCCGCTGCGCGTCGATGCCGATGAGAACGTTACCCACCTGGTGTGGGCGACCGGCGGCGGCATGGTGCCGGAGGATGAGATGGCGAAGTACCTGGCGAAGGGAAACGCCTGATCGTCAGCCGCTCTGCCGCAGCTGTTTCATCAGTTCAGCGGGCGAACGTTGATGCCTGATGAGGTCGCGCATGGCCCGCATGTACGGCGCGCTGTGAAAAAAGAAATCACGGTAGCCCTCGCATAGCACGCTTTTACCGTTCAGGCGATGGCGGGGGCAGTCGCCATTGCACAGGGGAAGAACAGAACACTGCCTACACTCATCCGTGAGCGAATCGTGCTTAATTTCGCCAAATGCACGCGCCGCGGCGGTTTGGTTAAGAACAGATATCGGCATTTGATGAATATTTCCCAGACAGTATTCAGGATAAACATAGTGGTCACATTGATAGAGATCGCCATTGGCCTCTAGTGCAAAGGCATGCCCGCAGCGTTCGGCCAGTGAGCACATCTGTGCGGGATAGCCACTCCAGACGCCCAGCATTGAGTCAAAGAGCTGCACAAAAACGCGCCCCACATCTTCTCTTACCCAGAGGTCGAAGATTGCCTTCAGGAATGTCCCCCACTCCCTGTCACTCACTGATGACGGATTACCCTGCTCTACCAACGGAATAAACTGCAAAAATGGGGTGCCGAGCGCGCGAAGAAAACGGTACACCCGCTCCGGCTGTTGGCTGTTTTGTTGATTGACCACCGTCAGAAGATTGAAAGAAACCTGATGAATACATAGCTTTTCAATGGCTGCGAGAACTTTTTGGTGAGTCGAATTGCCGCGACGGTTAACGCGATAGGCATCGTGCAATTCGGCAGGACCATCGACAGAGATACCTACCAGCCAGTCGTTTTCGCGAAAAAAACGGCACCATTCATCGTTGAGCAGTACGCCGTTAGTCTGAAAAGCGTTCATGATGCGCTTTCCTTTCCCGTGGCGTTGCTGCAACGCCACCACGTTACGAAAAAAATTGATGCCGCACAGCGTGGGTTCACCTCCCTGCCAGGCAAAGTGAACGTCATCATCCGGCTGGGCAGCAATCTGTTGGCAAATAAACGCCTCCAGAGTGGCCTCGCTCATTTGGGGTTGTTCGGGTTTATCGATATAAAAACAGTAACGGCAGTTCAGGTTACAGCGAGAGCTGGCCGGTTTGGCCATCACATGACATCCTGTCATTATTTTTCCTCTATAAAAGAGATAATCTGATGTAAGTGCGTAATAGCAAACAATATAGAGAGGGAGAGAACAGCGACAGCGATCAAAAATTTGTCACGTACGGCTTTAGGTTGTGCGAAATCACCATGCTCAACGTCCATCAGATTACGACTGCGCGTGTAGCGCCAGAGGATAACCGCCACCAGCGCAAGTACCACAAGTGAAATCCAGAATGGAAGCCCCGTGTGGTGCCAGTTGTGTTTAATCGCCAGCGCGATAAGCGCACCGTAGCCCAGTAACGTGCGCAGCCAGGCCAGCGACGTTCGCTCCGGCTGTAGACCTGGGTCGGCCTCACGGCGCGCTTTGCGGCTACCCGACATAGAGCACCAACCCCATCACCACTACGGCTACCACCAGTAGTATAGTGCTAATCACAAGCAGGCCGCGGGTGTAGGGTAAATCCTCTTTAAGTCGCATCGCTTTTTCGTTTCGCAGCCAGCGCAGGTAGCCGTAAACCGCCAGCACCCCTGCGAAAAGGCACAGCAGTAATGCCAGCAATTCACGGATCAGTGGCGTAGCGAAATCGGGTGCAAGCTGATCAAGACCCACGCCTGCGGCCAGAAAACCTAGCGCGGTGCGGATCCACGCCAGATATGTGCGTTCATTGGCCAGCGAGAAGCGGTAATCCGGCGCTTCACCGACGCGGGAAATTTTCATCTTGTCTCCTTAAAACTTCTGCTTTTTCTCTTCCACTTTTACCCCCTGCGTGGGCAGTCCGGTGTCGTAATCACGCACCACCGGAGAATAGCCATCTCCCGGCCGCGGACGGAAAGCCCCCATCCAACGAGGGATAGCGTCCGCTCTCCACGGTCGACACGCCCATTGATAGGTACGGAACGGGTCGCGGATTTTATCCATATAATCCAGCAGCGCATCATGCAGCTGATTGCGCTGCTCAGCATAGCGCGGCGAGTCAATCAGATTATGCATCTCGTTTGGATCGTTGCGGCGGTCGTAGAGTTCATCAGTTGTGAACAAGTTCAGCACCAACTTGAATGCATCCGTTACCCAACAGCGTACCGGAATAAATCCGCCAAAGCTGTCATGTTCTATCTCGTAGCGGTTAAATTCCACCATCACTCCGCGCTCTGGCTCTGTCGCCAGAATATTGTCACCCGGCAGGATGTCAGGTTTAGGTATCCCCGCCAGCGCCATCATGGTCGGCAGTAAATCGATATGGCTGACCGGCGTGTCGACTTGCTTCGGTGCGCCCTGTGGGGGGCGTATAATCAACGGGATGCGGGTAATATCGTCGTACATAGCCGCACCTTTGCTGATAAGCCGATGTGCTCCCATCATCTCGCCATGGTCAGAGGTATATATGACCCATGTGTTCTCGCATTGTTCGGGGGTGAGTGCGTTAACCACACGACCAATCTGATCGTCCACAAAGTCATTACAGGCGAAATAAAGCGGGTGATGGTAATACCGGCTGCCATCTTCAACTGGTGACGGCATGGCCTGCGACCAGAGGCGATGATGTACGGGCTTATCCACCAGCGTATCCTGAGCCTTTTCCCCTAAATCGTAGTAAAAGTCCTGATATTTCTCGAGATACTGAACCGGGCATGTGAAGGGATGATGAGGTTCGTCGTAAGAGACCACCATCAAAAAGGGTTCGTCCTCCGGGTGAGGGCGCTGTAAAAAATCGATCGCGCGATTGCTGATGCGGTACGCCCAGGTAAAGGTCTCATCGATATTATTAGCCTGCAATTCCTCTACGCTATTAAGGCCGTTGCGCCACAGATTAATCTGCTCTTCGGTAAGTTCTGCCAGATAGTTAGCGCCGTCAAACCAAAACTCGTCATTCCATTCGGGAGGACAAACGCCGGTGCCAAAATAGTCATGACCATCAAGATGCCATTTGCCGATGTAGCAGGTTTGATAGCCCGCATCCTTGAAGTAGCGCCCCATCGTTGAGATGTTCTTGCCTGGTGCAACATTGTTGGTCCACGGTCCGGACTGATTAGCGTAGATCCCGGTGAACAGCCCCGCACGCGCGGGGGTGCAAACAGGGGAGCAGGTATAAGCAGCATTGAAGCGAATCCCCTCTTCCGCAAGCTGATCAATATGGTGGGTGTTCAGGGGTTTACCACTATAACAGCCCACCATATTCGTGGCCTGAGTGTCGGTCATGATGAACAGAAAATTCGGGCGTTTCATGGCTTTTCCTTAACGTCGGAAACATAAACAAGCGAAGGGTTACGGCGCTGACGGATGGCATCGATAATGAGATAAATCACGACCCCTGCGGTGATGGAGTAGCTGACGATGGCAAGCCATTGAGTGGAATACCCCCCAAATTGGGCCAGCCCGGCGTAGACGCCAATCATGGCGAAGAGAATGCCCACCGAGGCAATTTTCGCGTTACGCCAGGGTGACATGTCCACGGCAAACGCGTCATGGAAGGTAAACGGCGTGTCGCGCGGTTTGAGCCAGCCGATAATCAACATTACCGCCACGTTGATGCAGAACGTGCAGGCCAGAACATAGAGAAAGTGAAAATCGAATTTCACCAGATAATTAATTACGATGTAGCTGCAAATGCCGATAAACAGCGCCACTTTCGCGGCGAGGGCTGGAATGCGCGGGAAGAAAAAGCCCATAATGATGATAGTCACCAGTGGAACGTTATAGATGCCGTTTAGCTGTTTCATCCATGAATAAAGCCCCTCCGGCGCATTGGCAATCCACGGCGCAACTATTACAGATACCACTGCGATAAACAGGCCAAACCGGCGTCCTACCTGCACCAGTCCGTCCGGCGTCGCATCAGGCTTCAGGATGCGACGATAAATTCCCATACTAAAGAGCGTACTGGCACTATTCAGGAACCCGTTGAACGTACTGATAACTGCACCAAATAAAACGGCACCAAAAAAACCCACCAACGGTGTCGGCAGGACTTTGTTGACCAGAGCAGGATAGGCCATGTCCGCACTCGGCAGATCGCTGTACAGGTGGAACGCAATCAGGCCAGGAAGCACCAGAATTAGCGGGTCGAGCATTTTTAACACGGCGGTTAACAAGGCCCCTTTTTGTCCCTCAGCGAGACTTTTCGAGGCCAGCGTTCGCTGCACAATTCCCTGATTCGTACACCAGTAAAAGGTATTCACCAGGATCAGGCCCGTAAACGCCGCGCCGATAGGCAACGGATCGGTGCTTACGCCAATGGAATTTAACTTCTCGGCGTGTACGGTGGTCAGACGCTCAACTCCCTGTAAAAAACTGCCATCCCCCATCACAATCAGACCAAACACGGGTACCAGCAGACCACCGATCACCAGACCAATGCCGTTAATGGAGTCCGCAATCGCCATGGCGCGCATTCCGCCTATAACGGCATACACAATTCCGGCCAGCCCCAGCAGAATGACCAGCAACCAGATGGCTGCGGCCTGCGAAAGTCCAAGCGCATCGCTGACGTGAAACAGGCTATTCAACGCCAGCGCGCCGGAGTAGAGCACAATCGGCAGGAAGCAGACGCCCGTCGCGATAAGAAAACAGAAATCAATAATGATGCGTGTCGTTTTGTCGTAACGCTCTTCCAGAAAATCGGGAATAGTGGCAATACCGCGTTGCAGATACTTCGGCAGGAAGATCAGCGCCAGAAAAATCAACGTAACCGCTGACGTGACCTCCCAGCCCATCACCGACATGCCGCTTTTATAGGCCTGGCCAGACAGACCCACCAGTTGCTCTGTGGACAGGTTGGTCAGCATCAGTGAAGCAGCAATCACTGGCGCTTTCAGCGACCGGCCCGCCAGAAAGTATCCCTGCTGCGAAGCGGTATCCACTTTACGTATCTTCCACCAGGTGATAAACGCCACCAGCAGCGTAAAGGCAATAAAGCTCACAATTTGCTGAATATTCATCTTGTTGCCCTTAATTATGATTATGACCCGGTAGTTCGCTGTACAGAGGAATTTAACGCACCGGACCCAGGCTATTCGATATCTTAAAATACAAGACTGGTTTCCCCATCACGGTAATTTTCTGATAAATTCCGCTACAGGTTGTGGGCATAATTTGCTGACGGGAAATTAAAATGAATGGAAAAATTCAAATTTCGCATGTAAAAAACGAAACAACGTACAATATTCCCTTAGTTCTTGATGAAAGTGTGATCTCAAGCGGAATTTCACTGATCTCACTCTGGCATACGCTAGCCGACGAGAGCTACCGCGTTATCTGGCCTCAGGATAAGAAAAAACCGCTGATTGCTAACTCCTGGGTGGCGGTTTATACCGTGCAAGGGTGCGGGAAAATCAGGCTCAAAGATAATTCTGAAATTATGCTTAATGGAAATAACGTTATATTCTTAAAACCTACCGATATAACGTCGTACTACTGCGACGGTCTTATCTGGGAACAATACTGGATGGAATTCATCCCCACAAACATGATGGAAATCCCTATATTACAAACTGGCATAATTTATAATGGCGACGAGTTTAATAAAGAACTTTCAGAAGTTGCTGAATTACTCGCTTTGCGGTCCCCCATAAAAAATAATTTAGCCGTCGCGTTTCTCACAAAAATTATCTATCAGTGGATTTGTCTTATTTCCGAAAATGGTAGGAAAGATCGGGAACTGCTGCGTCTGGAAAATCTGTTGGCCGAGTTGCACGCCAGTGTGCAAAAGCGCTGGAGCGTCACAGAAATGGCACAGCGGATGCAGTGCAGCGAGCCCTGGCTGCGGCGGATCTTTTTACGATACACGGGTAAAACGCCGAAAGAATATTATCTTGACGCACGCCTCGAACTGGCGCAATCGCTGCTGCGCCAGGAGGGAAATACGGTAAACAAGGTGGCTGACATGCTCAACTTTTTTGATTCGTTTCACTTCAGCAAAGCGTTTAAGAATAAGTTTGGCTATGCGCCGTCGGCGGTCAGCAAGTTTAAGGACCGGCACCTCAATGATGCCGGTCAGGAAAATTAATGCAGTTCCGGCCAGTACTCTTTGTTGGCTTCAATCAGATCGTCCAGAATCGCCTTCGCCACCGATGCGCTCGGTACGGTTTTCGACAGGGTAATCGCCTGCCATAGTTTCTGATACGAGCGCTGCTCCCAGGCGTCCACCACCAGTTTTTCCACTGCCACCTGCTGGCTCATGAGCCCTTTCTGGAAGTGCGGAATATCACCAACGGTCAGCGGCTCCGGTCCGTTGTGGCCGACCAGACAAGGGATTTCTACCATCGCGTCGGCGTCAAAATTATGGATAGCCCCATTGTTAGGCACAATCAGCAGCATGCGTTCCTGGGTATTAAAGGCGATCGCGGTCGCCAGATCGACGATGTACGACGCATGTTCGTCGATTTCCAGTTCACCGGCAGAAGAATGACCGGCTTCGATAATCGCCCGGCATGAACTGAATACATGCTTCTCACGGTGATCCATCACTTCATTGGCGCGGGTACGCTCCGGGTTGGAATGAGCGACCACATAGTCCGGGAACAGGTAATACTTCAGGTAGGTGTTCGGCATGGTGTCCGGATCCAGCGCCTGTACGTCTTTAGCCTTGGCGAAAGTATCATTCCAGCTCGCTTCAGTATGCGCATCTTCCGAAGGCGGAACATAACCGTTTTTCGCCACGTATTCGCGCAGTTTCGGCATCAGATCGTTGCCGTTCAGATCTTCAATCGACGTCCACCAGCCGAAGTGGTTCAGACCGTAGTAGCGCACGCGCATCTCTTTGCGGTCTTTCAGACCGACGATTTGCGCCATACGTCCTTCAATGCCGATCGGCATGTCGCAGATGTTGAGAATTTTCGCGTTCGGACGCAGGCGGCGCGTGGCTTCCGCGACAATCGCCGCCGGGTTGGAGTAGTTCAGCATCCACGCGTTCGGGGAGTACTGCTCCATGTAATCCACCAGCTCCAGCACGCCGCCGATGGAGCGCATGCCGTAGGAGATGCCGCCCGGCCCGCACGTTTCCTGGCCCAACACGCCGTGGCGCAGCGGGATTTTTTCATCTTTTTCACGCATGGGGTATTTGCCCACGCGAATATGCGCCATCACGAAATCCACATCGGTAAAGGCCGCTTCAGGATCGGTGGTGTAACTAAATTCAATCTCCGGCGCCTGCTCCTTAAGGATGATTTTGCACGCCTCGGCGATGATCTCCTGACGTGCTCCGTCATTGTCATAGAACTTCAGCGCACGCAGCGGGAAACGGTCACGGTTGGCTAACAGCATCAGGACGATACCAGGCGTGAATGTACTGCCGCCGCCTGCAATAACAACTGAGAATTTTTTCATGATATAGCCTCTGTCAGAGTGGTTTGTTCGTTTGTTAAAGGGGTTTTCATCAGCGATTCCAGCTGGTCGCGCACCTGAGGAACGTGCAGACCGACAATCACCTGTATGCCGTTGCCGCGCCGCACCACACCGTGTGCGCCCAGGGCCTTGAAGACGTCATCGCTTTGGGTTTTCGTCATATCCACCAGGGCGATACGCAAGCGGGTGGCGCAGTTATTGATACTTTCGATGTTTGCTGCGCCGCCGAGCGCCTGTAAGAACCCAGCAGCCTGCCCGACCTGCTGGCTGGCTGCCGCCGGGGCGGTGGTTTGCCCGCGCGCGGCCTTATAGTCGGCTTTGTTGTAGAGTTTGATTTCGCTCTCTTCCCGGCCCGGCGTTTTGAGATTCAGACGTTCGATAAGCGTTCTGAAGACCACGAAGTAGATCCCGGTGAAGCAGAGGCCGATGCCAATCTGGGTGAATACCGTCGAGGCGTGGTTATGGAACATCGGGATCCAGTTTTGCGGCAGGAACTGGTCCAGCAGACCGCCCCCCATGTTCCCCACCACCCCGAAGGTATACATCACCGTCGCCATCGTTGCGGCCAGCACGGCGTGGATGGCAAACAGCAACGGCGAGATAAACAGGAAGGTGAACTCCAGCGGTTCGGTAATGCCCACCAGCACGGCGGTAAGCGTGGCCGGGATCAGCAGACCTGCCACTTTGACGCGGTTCTCCGGCGACGCGGTATACCAGATAGCCAGCGCAATACCGACTGAGCCAAACACCTTAGAGTTGCCGTGCAGCGCGAATCCGCCCTCCGGAAACAGCGTTTTCAGCGGCACAGTGCTCTGGCTGAATTCCTGAAGGTGCTGTGCCCAGTAGACCTGAATGCCGCCTTCTACCGCAGCCGGGCCGAAGATAAACGGGCCGTAGACAAAGTGGTGTAATCCGGTTGGGATCAGAATGCGTTCCAGGAAGGTATAAACCCATACGCCCAGCGCGCCAGCGGTACGTAGAAAGGCCTGCAACGACTCAATGCCCATCTGCACTTTCGGCCATCCCAGCAGCGTCAGCCAGGCGCAGGGGATCATGACGAAGAACGCGAGGATAACGACAAACGAGGTGCCCTGGAAAATCCCCAGAAAGACCGGCAACGGCTTGTCGAAAAATCGGTTGTGGATGGCGGTGACGAGCCCGGAAATGATAATCGCCCCGATGATGCTGGTATCAAGCGTTTTGATTCCGGCAATCATCGCCAGCCCGCTGCCGGCAGTGGGTTCAGCAGAGAAGTCGACGCCAAAGAAGTGACCCCAGGTCATCCCCATCGCATTGATAAAGTAGTTCCAGGTCAGGAAGCTAATCAGCACCGCCAGACAGGCGCGGCCCTGCGCCTGCTTTGCCAGGCCAATCGGTAAGCCGACAGCAAAAATCAGCGGCATATTTCGGAACACCGCCCAGCCGCCCTCTTCGATGATGTGAACAATTTGCGCGAACAGATTATCCGGCGCGGTTAAGGCCTCACCGACAAACAGCGGATTGCGAAGCATGATGGCGATCCCAACCACGATCCCGGCAAAGGGAAACAGCAAAACCGGGGTGAACATGGCGCCGCCAAAACGTTGTATTTGACTGAGCATTTTTAAATCCTCATGAAACAACCTGTAGGGGATAGAGGCCTTTATGGTTTTTTACTGGCCTGAGGTGAGCATAAGAACTTACTGATGCAGCAACATGGTATGCCGCTGCGATTCGTGATCGCATTCATGGTTTTAATTTGACCAATCAGGTCTACTTTTTAAAATAAAAATAGACAAGTTAAGACGTAATCCACGCCATGATGTGTGCAGAGAGGTCTACTGGTGATCTACAAATCAATTGCCGATCGGCTGCGGCTGCGGCTGAATTCCTCGGACTACAACATTGGTAGTCCGTTACCCGGAGAAAAAGCGCTGGCAAAGGAGTTTGGCGTAGCCCGGATGACCATCCGCAAGGCGCTGGATCTGCTGGTAAGCTGGGGGCTGGTTGAACGTCGACACGGCAGCGGGACATTCGTGGCGCGCAAAGACGTTCATCATGAAACGACTAATCTGACCGGGCTGGTGGAGGTGCTGCGCCAGCAGGGGAAAGAAGTGCAGAGCAAGGTGTTGCAGTTTGAAGTGATGCCCGCGCCGCCCGCCATCGCCAGCCAGCTGCGGATTCAGGTTGATGAGCGGATCTATTTTTCAAGGCGGGTGCGTTACGTGGACGGAAAACCGCTGATGCTGGAGGACAGCTTTATGCCGGTGAAGCTGTTCCGCAATCTTTCCCTGGCGCATCTCGAAGGATCTAAGTTTGATTACATCGAGAAGGAATGCGGGATCACCATCAGCGGCAACTACGAGAGCCTGACGCCGGTGCTGGCAGATAAACAGCTGGCCGGTTATATGAATGTGCCGGAACAGACGCCGCTGCTGCGCATCACCTCCCTTTCCTACAGCGACAGCGGCGAGTTCCTCAATTATTCCGTGATGTTCCGGAACACCAGCGATTACCAGGTGGACTACCATCTGCGGCGCATCCACCCGGAAGACTTGTTAGCCCATCCCCCAGAACAGCACCGATAAAGACTGACAGCAACGGGAACGCGCCAGAGCAGATTTATATCAGCGTGCGCAGTTCATCGAAGGAAAAAATACGGCCACGATAGCCCAACCCGGAATCAATATTGTATATCGACACCCCAATATTATTGTTGGTATCGAAGACGAAGAAGGACTGCTCGGCGCCAAAATAGACGTTGAAATTATCATCTCCCACGTCAAATACCGATGAAGTAAGCTCGCTTCGCTGACCAGGAATGTGGAACTGATCCAGCCGCTGAACCGTCCTGGCGGTTAAATCAACGGCCAGCACGGTGGGTAAAGAATCCAGTGCCGCCGCAGTATAAGCGACTGGCGGCGATTCAATAACACGCACCAGTTCATTCCCCTTTTCATCGGCACAGGAATTGTTGTTAAACAGAGAAATGACGATTTTATTATCACCTCGCCAGGCATCATATTGACTATTTTTGGTAATAAACACGGCGTGCTCACCGTTGGGATAGGTGAAATTATCGGCATCGACCACGCTCAGATTGAGCGCGCTATTGAGGGTGGGGAAAGCGGGATTATCAATAATCCACTCCGGATCGCCCGAGTCAATATTGAGGCCAATAATGGTACAGCTTGAGCGGGAATTGATCATGAGCTGATTGGTTTCCGCTATATACTCCAGGCTGTTGAAATGCACGTCATTGGTATCGGTATTATCCAGCACCGTGGCCCCCATATACTCGGCGGTGTAGTCACGCTGCCAGAGCAGGGTTCCGCTGGCGATATCGTACCGGTAGAGCATGCACTCCAGCTTCTGCTGGTCGCTCCAGCCGTCCAGCAGCGAGCCTAATACCCACACGTTGCCCTTGCCGTCGGTTGTCAGGTCGTGGTGAAAGCCATAGCCCGCCGGTGCGGCGAGGGTTTGCGTTACCTTTCCGGCAAGGTTAAAGCGGTAGAGCGTGGGGGCAAAGGCATGTTTATCGGGATCGTAGGTTTCACTGGCCAGTGCTGACCACAGCGAATTGTCGATAATTTTTAAATTACCGTACATCCACGGGAACAGACCCGTAATGCGTAAATCGCCGTTAATATCGTAGCCATTCCACTCGCTGGTCACAAACCAGCCCTGACCCAGCGTATTATCCGCCATGTCCCGATCGTCAATATTGATGGCTAACGTTAAGGCCACATCGCCATAATCCTGGCCCTCAGTGGAGATCGTGAAAACAGAGGTTTGTACCTCTCCTTGTTCCGTGTAAAGCGTCAGCGTCACGGTATTGGCATAATTCGCATAGAGGCCGACAACGGTGACTTCGGGATTAACAGCGTAACGATCGTTGGCATAATAAAAATCCACATTATTAGACTTACCATGAACGGTATAGTTAAATCTTACCGGCTGATAATAATCTATTTTAATAAGCGCACTGAGCTTATTCTTATCATAAGGGTTAACAATTACCGTAGAGGTTGCTTTCATTACAGAGTCCTTAGTTTGTGCTTAACATCGCTGGTGTATTGACGCTTTCACCCACAAACCTATACCTCGTTTTAATTGTATTTTGTGGAATAGCACACAAATAAACCGATTTTTGCAAATTCATACTAATTAATCAGCAGTGAAAACACCAAAATAAATCATTACACATCAATATATTCATCAATGAAATATAACCCTGGTAAATACACATTGCGCCTGTCATTCACATCCATAGATTATATATAAATAATTAATTAAAAAATCACAAAAATCACTGGGATTTATAGCTTGCTATTTTTGCAAAGACACTCACAAAAAATCATTTTTAATCTTCTAATGACTAATTTTGATTACTAGTATTCATCCCGTCATCAACAGCAGTGAACGGGATGTAATTATCTGGATAAAAATATCACGGAGGTTAAGTCAAACATGTTTTCTGAATTTATCGCCATAATACAGTCTTTTTTGACCGAGCCTGCAATCTTAATAGGCTTGCTGGTCGGTCTGGGGTACGCACTCGATAAAAAATCACCGATAAAAATTATTACCGGCATGGTAAGCGCCATGGTGGGATTAATGATGGTGTTATTCGGTGGTTTTCAATTCTCGGCAACGTTTAAACCTGTGGCTGATGCTGTTAGCCAGTCTTACGGTATTCATGGCTACCTGATGGATTCCTATGCCATGAAAGCGGCGACCCAAATTGCGCTCGGCGATAATTTCGGTTTTGTCGGCTATGTGTTTGTACTGGCCTTTTTTACCAACCTGCTGCTGGTGCTGCTGGGCCGTTATACGCGGGTCAAAGGCATCTTTCTGACCGGTAATACCGGCGTATCCCACTCTCAGGCTGTGCTGTGGCTAATCGTCTTCTGGCTGGGCTTAGGCTGGGTCCCCTCAATTATTATCGCCGGGATATTAACCGGGTTGTTCTGGGCTTTCGCCACGACGCTGATCGCGAAACCCGTCGCCAAAATTACCAATAATGCGGGCTTTACCATCGCCCATAATCAGATGCTGGGGATCTGGTTTTTTTCTAAATTCGCCCATTTGTTTGGCGATGCGGAAAAACAGGATGCCGAGAATATGAAACTGCCCGGATGGCTGGCAATTTTTAACCATAACGTCACCTCTATCGCAATCGTGATGACGCTGTTTGTCGGCGGTTTTTTACTGACAACCGGGATTGATAACGTCCAGGCGATGGCGAAAGGAAAGCCCTGGTATATCTATATTATTAACCTCGGACTGCAATTCTCCATGTATATGGTGATTTTGCTTCAGGGCGTGCGCATGATGGTCGGCGAAATTAATGCCTCTTTTAAAGGCTGGCAAGACCGTCTTATTCCTGACGCCATTCCGGCTGTTGACGTCGCGGCGCTGCTCCCCTTCTCACCAAATGCCGCTACGCTGGGATTTATCTTCTGTACCTTCGGCACCATATTTTCGATGGTTATTCTGCTTATCACCAAAAGTCCCATTATGGTGTTGCCGGGTTTTGTGCCGCTCTTTTTCTCCGGCGGTCCTATTGGCGTATTAGCCAACCGATTAGGCGGTTACCGCTCCGTTATTATTTGCACCTTTCTGCTGGGAATGATTCAAACCTTCGGCACGATCTGGGCCATTCCGCTTACCGGCCTTGCTGCCGAGGGAGTGGGCTGGACCGGTATTTTTGACTGGGCGACATTATGGCCCGCCATTTGTGAAATCCTTAAGTTTATTGCAGCCACATTCCACCTTGGGCCTTACGCGGGCTAAATCCCTTCACCTTTAAAAGGAACGTGTGATGAAAGAAAAAATTAATATTCTGTTTGTTTGCGGCTATGGCGTTGGTAGTAGCGTAATGTTACAGACGGTCGTGAAAAAAGCGTTAGCAAAATACAATATTGCTTTTGAGATGGAGCATACCGCCGCGGGCGAGGTGGGCGGGTTTACCGACTGGGCCGATATCTATGCAATTTCTAAAAAACTCATTGATGTGGTCAGTCTCGATCCGCGTCACGGGCAATATCTCATCCCGATCGAAAATATTATGGACGGCGAAACGATCGGTAAACAGATCTACGCGGTGGTAGAAGAACATTTTCCGCATCTGATCCCGTCTCGCTAAGGAGCGCAGATGAAAGCCATTATTCTGCTCTTTGATAGTCTGAATAAACATTATCTGCCGCCCTACGGAGACGTTATTACCCAGGCGCCAAATTTCCAGCGTCTGGCGGCGCACGCGGTAACGTTTAATAACAGCTATGTCGGCAGTATGCCGTGTATGCCCGCCCGCCGTGAATTACACACCGGGCGGTACAACTTCCTACATCGCGAATGGGGGCCGCTGGAGCCGTTTGACGACTCCATGCCGGAGTTGCTGAAAAAAGCGGGCGTGTATACGCACCTTATCAGCGATCATCTGCATTACTGGGAGGATGGCGGAGGTAATTACCACAATCGTTACAACTCGTGGGAGATCGTGCGCGGTCAGGAGGGCGATAGCTGGAAAGGGAGCGTTGCCGATCCGGTTATCCCGGAGGTGCTGCGCGTACCGCAGAAGCAGACCGGCGGCGGCGTGTCCGGGCTCTGGCGTCAGGACTGGGTAAATCGCGATTATATCCGTGAGGAGGCCGATTTTCCGCAAACTCGCGTCTTTGCTGCCGGCTGCGAGTTTATCGAAAAAAACCATTCGCAAGATAACTGGCTGTTGCAGGTCGAAACCTTCGATCCGCACGAACCGTTTTACACCACCGAAGAATACCTCTCGCTGTATGAAGATCCGTGGGACGGGCCTCACTACGACTGGCCGCGCGGCAAGGTGGAGGAGAGCGCGGAGGCGGTAGAACATATTCGCTGCCGCTATCGTGCCCTGGTGTCCATGTGCGATCGCAATCTGGGCCGCATCCTTGACCTGATGGACATTCTCGATCTCTGGCGCGATACGATGCTGATCGTCGGTACCGACCATGGTTTTCTGCTGGGAGAACATGGCTGGTGGGCGAAAAATCAAATGCCGTACTACAACGAAGTGGCGAATAACCCGTTATTTATCTGGGATCCGCGCCACGCCAGGCGCGCAGAGCAGCGTGATTCGCTGGTGCAGATGATTGACTGGGCGCCGACTCTGCTGGAGTTCTTCAGGCAGCCCATTCCCGCAGACGTACAGGGGCAACCGCTAACGCCGGTTCTGCAAGATGACACGCCGGTGCGTGACGCCGCGCTGTTCGGCGTTTTCAGCGGCCACGTCAACGTCACGGACGGTCGCTACGTCTATATGCGCGCCGCGCTTCCCGGGCGTGAAAATGACATCGCGAATTACACCCTGATGCCGATTAAGATGAACACCCGCTTTGATGTGGCCGAGCTGCACGCCTTAACGCTGGCGCCTCCCTTCCGTTTTACCAAGGGCGTCAGTACATTGCGCATTCCGGCCAAAGAGAAATATCAGGGGATTAATCGCACTGGCCATCTGCTGTTTGATTTATACACCGATCCGCAGCAGCTGAGCCCGATAAAGGATGACGCGATCGAAGCGCGTATGATTGCCCTGCTGGTGCGCCTGTTGCACGAGAGTGACGCGCCGGCAGAGCAGTTTGTCAGGCTGGGCTTAACCGGCTAGCCCATCCCCCAGAACAGCACCGCCAGTAGCTGCGGGGTGATGATGCGCAGAAACATCACCAGCGGATAAACCGTGGCGTAGGACAACGCCGCCGCGCCGCTGGTGGCGTGCAGGTTGTTGGCGAACGCCAGCGCGGGCGGATCGGTCATGGAACCGGCCAGCATGCCGCACAGCGTGAGATAGTTCATTTTAGCGAAGATACGTGCCAGTAATCCGACCGTTATCAGTGGGATAGCGGTAATAAATATGCCGTATCCTACCCAGCTCATCCCTTCGCCGTTGACCAGAGTATCGACAAAATCGCCGCCGGATTTCAGCCCCACCACCGCCAGAAACAGCACGATGCCTAACTCCCGCAGCGCCAGGTTAGCACTCGGCGGCATAAACCAGTAGAGCTTACCAATGGAGCCGATACGCCCAAGGATCAGCGCCATAATGAGCGGCCCGCCTGCCAGACCCAGCTTCAGTGCTACCGGGAAGCCGGGCACGTACAGGGGGATGGAGCCAAGCATGACGCCAAGCCCGACGCCGATAAAGACCGGCAGCATCTGCACCTGCTGGAGTTTTTGCTGGGCGTTGCCTACCATGTCCGCTACGGCATCAATGGATGAGGGACGCCCGACGAGGTTGAGAATATCACCGAATTGCAGGCTGGCATCCTGGCTGGCCACCAGCTCGACACCGGCGCGGTTAAGCCGGGAGATCACCACGTCATAACGCTCTTTAACCTGCAAATCGCGTATTTTCTTGCCCAAAACCTTCTCATTGGTCACTACCACGCGCTCCACGCGCATGTCCGTTCCACGGGTTGAGAGTGAGGTATCCACCTCCTGACCGATCACCAGCCGGGCATTGTTTAAATCCGCCGGTTGCCCTACCAGATGCAGGAGATCGCCGTGCTGAATAAGGGTATCCGGTGAAGGTACCATCAGCGTTTCATCACGTTTCAGGCGGGAACAGATAATGGTCGCGCTGTTCAGAATGGGAACATCCTGAATCGCCATATTGTTCAGATTAGGGTTTTCGACGCGAATATTGATAGTTTTAATGAGCGCATGGCCGTTGGTCAGCGTGCTTTCATGCTCTTTTGCCTCCTGCTCGACGTTAACGCGGAACAGCACGCGCACCAGCCACATCGAGAGCAAAATACCGCAAATGCCAAACGGATAGGCCATGGCGTAGCTCATCCCCATCTGATCGACGACATCAGCAGGGATACCCAGATCGCGCAGAATTTGCTGGCCCGCCCCGAGCGCGGGCGTATTCGTGACGGCGCCGGAGAAGATGCCCAGCACAACGGGCAGCGGAATCGCGAAGAGTTTATGCAGAATGGCGGTAACCAGCCCACCCATCACGACGATGCCGAAGGCAAAGAGATTAAGGCGTAAACCGGAGACGCGCAGGGAAGCGAAGAAGCCCGGCCCCACCTGAATACCGATGGTATACACAAAGAGGATCAGGCCGAACTCCTGGATGAAATGCAGCATATCGGCGCTGAGCACCCACCCAAGCTGGTCGGCAAAATGGCCGACAAAAATCCCGCCGAACAGCACCCCGCCGATGCCAAATCCGACGCCGCGGATTTTGATATTCCCCAGCCATAGCCCCACTACCGCGACAAGGGCCAACACGCTAACGGTTAACGCGATATCACTCATGATCCACATCCTGTGTATAACCATAGTTATGCTAAGGATTCTCTCAGAGCTGACGGCGGTTGTATGGGCGATGGCGCACAAAAAAGCCCTGCCGGGGCAGGGCTTCATGGCATCTGTGAGCGAGTCGGGTGGCGGCTGCGCCTTACCCGACCTACAGGATCGGCAGGTTTTCCACCCGGCAAAAACGTGGTTTAGCTGTTCAACGCCGGGCGTTCGCTAATGGCGATGCGCTGAGGCGCAATGGCTTCCGGCACGTTACGGGTGAGGTCAATGTTCAGCAGCCCGTTAGTGAACGTCGCGCCAGAAACTTCCATATGGTCTGCCAGGGTAAAGCTCAGGCTAAACGGCTGAGTGACAAGCCCCTGATGCAGCCATTTGGTCTCGGTGTCTGGTTTTTCCGGTGACCCTTTCACGGTCAGGCGCGTACCCTCAAGCTGGATGTCGAGATCTTCCTGGCGGAACCCGGCCAGCGCAAGCGTGATGCGGTAGTGGTTATCATCGCTTTTTTCGATGTTGTACGGCGGAAAGGTCTGCTGTTCGGTTGCGCTTTGCAGCGCGTTAGCCAGTTTGTCAAAACCGATCCACTGACGCAGCAGGGGGGATAAATCGTAGTTACGCATACTAAATCTCCTTCTGAGAAGCGAGTGCGGCACAGTTTAATTTTGTGCACAGTTGTACCTGCAAACCCTTGTGGATTCGCATATGCTCCCGTTACGGCTAGCAAGTCCGGGTGGGCCGCTCACGCGACCCGCGTAATTAGTTGATTTCGATACGACGCGGTTTTTTCTCTTCCGGAATCACACGTTCCAGTTCGATAAACAGCAGGCCGTTCACCAGGTTCGCGCCCTTGACGTGGATGTTCTCAGCCAGCTGGAACTTGCGCTCAAAGTTGCGCTCTGCGATGCCCTGGTAGAGGTAGGTTCGTTCTTTCTGCTCGGCCGTATGGGAGCCTTTCACCACCAGCAGATTGTCCTGCGCGGTGATCTCCAGTTCGCTCTCTGCGAAACCGGCAACAGCAATCGCAATGCGATAGTGGTTTTCGTCAACCAGTTCAACGTTGTAAGGAGGATAGCCGTTGCTCTGGCTCTGGTTGTTTTCTAAGTGGTTGAACAGACGATCGAAACCAATCGCAGAACGGTATAGCGGAGAGAGATCGAAATTACGCATGGATAAATGCTCCTGAAATCAGCGAGAAAATGTAGCCTTCCACCATGGACAGGCTTCTGCTTCCCCGAACACCCATCAGGCGTGTCCGTTATCGGGTTACATTCTTAAAATGGGTCTGGATACGGCCTTTTCAAGACTGTTGATGTGAGATTTTTTTGCACTTTGCTGGTTGTCACATAGACTCAGGGGCACAGCACAAAGGGTTAAATTGCGATGACGACCACAGTGCGGGAGTTTTGAGCTATCCATTTTGGACGCGCCTCGCTATAACCCTGAGTTGCAGGTCAATGCCGTGCTACTAAAGATGACTGAGTGATGATGAGAAATGTTCTGATTAAGCTGGCGTCGTTCAGCGGGGTTGTTTTACTTTGCGGGTGTTCGAGCGTGATGTCGCACACCGGCGGTAAAGAAGGAACATATCCGGGGACGCGCGCCAGTGCCGCAATGATCTCTGATGATGAGACAAACTGGGGTACCAAATCTCTGGCGATTCTTGATATGCCGTTTACGGCGGTTGCCGATACGCTTCTGCTGCCGTGGGATATGTTCCGCACCGACAGCTCAGTGCGTTCGCGCGTTGAGAAAAGCGAGCAGGAAAAGCTGGCGACCAATTCCGTCATCCCGCCCGCAGAGATGCCTCCACGCTAATTCTGTGCGGTTTCCGTTAGCCACAGCTGGCGGAAACCGTCCTTCTCTTCCATCCATGCAATAAATAGTCCGTCCGGGGAAAACACCACAGCGTCAGCAGACGGCGGATTGCCGTGATCGGACGTCAAAAACGTCACCTCTCCGGTCTGCGCATCGCAGCAGGCAATACGGCCTGCAAGCACAAATCCCAGCCCGTTGCCGGAAGGATGCCAGTTAAAGGCCGACTGAATATCACGCTCAGTGTGGGTTAGCTGACGCGGCTCGCCGCCCTCAGGGGAGATAAGCCACAGCTGCACAACGCCGTTATCGTCCCGCATTAAAAACGCAATCTGCGTCCCCTGCGGATTGCTGCGCACCCAGTGGCGCGGTACGTTCACCAGCCCCGGATACGCCTTCTGATGGGTGAAGGTTAAGCGACGTTGCGTTACGCCCGCAGGCGGCGCGGGCATTGTATCAGGTGTTCCCTGCAACGGCGCATCGCCCGCCCGTTTCCAGCCCTGCTCGTCTTTGGGGAGATCGACAATAAACAGTTCGGGCACTTTCTCGCCTTTCGCAGACACCGTATCGCCGATAAACGCCAGCCTGTCGTTGCCCACCCAGCCCTCTTCATAGGCGCGGTTTACCTCATCGCTGCCCGGTTTCGGGTTCGGCGTTGTACGGCTTACCAGTACGCTCCAGAAGGTGCCGGCATATTCCCGCGGATGGTTCCCCTGTGGGTTTACTGGGCCAAAAGGCGCCGCCACCCCGACGTTACGCAAATCCAGCTGCGGATCGCGCGCGTGCAGCACATGGTCGTTGTAGGTAAAGCTGACGAACTGCCCGTTCGGGCTAAAAACGTGGACGTGGCTGCCGCCACGCAGCGCGCCTGCGGTGTAAGGCGCGGTGATATCCATCGCATCAAGATTGCTCACCTGACCATTGTGCGCAATCACCCCCTGACGATGGTGAAAATCATACTGCCAGTCTGCATCCGGGTTTTTCGGGCCGTGGATAAAAACATATTTGTCCTGCGCCGGATGAACGGTTACCACGCCGACATGCGCGCCGTCAGTCGCACGGTAGATCGCCTCAACCTCGCCCGTACTAACATTGACCCGCTCAATGGTTTCACCGGTAAACGACGCGCCGGACGGGCGGACATCATAGACAAGCCACTGGCTGTCTGGCGTCCAGGTGTTGATGTTGGTGAGCTGGTGGTTGCGGGAAGCGGAGGTGATTTGTTTCATGAAAATACCCTGATGCGCGGTTATCGCATCAGGGTAAAACATCCGAAGGGATTAGCCTACTCGTTTAACGTCGCCGACCAGCAGGATGTAGGAGAGCGCCCCGATCAGCGCCACGGCAGAGATATACACCAGAGCCGGACCAAAGCCGTAGTCCTGCGCAAGGTAACCGATGACCAGCGGTACGGTGATCCCGCCCAGGCCGCCAACGAAGTTAAACACGCCACCAGTCAGGCCGATCAGACGCATCGGCGCCAGGGACGACACCAGCGACCAGGTGATGGAGGCAAAACCGTTTCCGAAGAACGCTACCGCCATCAGGGTCATGATCCACACAGGATCGTTGGTGTAGTTCGCTCCCATGATGCAGGTAGAGATCAGCAGTCCGCAGATAATCGGCGTTTTACGCGCAACGCCCAGCGAGAAACCTTTTTTCACCAGCTTATCCGCCAGCCAGCCCGAGAGCAGGACGCCGAAAAACGCCGCAAGGAAGGGTACGGTGGTCATAAAGCCTGCCTTCAGCGCGGTAATACCTTTTTCCTGGGTCAGATAGTTCGGGAACCAGGTGAGGAAGAACCACAGCGTGGAGGTCACCGCGAACTGTCCCAGATACACGCCCACCAGCTTACGGTGGAAGACCAGCTTCCAGTCCGCTCTGGTCAGCGGCTGGCGCGCCTCTTTTTTCACGGGCGCATCGCCATCCACCAGGCCACCGCCGTCGCGGATGTAGTCCAGTTCGGCTTTGGTGATGCTTTTGGTCAGGCGCGGCGGCTGATAAACCTTAAACCATATGAGCGACCAGATAATGCCGATCCCGCCGGTGACGATAAACACCCAGTGCCAGCTCAGCAGCTCCTGGATCCAGATTAACAGCGGCGTCAGAAACGCCAGACCAACAAACTGCCCGGAGGTGTAAAAACCAACAGCGGAAGCGCGTTCGTGTTCCGGGAACCAGCTGGTCACCATGCGGTTGTTGGTCGGAAACGCCGGCGCTTCAAACACCCCGGTGATGGCGCGCAGGCCAATCAGCGACATCAGCCCGGTCGCGAAGCCCTGGAACAGGGTCGCCACGGACCAGCCAAAAATAGCGATAAAGTAGGTCAGACGTGAACCCACGCGGTCAAGGAACCAGCCACCGGGGATCTGACAGAGCGTATATAGCCAGGCAAACGCCGAGAAGACGTAGCCCATTTCCGCTTTGGTGATGCCAAACTCTTCCTGAATATGAGCCGATGCCACGGCAAGGTTGGCGCGGTCGACATAACAGATGACCACGGTAATAAAGATCATGATCAGCGTCAGGTAACGACGACGCCCGGTTTTTGCAGCAGTAACTGGAATATCCATCGCAATCTGTCTCCAGATTTTGGGCATAGCGAAGCCGCTCACCATGCCCTGTAATTTACAGAGGGTTATATTTTTTCTATGTACGTTTTTTTTGCCCGGTGGCGCTTCGCTTGCCGGGCCTACGAGAGAGTAGGCCGGATAAGCGTAGCGCCATCCGGCGATTTACCACTCGGCTACGGAACCGTCTTCAAGACGCCACAGTGGGTTACGCCAGTCCGGCGCACTTTTACTCAGCTCAATGACTTTGGCTTCGTCGATCTCCACGCCAAGGCCCGGCTTCGTTAACGGTTTAAAGAAACCACCTTCCATGCTGAAGTCTTCTTTGTTTTTCACAAAGTCGAGCAGCTCCGCGCCCTTGTTATAGTGAATGCCCATGCTTTGTTCCTGGAACACCGCATTGCGGGAGACGAAGTCGACGTGCAGGCAGGCCGCCAGCGCAATCGGCCCAAGCGGACAGTGCGGCGCCAGCGCCACATCGTAGGCTTCTGCCATTCCGGCAATTTTGTAGCATTCGGTGATGCCGCCCGCGTGGGAGAGGTCCGGTTGCAGGATCGCAATGCCGCCCGCCTCCAGCACGCGTTTAAACTCGAAGCGCGAGAACATGCGTTCCCCAGCCGCGATGGGAATGTGCGTCTGTTCAGCCAGTTTCGGATAGTATTCCGCCTGCTCGGCCAGCACCGGCTCTTCGATAAACAGCGGGCGATACGGCTCCAGCTCTTTAATCAGCACTTTGGCCATTGGCGCGCTGACGCGGCCGTGGAAATCCAGACCAAACTCAATCTCGTTGCCGAAGGCTTCACGGATTTGCGCCACGGTATTCACCGCCCGGTCTACCGCGCGCGAGTTGTCGATAACGCCCATTTCTTCGCAGCCGTTGAGTTTGAAGGTGTCAAAACCGATGTTGCGCAGTTGCCGGATACCGTCGATCACTTCCGCAGGGCGGTCACCGCCCACCCAGCTGTAGGCTTTGATTTTGTCGCGCACCAGGCCGCCCATTAATTGCCAGACCGGGGCATTCAGCACTTTGCCTTTGATATCCCACAGCGCCTGATCAATACCGGCGATGGCGCTCATCAGAATCGGCCCCCCGCGGTAGAAGCCCGCCCGGTACATGACCTGCCACAGGTCGTTGATGCGCGCCGGATCCTGGCCAATCAGGTATTCGCCCAGCTCGTGAACCGCGGCTTCAACGGTGCGCGCACGGCCTTCAATCACCGGCTCGCCCCAGCCAACCACGCCTTCGTCGGTTTCGATTTTCAGGAACATCCAACGCGGGGGTAAACGGTACGTGGTGAGTTTGGTTATTTTCATTGCACTGCCTCTCGATACGCTTTCACAAATGCTGCCGCCTGCTGTGCGGTACGCTCAACGGGCTGACCGGCACGATAGAGATCGCTGCCCAGCCCCGCGCCCACACAGCCCGCGCTCATCCACTGGCCCAGGTTTTCCGGCGTGACGCCGCCCACGGCAAAGACCGGCACGCTGGCGGGTAAGACCGCTTTCAGCGCTTTGATGTAATCCGGACCAAAGGCCGACGACGGGAAAATTTTGAGAGACTGTGCGCCCGCATCGAGGGCGGCAAAGGCTTCTGTGGCCGTGGCGCAACCCGGGCAGACGGTCATGCCGTAATCCACCGCCCGGCGGATCACCTCGGGGTTGATATTCGGTGTGACGATAAGCTTGCAGCCCATCTTCGCCAGTTCATCCACCTGCTCCGGCTGTAATACGGTGCCAGCGCCAATCAGCGCCTTATCACCAAACGCCTTCACAATTGCCGGAATGCTTTTTTCCCACTCCGGGGAGTTGAGCGGGATTTCCACTGCGTCGAACCCGGCGTCGATCACCGCGCCAACGTGCGCTAAGGCCTCACCGGGCGTGATACCGCGCAAAATCGCGATCAGGGGAAGTTCAGTTTGCCACTGCATGAGCGATGCTCCTTATGCCTGCCTGAAATGCCGTGTCGCCTTCCACCGCAGCAACATCCCGTCCGATAGCGTGGAACGCCTGGCGGTAACGAGACGTCAGCGATGAACCCGCGACGAGCGTGATGGCCTGCTGCCCGGCGAACGCGTCGCTCAGAGTGGCGACTTCTGCGCCAATCAGCATGCCGGACAGAAATTCGCTGACCTGTTCGCGCGGAAGATTTCCCAGCACGTGCGAGGCGCGAACCTCAAAAAGTTGCGGCAAAACGGCAGGGGATGCGATCCCGCGCTCAAGCCCGGCGGCAAACGCTTCCGGCGAAGGGGTCTGCTCCGGCAAACCGGCCCCCACCAGCGAATGCTTAAGCAGCAAGTGGTGCAGTTCGCCGGTCATCACGGTGCGGAAATCATGAATTTGCTCAGCATCCGCCTGGACCCATTTGCAGTGCGTCCCGGGCATGACGTAGACAGAAGAAGGAGAAAGGTTGCGCGCCCCGAGCAGCTGCGTCTCTTCGCCGCGCATCACATTATGGTTATCGTCGCGAGAGACGCATAAACCGGGAATAATCCAGACATTGTCGCCAACGGACGTTAACTGCTCGCCAACGGCGGTGAAATGCACCGGAACTGACAGGTAAGGCGCGACCTTCCACCCCACGTTACTGCCGACCATTCCGGCCATCACCACTGGCGTAGTACCGTCGCGCCAGTTTTGTGTCACTTCTGCTAGCACCGCTGCGGGGGATTTACCGTTCAGGCGCGTCACACCTGCTTCTGATTGCCTGCTTTCCAGGCACTGCTCACCCTGGTAGAGCCAGGCGCGCAGATTGGTCGATCCCCAGTCAATTGCGATGTAGCGTGATGTCATGTGATTTCCTTCAGCCTTCGTGTCGAGCTGGCGATCATGGTCAGCGCCGCCTGCTCTGCCGCATCGCCGTCCTGATGCCGTATCGCATCGAACAGCGCTTTATGTTCCTGAAGCGTTTTCGGCATGTTGGCCTCATCGCCCATCCAGGTACGTTCAAATACTGCTCGCTGTAGCGAGCTGATCGCCACGCTAAGCTGCTGTAAAACCGGGTTATGCACCGACTGCAATACCGCTTCGTGGTAACGAATGTCCGCTTCGTTGAACGCCTCCCGATTCTGGTTATTGGCGATCATGTCGTTTAAAGCCGACTCAATCTGTGCCAGGTCACCTGACGTTGCGCGCTCTGCCGCCCAGCGGGCGATGGCCGGTTCCACCAGATTTCGGACTTCGCTCATCGCGCCGATGAGCCGTGGGTCGTAGTCGTTTTCCAGCACCCATTGCAGAACATCGGTATCGAGGTAGTTCCACTGGTTACGCGGCGCCACAAACGCGCCGCGATAGCGCTTCATTTCAATCAGCCGCTTCGCCATCAGTGAGCGGAACACTTCCCGAATGATGTTGCGCGAGGTTTCAAACTCCTCGCACAGTTCCGCCTCTGCTGGCAGCGGCGAACCGGGAACGTATTTGCCACCCACAATCTGAGTGCCCAGCGTGATGACAATGCGATCGGTTTTATTGAGTGTCATGGAGAGTCCTTGTGCTCTGTAAGTCCATCACTACTTTACCGCGACCGCTGAATTTCGCCTCACTTTTGCAGTACAAACGTGAGGCCTTTCGTCTTTGCCGTGGTGACAATGTAGTACAATCAGTTAATGTTGTACTACAATCCAGATCACAAAAAGAACAATTTGATAAATTCAGGGCCAAAAAAAGCCCCGGTTAATAACCGGGGCTAATCTTTCAAAGCACTTGTTACGACAGAACGAATTTCTCGATCGCCCAGGCAACGCCGTCTTCCAGGTTAGATTTAGTCACGAAGTTCGCCACTTCTTTTACCGACGGGATGGCGTTATCCATCGCCACGCCCATGCCCGCATATTCGATCATCGCAATATCGTTTTCCTGGTCGCCCAGCGCCATGATCTCCTCAGGCTTGATGCCCAGCGCATCGGCAAGCGATTTGACGCCCGTGCCTTTATTGACGCGTTTATCAAGGATTTCGAGGAAGTACGGCGCACTTTTCAGCACGGTGTATTTCTCTTTTACCTCAGCCGGAATGCGTGAGATGGCTTTGTCGAGAACCGCAGGTTCATCAATCATCATCACTTTCAGGAACTGGGTCGCCGGGTCCATTTTCTCCGCTTCGCAGAACACCAGTGGAATGGTTGCAACGTAGGACTCGTGCACCGTGTAGTAGCTGATATCGCGGTTGGCGGTGTAAAGCGTATTGCGATCGAGCGCGTGGAAGTGAGAGCCCACTTCGCGGGAGAGTTTTTCCAGGAAACGGTAGTCATCATAGCTCAGTGCAGTTTGCGCCACCGTGCTGCCATCGGCTGCCTTTTGCACCAGCGCGCCGTTATAGGTGATGCAGTAATCGCCAGGCTGGTTCATGTGCAGCTCTTTCAGGTAACTGTGCACCCCGGCATACGGGCGTCCGGTGGTGAGCACCACGTTCACGCCTTTTTCGCGTGCGGCGGCGATCGCATTTTTAACGGCAGGAGAGATAGTGTGGTCTGGCAGCAGCAGCGTGCCGTCCATATCGATTGCAATGAGTTTGATAGCCATGAGGTCCCCGGGATAAATGAGTGCTACCTCATGCTAACGCGATTCGGCTCAAAAAACAGCAGATTAAAAGAGGATTGTCGCAATGCGATCTGTCCCTCTTTTTTGGAGGAATATAAACAAGATATTATAGAAAATAACCTTATATTTTCGGGAGATGCGCGTTTATGGATTTTGGCACTCTGGATACCATGCGCACAAACCACCCTGCATGGAAATTACTACGCGCAGATTCCGCTGCACTTATTGCCAGCTTCCTCTGGCACGCTTTTGCATTACCAAACGCCCGCAGTATTACGCAGGAAGCATTGACAGAAAAACTCGAAGACACGCTCTATGTCTTACGCCAGCAATACGGAGATGAGTTTTATCCTCGTGCTGCACGGGATTATCTGAACGACTGGGCAGCGCCAGAGCGCGGCTGGTTGCGAAAATTTTATCCTCCCGGGGATGACCGCCCCTGGTTCGATCTGACACCCGCGACGGAAAAGGCATTAAGCTGGCTGGATAAGCTGGGTGATTCATCTTTTATCGGTACGGAATCCAGACTGGTCACGTTGTTTGAGTTGCTCAAACAGGTGATCTCCGGCAGTGAACATAATCCTGAATTGCGCATTCAGGAACTTGAGCAACAACGTAACGAGATAGATGCAGAGATAAGGGCAATCCGCAACGGCAAACTGTCTCTGCTGGACAGTACCGCGCAAAAAGAGCGTTTCCAACAAATTGTGCAATTATCTCGTGAATTACTCTCAGACTTTAGACAGGTTGAGCATAATTTCCGCCAACTCGACCGAAATGTTCGTGAACGAATTGCCTTGTGGAATGGGGCTAAAGGCGACCTGTTAATGCAAGTACTGGGTGAGCGCGATGCCATCACAGAATCAGATCAAGGACGGAGTTTTCGCGCATTTTGGGACTTTTTGATGTCACAATCGAGACAGGAAGAATTCTCTCGATTGCTGGAAAAGTTACTTTCCCTTGATGCTATTGCCGAAACACAGCCCGATTCTCGCATTAAACGAATCCACTATGACTGGCTTGAAGCCGGGGAACATACGCAACGCACCGTTGCGCAGCTCTCACAACAATTAAGACGTTTCCTTGACGATCAGGCGTGGCTTGAAAATAAACGGATTATGGAAATTTTGCATAATATTGAACATCATGCCCTCGCCTTAAAATCAGCGCCGCCGGAAGGCGACATAATGGATATCAGTCATGCTCAGCCACAGATCATATTGCCCTGCGAACGCCCGCTTTACACGCCTCCTATTAAAGCCCAAATAATTCAGCAAGTACTTGAACAGGGTGATGAAACTATAGATATCGATATTCTTTTCTCGCAAATCACCGTCGATAAATCTCGCTTATTGCGCAATATTCGCAAGGAACTACAAACCCAGACCCAAATCACGTTGCATGAGTTGGTATCTCTGTATCCCTTGCACCAGGGCCTTGCTGAATTGGTCACCTATATACAACTCGCCAGCGAGTCCGTTACCGCAACGTTTGATGAAAGCAGCAGTGAAAGCATCTATTGGTTTACCGCAACGGGTGAAGAAAAAATGGCGCGCATCAATACCGTCATTTTTACCCGAGCACAGGAGATAATTAATGGAACAGAATGATGCCTCATTTTCACCAGATAGCGCGCTTTCGACGCTCATAATCTCATTACTAAAAGGGGTTATTTATCAGGAAAACGATCCTCATCTATGGGGAGCGCTACTGCGTTTACAAATTCAGGTTCGGGATTATTGTCGGGTAATGAATCTTGAACTTCATCTGGACGAAGCGGAAGGTTACGCTTTTCTGCGTTCAGATTCTTGTAATGTCGATGATGAATCCGCTGTTCGCCTTATTTCCCGAAGACCGTTGTCGTTTCCTGTGAGCCTCTTACTGGCGCTATTACGCAAAAAGATGGCGGAATTCGACGCCAGCGGTAGCGAAACACGTTTGATTCTTACTCAAGAGCAGATAGTTGATTTACTACGTGTCTTCCTGGCAGAAAGCACCAACGAAGCTCGTCTGGTCGATCAGATTGGCCGTCATATCAATAAAATCGTTGAAATGGGTTTCTTACGCCCGCTACGTAACCAAAATCAAACCTGGGAAGTCCGACGTATTTTGAAAGCGTTTGTCGATGCGCAGTGGTTATCTGATTTTGATACGCGCTTGCAGGCTTATAGCCAACACCTCAGGGGAGAAAATAATGACTAATGCACTGGAACTCGATTTTAGCAGCGACGAGTCATCTGCCGGTTTCCGCCTGGAACGCCTGGAAATTTTTAACTGGGGTACATTTAACAACCAGGTCTGGACCTTTAACCTGGAAGGAAAAAATGCCCTTCTCACAGGCGATATTGGTTCAGGTAAATCAACTATTGTTGATGCGATAACCACATTATTGGTGCCATCTCATCGTATTGCCTACAACAAAGCCGCTGGAGCGGAAAATAAAGAGCGTTCGCTCCGATCGTATGTGCTGGGGTATTACAAATCTGAGCGTCTGGAAAACAGCATGGGGGGAAAACCTGTCGCGCTCCGCGATCATCGAAATTATTCCGTTATTCTTGGTGTTTTTCGTAATGAAGGTTTTGGCCAAACCGTTACCCTGGCGCAGGTATTCTCGTTAAAAGAACCCGCAGGAAAACCGATCGCTTTTTACGTAGCCACGGATAATGATCTCTCTATTGCACAAGATTTTTCCGGTTTCGGTTCCGATATTAATAATCTGCGGAAAAAACTCAGAAAAAACAGCGCCGAGATATTTGATTCGTTCCCACCTTACGGTACCTGGTTCCGTCGCCGCTTCGGCATAAATAACGAACAGGCGATGGAGCTGTTTCATCAGACAGTCTCGATGAAATCAGTCGGTAATCTCACTGATTTTGTCCGTAGCCATATGCTGGAACCGTTTGATGTAGCCCAGCGGATTAAGCATCTGATTGAACATTTTGACGATCTCAATCGTGCCCATGAATCGATACTGAAAGCACGTCGCCAGGTTGACCAATTAACGCCACTTGTTGATGAATGTGACAGGTATGCTCTGCTGATTCAGGAAACAGAAACCATGCGCACCTGCCGTGATGCCCTGGCGGGTTGGTTTGCCAGTTTGAAGCAAACATTGCTCGAAAAACGGCTGCTTAACCTCAACGAGGAGCTACAGCGCTATCAAAATACGCTTACGGTAACGGCTGAACAACTCCACGAAAAACGAAGTCAAGAAAGGCAATTACGCAGCGATATTGCCGCTAATGGCGGCGATCGACTGGAACAACTGCGCCTGGATATTAGCCACCGTGAGCAGGAGAAAAATCGTCGTCTGAAGGCGGCGGAAAACTATAACGCGCTTTTAGGCAAAGTTAATCTCTCAGCGGTTAAAGATCATGATGAATGGCTGGCGACACGCCAGCTTTTGCAAATTCATGCTGACGAGCTTACCGACCGCGAAGCCGAGTTGCAGCAGCAAAAACACGAGTTACATTTCAACTTTACCCGTAAACGTGAAACACACCAGCAACTAAGCGCTGAAATAAACAATCTTCGTTCTCGGCGCAGCAATATCGATGCCCGGCAAATTACGCTGCGCGCCGCTATCTGTGAGGCGCTCGGTCTCCACGAAGAACAGCTTCCCTTTGTCGGCGAGTTGATCGCCATACGTGAAGAGGAAAAAGTCTGGGAAGGGGCTGCGGAACGGCTTTTACACGGCTTTGGTCTCTCCATTCTGGTTTCCGATGAGCACTACCCCCAAGTATCACAGTGGGTTGAAAATCACCATCTCAATGGTCGGTTAAGTTATTTCAGGGTAAATGCCGGTATGCATCATGCTGCTTTATCCCCGCTTCCTGGCGCGATTAGCGAAAAGCTGCAAATAAAGCCTGATACTCTCTGGTATGACTGGCTGGAAAGACGGCTACACCAATTTAACCATATCTGTTGTGACACTCTGGAGCAGTTTCGTCGTGAAACTAAGGCGATTACCCGTAGCGGCCAGATAAAATCCCCAGGCGACCGCCACGAAAAAGATGACCGTCATAATATTAATGACCGCAGTCGCTATATTCTGGGATGGAGCAACCTGGAGAAAATCGCCGTACTGGAAAAACAGGCAGGGGAGCTGGAGCAAGAGCTAGCAGAACTCGGAAAAGAGATAATCTCAGTTGATGTAAAACTCAAAAACCTACAACAACAACGCGATATTTACAATCGCCTCGGTGAACATAACGATTATCAGGCCATGAACTGGCAGCCGCTGGCGCAGGAAATTGCCCGGCTGGAAACTGAAAAACGCGAACTTGAAGCAACCTCCGATCGTCTGGCGGTGTTAAACCAACGACTGAATGAGATCCTGACGGAAATCCAGACGCTGGAGACAACCCATGCGGATAAAATCGATTTGCGCGGGCGCACGCAGGAAAAAATCGATCGCGCAGAGGAATACTTACAGGAAGCACAAGCTGTGCAAATCACAGCAAATGAACAGAATATGTCACGCTATTATTCCCAGCTGGAACAATGGCGCGAAGAGGCTCTCCCAGACAGGCAAATCAGCGTCGAGTCTTGTGATAATTGTCAGCAGGAGATGCGCGGCTGGTTGCAGGATAAAATTGACAGCGAAGATAAAAAAATTGGCCGATCACGTGACAAAATTATCAACAGCATGACGGGATATAATCATCAGTATCCGCTTGAGACGCAGGAGATCGACGCAAGTATTGAATCCGCCCATGAATATCGTCAGATGCTAAACGCATTGCAGGCTGACGATCTTCCCCGCTTCGAGGCTCGCTTTAAGCAGTTGCTAAATGAAAACACCATTAATGATATCGCCAGTTTTCAGAGCCATCTCAATCGGGAAAGAGAGACAATCAAAGAACGTATCGAGAAAATTAATGATTCCCTGATCCCCATTGATTACAACCCTGGTCGCTTTATTTCACTGGTGGCTCAACTCAGCGCTGACGCGGATATTCGTGATTTTCAGAATGAACTACGCGTCTGCACAGAGGGTGCATTGACGGGCTCAGAAGATGAACAGTATTCAGAAGACAAATTTTTGCAGGTGAAACGTATTATTGAACGCTTCCGGGGCCGGGAAGGATTAAGCGATCAGGACAAACGCTGGACCACTAAGGTGACAGATGTGCGTAACTGGTTCATTTTCTCAGCTTCCGAACGCTGGCGAGAAGATGATACAGAACATGACCATTATTCGGATTCCGGCGGTAAATCCGGCGGTCAGAAAGAGAAACTGGCCTATACCATTCTTGCCGCCAGCCTGGTTTATCAGTTTGGCCTTGAGTGGGGTGAAAAGCGCTCGCGTTCGTTCCGCTTCGTCGTGATTGATGAGGCATTTGGACGGGGTTCAGATGAATCCGCGCAGTATGGACTGGAGCTTTTTAAGCGCTTAAATCTGCAATTACTGATCGTCACGCCATTGCAGAAAATCCATATTATCGAACCGTATGTCGCCAACGTGGGGTTTGTACATAACGAGGCAGGGAAGATTTCTCGTCTGCGCAACATCAGTATTAACGTCTATCAGCAGGAAAAAGCAGAGAAAAAGCATGAGCTGGACAACGCCTGAGGGGCTAAAAAAACAGTTACAGAAACTGTGGGAAAAAGGAGTGCTTTTGCGTGAACTAGTAGAGAATAGCGGTTATTTCCCGCGACAGTTGGCCTTTAAAAAACCGACCTCAGACGACCTCTCTTCGCGTTTTAACGAGGTTCGTCAGTGGATTAGCATCCTGAAACAAATTGAAAACAAAGGATACCGCCTTGAATGGCAGGAAATCAGGCACAGGGTCATTGGTGTCAATCGTCTGCCAGCAAAAATTTGGATTGATTCCGCTTCTGACGCGATAAAAATTCTCGGCCTTTATAAGACTTCTGAAATATGGAAGTGTCTTTTTCAGCAAATCACTGCCGCTCAGCCCGCTCTACGCAACTGGTTAATCAAGTACCCGATACGCGCACTGGAGCAAGACTGGATGCGATTACTGGCAATTATCGCCTGGTTACAGCAAAATCCGCGCCCGAACATTTACTTACGGCAAATCGATATCCCTGATATCAATAGTAAATTTATCGAACAACATCGCGGTATCTTATCTGAATTACTGGATCTGACATTACCGTCAGAGGCCATCGATCCACAGTCACGAGGCGTCCTCCAGTTTAACCGCCGCTTTGGTTTTCGCGATAAACCCCAGCGCGTCAGATATCGTTTGACGGATCGAGACAGGGAAATTGAAAGCCGCGAATTCGCTTCACTTAATCTGGCGATTTCCACCGTGTTTGTAATCGAAAACGAAATCAGCTTTTTGGCCTTCCCGGTGTCAGAGGGATGTATGGTCATTTTTGGACGAGGGTATGGATTCGATATGCTCGCATCAGCCCTCTGGCTTCGTCACAAAAAGATCTATTACTGGGGTGATATCGACACGCATGGCTTTGCGATACTTAGCCAGTTCCGGCAACTCTTTCCCCATACCCAAAGTTTTTTGATGGATGAAAATACCTTACTTGCGCATCGGTCATCGTGGGTAGAGGAGAACAAACCGTGTTTGCGGAGTTTATCTGGGTTGACAGATCAGGAGCAAGAACTATACCTGACGCTGATGCATAATCGCTTTGGTGAGAAGATCCGACTGGAGCAAGAATATATTTCGGCAAGTTGGGTTTATCAAGCGTTGAAGGCAATATAGCGGTCTTTCTTGCCCGGTGGCGCTGACGCTTACCGGGCCTACAGACAGTGTAGCCCCGGTAAGCGTCAGCGCCACCGGGGGTAAGGCATTAGATATCGATATTCGCCGCCTTCAGGGCGTTCTCTTCGATGAAGGCGCGACGTGGTTCAACCGCATCGCCCATCAGGGTCGTGAACAGCTGATCCGCTGCGATTGCGTCTTTAACGGTGACGCGCAACATGCGACGGCTTTCCGGATCCATGGTGGTTTCCCACAGCTGATCCGGGTTCATTTCGCCCAGGCCTTTATAACGCTGAATAGAGAGACCACGACGGGACTCTTTTACCAGCCACTCCAGCGCCTGTTCGAAGCTGGCTACCGGCTGACGACGTTCGCCACGTTCGATAAACGCATCGTCTTCGATCAGACCGCGCAGCTTCTCGCCGAGGGTGCAGATACGGCGGTATTCCGGACCGGTCACAAATTCGTGCTCCAGCGGGTAGTCGGTATCGACGCCGTGGGTACGCACGCGGACGATCGGCTCGAACTGCTGCTCAGCGTTCTGCTGGACGTCGAACTTCCACTGGCTGCCATGCTGCTCTTTCTCGTTCAGCTCGCTCACCAGGGTGTTCACCCAGCGGGTGACGGTCTGCTCGTTGCTCAGATCGGCTTCGGTCAGGGTCGGCTGGTAAATCAGCTCTTTCAGCAGCGCTTTCGGATAGCGACGCTCCATACGGCCAATCATTTTCTGCGTGGCGTTGAACTCGGAGACCAGACGCTCCAGCGGCTCACCGGCCAGCGCTGGCGCGCTGGAATTTGCGTGCAGGGTCGCACCATCAAGGGCGATCGCGATTTGGTACTGATCCATCGCGTCGTCATCTTTAATGTACTGTTCCTGCTTGCCTTTCTTCACTTTGTACAGCGGCGGCTGGGCAATGTAGACGTGGCCGCGCTCGACGATCTCCGGCATCTGACGATAGAAGAAGGTCAACAGCAGGGTACGAATGTGCGAGCCGTCGACGTCCGCATCGGTCATGATGATGATGCTGTGGTAGCGCAGTTTATCCGGATTGTACTCATCGCGACCGATACCGCAGCCCAGCGCGGTGATCAGCGTCGCCACTTCCTGGGAAGAGAGCATTTTATCGAAGCGGGCTTTCTCAACGTTAAGGATTTTACCCTTCAGCGGCAGGATCGCCTGGTTCTTGCGGTTACGACCCTGTTTAGCAGAGCCGCCCGCGGAGTCCCCTTCCACCAGGTACAGTTCGGACAGCGCCGGGTCGCGCTCCTGGCAATCCGCCAGTTTGCCCGGCAGGCCTGCCAGATCCAGCGCGCCTTTACGACGAGTCATCTCACGAGCGCGACGTGCGGCCTCACGGGCGCGCGCGGCGTCAATAATTTTGCCGACCACGATTTTCGCATCGGATGGATTTTCCAGCAGGTATTCGCTCAGCAGTTCGTTCATCTGCTGCTCCACCGCCGATTTCACCTCGGAGGAGACCAGCTTGTCTTTGGTCTGCGAGGAGAATTTCGGATCCGGCACCTTCACGGATACCACGGCAATCAGGCCTTCACGCGCATCGTCGCCGGTGGCGCTGACTTTCGCTTTTTTGCTGTAGCCCTCTTTGTCCATATAGGCGTTAAGGGTACGGGTCATCGCCGCGCGGAAGCCGGCGAGGTGAGTACCGCCGTCACGCTGCGGAATGTTGTTGGTAAAGCAGTAGATGTTTTCCTGGAAGCCGTCGTTCCACTGCAGGGCCACTTCCACGCCGATACCGTCTTTTTCGGTGGAGAAATAGAAAATATTCGGGTGGATCGGCGTTTTGTTCTTGTTGAGATACTCAACGAACGCCTTGATGCCGCCTTCGTAGTGGAAATGGTCTTCTTTGCCGTCGCGCTTATCGCGCAGGCGGATAGAGACGCCGGAGTTCAGGAACGACAGCTCGCGCAGGCGTTTCGCCAGGATGTCATATTCAAATTCGGTGACATTGGTGAAGGTTTCCAGGCTTGGCCAGAAACGCACCATGGTGCCGGTTTTGTCGGTTTCGCCAGTCACGGCCAGCGGTGCCTGCGGCACACCGTGTTCGTACATCTGCTTGTGAACTTTGTTATCGCGCTGGATAACCAGCTCCAGCTTCTGCGACAGGGCGTTTACCACCGAGACGCCTACGCCGTGCAGACCGCCGGAGACTTTATAGGAGTTATCATCGAATTTACCGCCAGCGTGCAGGACGGTCATGATAACTTCCGCTGCGGAGACGCCCTCTTCCGGGTGAATGCCGGTCGGGATGCCGCGGCCGTCATCCTGGACGGAGACGGAGTTATCGCTGTGGATGGTCACCACGATATCTTTGCAGTAACCCGCGAGCGCTTCGTCGATAGCGTTATCCACAACCTCGAATACCATGTGGTGCAGACCGGTGCCGTCATCCGTGTCGCCGATATACATACCCGGGCGCTTACGCACCGCATCCAGCCCTTTCAGGACTTTGATACTGGAGGAGTCATAAGAATTCGACATCAACGTTTCTCGCTCATTTAATCTTGGGTTAATCCGTTATTTTACCTTTTTCCACGCGGAACATCTTCGAATTTTTGTCCGACATGTCCATAACGTGCTCAGCGCTGATCGCGCTGACGAAAACCTGCGACTGCGTCGCTTTCAGGCGACTGGATAACAGACCGCGGCGGGCATCATCGAGTTCCGAGGCAAAATCATCTATCAGGTACAGGCAGCGCCGCCCGCTGACGCGGGTGAGGAACTCGCCCTGCGCCAGACGCAGGGCGCACATCAGCAGCTTAAGCTGCCCGCGCGACAAGGTATCTTCCACCGGCGCCCCGTCGGCACGAATACGGAAATCCGCTTTATGCGGGCCGTGGGCGGTATAGGTTAACATTCTGTCGCGCTCGAAATTCCGCTCCAGCACTTCAGCGTAGTCGGTCTCTTTTTCCCAGCCGCGCTGGAAGGAGAAAGAGAGCGAGAATTCCGGTAAAAATTGCTGACAGGTATCCGCCATGTCTTCGACGATAGCGGCGCTGTATTCGGCACGCCAGCGGCTGATCTGCTCCGCCAGCGGGATTAATTCCAGATCCCATGGCCGCAGCTGGGCATAGCGGCTGACCTGACGCAGCGCGGCGTTGCGCTGCTTGACCAGGCGCTTCAGGTTGCTCCAGGCGGTGAAGAATCCGGCTTCGTTATGAAAGCATCCCCAGTCAAGGAATGCTCTTCTGTATTTGGGGCCGCCGTTGAGTAAAGTAAACCCCTCCGGCGTAATCAGCTGCATCGGCATCAGGTGCGCCAGCTCCGCCACTTTGTGGCCGTCGGTGCCGTCGATACGCACCTTGCTGTCGCCCTGTTTGTCTTTGGTCAGGCCGATGGCGGTTTCCCGCTCTTCGCCCTGCAGACGGCCATGAAGAACAAAGGCCTCCTGCTCGTGGCGGATCACCCGGCCAATTTGCAAACTGCGAAACGCCCGGCCGTGGCCAAGCGTGTAGATGGCTTCCAGCACGCTGGTTTTGCCGCTGCCGTTGGCGCCAACCAGGAAGTTAAAGCCGGGAGATAAAGCGAGATCCGCATGTTCAATATTGCGGAAGTCTTTGATCAGGAGTCGGGATAGCGACATATCAGCTCGTCATCATTCAAGGGGCGTGGGTGTCGCAGCCAGTTCGTCTACCGCCAGCGCGCAGAAAGCGGAGCGTACACGAAGTACGTGAGCATTTCGAGCACTGCCGGAAGGCGAAATGGCAAGTAAACCAGCCCCTTTGCAGATTCTACAATCGCATTGGCATGACAACGTAGGCGGCGGATTGCGAAGCCGCATCCTCAATCTGCACGCTCGACACCGAATCCGTCAGCAGAATCCGTACATTCTCGCACTTCAGCGCGTTCAGCACATCCAGCACGTAGCTAACGTTGAAGCCAATCTCCATCTCCGTTCCGGCGTAGGTCACGTCCAGAATCTCTTCCGCTTCTTCCTGCTCCGGGTTATTGGCGGTGATTTTCAGCTGATTTTCGCTCACGTACAGCCGCACGCCGCGGAATTTCTCATTGGAGAGAATCGCCGCGCGGGCAAAAGCCTGCTTCAGAATATCGCAGCCCGCTTCGAGGTGTTTATCCGGATTTTTCGGCAATACGCGGCGATAATCCGGGAAACGGCCATCAACCAGCTTCGAAGTGAAGATAAAATCGCCGACGTGGGCGCGGATGTTATTGCTGCCAATCTGCACGCGCAGCGGCGTATCACCGCCGTCGAGCATCCGCATCAGCTCAATCACCCCTTTACGCGGCACGATCACCGAATGGTTCGGCAGCGACGCTTCCAGCGGCATCGAACAGACCGCCAGACGGTGGCCGTCGGTAGCAACGGTGCGCAGTTCGCTGCCTTCGGTTTCGAACAGCATACCGTTTAAGTAGTAACGAACATCCTGGTGCGCCATCGAGAACTGGGTCGCTTCGATCAGACGCTTCATGGTCGCCTGCGGCAGGGTAAATTCCACCTCGCTCTGCCAGTCGTCAAGATTCGGGAAATCGGCAGCGGGCAGGGTCGACAGCGAGAAGCGGCTGCGGCCGGAACGCACCAGCATGCGATCGCCTTCCAGCTGCACCGCGATCTCCGCGCCTTCCGGCAGGCCGCGGCAGATATCAAAGAATTTACGCGCCGGAACGGTGGTGGCGCCCGCTTCGTGCGGCTGAACCAGCGCCACGCGCGCCACCATCTCCATTTCAAGATCGGTACCGGTCAGCGACAGCGCGCCGTCCGCGACCTGAAGCAGCAGGTTACCGAGAATGGGCAGCGTCGGACGACCACCTAACGGACCGCTCACCTGTTGCAGCGGTTTTAATAAATGTTCACGTTCTACGGTAAATTTCATAGCGTCACGAGGATAATGTTCTGATTAAATTGGAAAAATCTTCTTTAATGTCGTGGCTTTCTTCACGCAGCTGCTCAATCTTGCGGCAGGCGTGCAGCACGGTGGTATGGTCGCGGCCGCCAAACGCATCGCCGATTTCCGGCAGGCTGTGGTTGGTCAGCTCTTTGGCCAGCGCCATCGCCATCTGGCGAGGACGCGCCACCGAACGGGAGCGGCGTTTGGACAGCAGATCCGCTACCTTAATCTTGTAGTACTCCGCCACCGTCTTTTGAATATTGTCGATGGTGACCAGTTTTTCCTGCAGCGCCAGCAAATCGCGCAGCGCTTCGCGCACGAAATCGATGGTGATCGCCCGGCCGGTGAAGTTGGCGTTGGCGATAACGCGGTTCAACGCCCCCTCCAGCTCACGCACGTTTGAGCGCAGACGCTTGGCAATAAAGAACGCTACTTCACCCGGCAGGCGGATGTCGTTCTCATCGGCTTTTTTCATCAGGATCGCGACGCGGGTTTCCAGCTCCGGCGGCTCGATCGCCACCGTCAGCCCCCAGCCGAAGCGGGATTTCAGACGATCTTCAACGCCGTTGATCTCTTTGGGATAACGATCCGAGGTCAAAATGATCTGCTGATTACCTTCCAGCAGGGCATTGAAGGTATGGAAAAACTCTTCCTGGGATCGCTCTTTATTGGCGAAGAACTGAATGTCATCGATCAGCAGGGCGTCAACGGATCGGTAGTAGCGCTTAAACTCTTCGATGGCGTTGTTCTGCAGCGCTTTAACCATGTCCTGAACGAAACGCTCCGAGTGCATATAGACCACTTTGGCGTTCGGTTTACGCGCCACGATACCGTTCCCCACCGCGTGCAGCAGGTGGGTTTTGCCCAGACCCGTCCCGCCATAAAGGAACAGGGGGTTGTAGGCGCCGCCCGGGTTATCCGCCACCTGACGCGCCGCCGCGCGGGCCAGCTGGTTAGATTTACCTTCGACGAAGTTATCAAACGTGTGTTTCACGTTAACGTTAGAACGGTAGGTCGGCTCCGCTGGCGCCGGGACATTATCCCAGCCAGGGCGCACGATCGTCGGCGCCACGCGCGCGGTCTGCACCTGCGCCGCCGGGATAGTCGCTGCGGCCGGGCTTACCGCCCCTTTCTGCAGCGAGCTGGCGGGCTTAGCGCCCACCTCAAAACGCAGCTGCGGGGCGTCCGCACCGCAAAAATCATTGAGGAGTCCATTGATATTATTGAGGTATTTGTCCCTTACCCAGTCGAGCACAAAACGGTTTGGCGCATACAGTGCCAGCGTGTTATCGCTCAGTTCCGCCTGCAATGGGCGGATCCACATGCTGAATTCTGTGGCTGGTAACTCATCCTGCAATCGGGCAAGACACTGCTGCCAAAGCGAAAGTGACACGGCGGACTC
>OKVW01000138.1_pt1 | contig 49522 bp, 40 predicted proteins | sample 1606991 | NCBI WGS metagenome assembly OKVW01 (sample SAMN03281021, study PRJEB24777) | human gut metagenome | isolation source: fecal sample PR177 from 1 month old male Malay infant, vaginal delivered... | reverse complement strand
GATAGAGAGGAGCTACCCGTTCCGGCTTTCCGGGCATTATAAATACAAAGGTTGTCTCTACCTATGGAGTTACATAGGTCCGCTCCCAGAATATTACAATTCATAATAAGAAAAATGATCCTGGGTTTTCTAACCCAGGTGTTTTCTTTCTAACTCCGAGAGGAAGTGTTCTATGCAGGATCAAAGACTGCTTCAAGTATTTCAAAATGTCAAAGCAATTCTATGTCAATACATTTATTATATACATATACCAGATAAAATATTGTGCATATCGAATGGTGAAGAGCAAATTCCCCATTTAATGGGTCTTCAATATATTGGTAGACCGAATCATTATACGGGTGATTTTGGCGCATATGCAATAAAAAAAGGGAAAATTACGAAATCATCTATTGAAAAAATGATCAGAAAATATTATAGAAATTATGAAAAACAACGTCAGATATTGGAGATGATTAATTTAAAAATCGATAACCTTTGTCTGATATCAGATATGTTTCTTATTCTAAACTATATTTATATGATACAAATTCAAACGCAGATTCGGCATATAACAGTGATTATTTATTAGTACATCGTTCAGATAAAAAAATTATTCATTTGGGTTTAATAAAGGTATCTGGAAAAGAAAAGGATTTTTTTCGTTGTAATTCTTTTTTAACCACTTATTTGAAGGATCAAAAAAGTGACATTTTTTATGGAAATTTAGAACATTCTTTCGAGATCCAAAAAATACTGAGGGAAGAAAAATCCTCAGGTTTAAAAGAGGTGATTTATCAAAGTGATCAGTCAAAATTAAGGGAAATATCCGGAATAGAGAAAATGCTGAAGACGGAAAGTATTCAATTAGATCCCAAACTAATAAAAAGCATTGCTTTTCTAAATGGAAAGTTTGGAAAATTTCTTACAATGAAAGAACTTTTAAATGATGCACAACTTTTACACCAGTGTAGAGATCAGAAAGTGCAAGCTGCAGTGAAGGAATTTTATTTTTTGTTGGAAAGTGTAAAAGATAAATCCAGTTGACATTTCCAGCCCAATATGCTAATATTCTCAATAGAAAATAAACGGGAATGAGGTTCTCCCCAGGTAAACAATACCTAAACTGCTATTAGCTGATGACTTCTGTTTCAGGACAGGGGTGTCAGTTTTTTTATGTGCAGAAACCTGCATAGCAGAGATTCAATCAGAAAAAGCTGGCAAATCAATGAAAATTGAGCTGCCGGTTTTTTTAGTTCAGGAGGAAGATATGTTTAAGAGAGCGTTACAAAGTTACAGAGATATTCTGATATTATGCATTGCTGCTTCTGTGATCGGAGTAATTGTGGGAATGCTGGATGCAGGTTTTGGAGAGGTTCTGCTGTGGATTACCGGGCAGAGAGAACGGCATCCATTGCTGTTTATTCCGTTTCTGCCCCTGGCGGGAGCTTTGATGATTGGGGCATACCAGAAGGCTGGTAAAAACTGTTTGAAAGGGATGGGGCTGGTATTCCAGGTCAGGTTCAGGGAGGAAAGAGAGATTCCCCTTCGTTTAATTCCCTTTACGATCATCAGCACCTGGGCAACGCATTTATTTGGAGGCAGTGCGGGCAGGGAAGGGGTTGCGGTTCAGATTGGTGCGACGGTTGCCCATGGGATTGGAAGCCGCCTGCGTGTAGCCAATGCATCCGGAATTTTGCTTGTGGCGGGGATGGCAGCAGGTTTCGCAGGACTATTCCAGACTCCGATTGCAGCTGTGTTTTTTGCTCTGGAAGTGTTGGTAGCCGGGGTTTTGGACTACGAGGCGCTGCTTCCGGCTCTGACTGCATCTGTAATTGCCGCAAAAGTTTCTCATTTTATGGGACTGGAGAAATTCAGCGTACCCCTGGATCTTTCTATACATCTTACACTTGCTTTTTGTGTGAAGCTTCTGGTTGTAGGGCTGGCGTTTGGCATAACCGGGGGTATATTTGCAAGGAGCCTGAAAAAGTTAAAGGAAGTTACCGGAGGATTGCTGCAGAATCCGATACATAAAATAGCCGTGATGGGAGCAGCAGTAGGTTTGTTTTCCCTTTTAATTCACGCAGGGAGATATTCCGGGCTGGGAACGAATCTGATTCAAAGCTGCTTTGGAGGTGGAACGGTTTATCCTTATGACTGGATTGTGAAGTTAGTATTTACAATCGTAACGCTGGCTGCCGGATTCCAGGGCGGGGAAGTAACCCCTTTTTTTTCCATCGGTGCAAGCCTGGGGCTGGTTTTAGGGAATTTTCTGAATCTGCCGGCTGCACTTATTGCGGCATTGGGGTATGCAGGGGTATTTTCCGGTGCTACGAATACCTTTATCGCACCGGTCTTTATAGGAGCGGAGGTATTTGGATTTCAATATCTGCCGTATTTCTTCGCAGTTTGCGCAATTGCTCATGTGGTGAGCGGCAGCCAGTCCATTTATCCGGCGCAGAGGAAACACCATTTAGAGCTATAGATTTATAAAAAATGAAAATACAGGAGAGAATATCATGTTGACAAGTTTTGCTTTTATTTTTTTATTAGGAATGCTGCTCAGTTCCATTCTTAAAAAACTAAGGCTGCCGGGCCTTCTGGGGATGCTCATTACCGGAATTGTGCTGGGACCTTATGTATTAAATGTGCTGGATCCCTCGATTTTAAGCATTTCTGCTGATCTGAGGCAAATTGCCCTGATTATTATCCTGACAAGGGCAGGATTATCTTTAGATATCAATGATCTGAAGAAAGTGGGACGTCCGGCGATTCTGATGTGTTTTGTTCCGGCGTGCCTTGAGATTGCGGGAATGATACTGCTGGCACCGGGACTTTTGGGGATTTCGGTGCTGGATGCAGCCATTATGGGAACTGTTGTGGCAGCGGTTTCTCCCGCAGTGATCGTTCCAAAAATGCTGATGCTCATGGAGCAAGGTTATGGCAGAGAAAACAGTATTCCACAGTTGATTATGGCGGGAGCTTCTGTGGATGATGTATTTGTAATCGTCCTGTTTACGGCATTTACGGGACTGGCACAGGGGGAAAGCATCACGGCTGCCAGTTTTGCACAGGTACCGGTGTCCATACTGACCGGTATGATAGCCGGTGTTGTAACTGGCTTGTTACTGGCTGTCCTGTTTGCAAAGCTGCATATAAGGGATTCGGGAAAAGTAGTTGTGCTGCTCAGTATTTCATTTTTAATGGTGGCGCTGGAAAATTCTATTAAGGGCGTCATTCCATTTTCGGGGTTACTGGCTGTTATGAGCATGGGAATCGCACTTCAGAAAAAGCGGCCTGTTGTGGCGGAAAGGCTGTCCGTGAAATATTCAAAACTATGGGTGGCGGCGGAGATTCTGCTGTTCGTGCTGGTTGGGGCGACCGTGGATGTGAGTTATGCGCTGGCAGCAGGCGCATCGGCAATTATACTGATCTTTGGCGTATTGTTGTTTCGAATGGCGGGCGTATTTCTGTGTATGCTGAAAACGAGATTGTCCGGTAAAGAACGCCTGTTTTGTATGATTGCCTATATGCCAAAAGCTACCGTGCAGGCAGCGATTGGAGGCGTGCCGCTGGCATTGGGGCTGGGCTGCGGTAAAATTGTACTGACTGTTGCAGTACTCGCCATATTGATTACGGCACCGCTTGGTGCCTTTGGTGTTGACATGACATATCGGAAGCTCCTTCCCAGGATTACGGATAAAATATCAGATTTATAGTTATCCCAGGGCTGATACCCCGCCGCATGCAGTGAGACAGATTGATGGTCTGCCTGCTTGGGGCGGGGTTCTTGATTTTTGTGTTTCTGAAAATGTTCGTATGTTTTGTACTTGCCAAACCCACGCTCATAGCGTATTTTATACAGGAGTGCCGAATTATACAAGAAAATAGCTCTTGAATATAGCCTATAATTACATTAACAAATAAATCACATGAAATAAAAGGAGAGCAGGAAATGAAAAAGAAAAAACTATTATGCCTGGGGCTTACGGCTATGCTTGCGGTGTCCAGTCTGGCAGGATGTGGCAGCAGTGAAAGTAAAACTACAGAAACACAAAAAAAGGAAGAATCAGATACGGTCAAAATTACTTACTGGGGATGGGATAACAATTTTACGGAACCAATGAAGGAAGCTTTTGAAAAAGCAAACCCGGGCTACGAATTGGAAGTGACCGCAGTTGCTTATTCGGATTATGTTTCCAAGATCCAGCAGAGTGCGGCTTCCGGTGCAGAGCTACCGGATATCCTGATTGGGGAATCCAATCTGAGAGGACCGCTCTTTCAGATGGATATCTGGGAGGATCTGTCCCAAGAACCTTATCATGTAAAAAAAGAGGATTATTTTGATTATTCTATTAATAAATCTATGAATGAAAAAGGAGAAATTCTGGGGATTGAGCAGTCGGTATCACCATCTGCAATGGCTTATAAGAGAAGTGTGGCTGCCGAATATTTTGGTACCGATGACAGGACTGAGCTGGAACAGAAGCTTGCGACAATGGAGGATTATGAAGCTGCTGCAAAAGAAGTTCAGGAAAAGTCTGATGGAAAGGTGTTTCTGTTCAACAGTGCAGGTTCCGTATTGGGCTGGCTGTACACTTCTGATACCAAATCTCTGGTCAGTGATGACGGAAGCCTTGATTTTACCGGGAAGATGAAACCCCTTTTAGAAACAGCATGTAAGCTGAGAGATGCAGGGGCAATTGATAATTTTACTGCTGATACCCCACAGGCAAATGCGGCATATGCAGGTGAGAACCATATCTTATATCCCTGTCCTAATTGGGGGATTTCCAACGGAATTAAAGCCAATGACCCGGATGGTTCCGGTAATTGGGGAATGATGATCCCGCCAACGGGAGGATACAGCAACGGCGGTACCGTTATGGGAATCAGCAAATCTTCTAAGAACAAAGAGGCTGCATGGAAATTTATAGACTGGTGTACCAACTCAGATGAGGGTGTGAAAGCGGCTAAAGAGCAGGTGTCCTATTATGTACCGGCGAAGAAGTATTATGAGGACAACAGCTATACGACAGATAAGGATACGTATTTTAAGGGGCAGGACATCGGAGAGCTACTGTATCAGGAGGTTCTTCCCAATATTGAAGTACCTTCCGTCGTAACGCCTTATGATTCGGTTGTCCAAAGTGAAGTGATGCTTTTGGCTCAGGCAATGATGGCTGATAAATCTATGACCTGGGATCAGCTATTAGAAAAGGGACTTGCCGACGTACAGAGCAAGCTGCCGGATGTAACGGTAAAATAGGGAATTAAAACATAATCTGCTGTGTTAAAAGCCATAGAATAACTTTCCATTCATAGGTAGTTTAACCGGCAGATTTTTATTGTCAAAAAATGGAGGTTGTCAGATTGCAGAAACAAAATAAGCTAAGGAATCGAAGTTTAAAATACAGTATTTTTTGGCCGGTAGTATTTATTGCGCCATTTATTATCTTTTATTTGGTATTTAATATTTATCCATTACTCTACTCCCTGCGGATCAGTTTTTATAAGTGGGACGGTATCGGAGAACAGATCTTTGTAGGAATCAAAAACTATACAGATATTATTACAAAGGATCCTAACTTCTGGAAAGCCTTTGGAAATACCCTTATTATTATCATCATTACATATCCCATTGCAATACTTCTGGGACTTATTATCGCCAGCTTTTTAAGCAGCCTGAAGAAAGGAGTTCAATTTTTTCAAACCGTCAATTTTCTGCCTTACATTACGACTCCGGTGGCAATCGGTCTGATTTTTTCCTTTTTGTTTGACTGGAACAGCGGAATTGTGAATTCAGTTGTGAAACTGCTGGGCGGTACTGGTCTGAACTGGCTTGGAGAAGCATGGACGGCGCGGCTTGTAATCGCATTTATGATTGGCTGGAAATACATTGGTTATTATATGGCACTCTATCTGGCTGGCATAACTTCCATTTCAGAAGAGTTATACGAGGCGGCTAAGGTGGATGGTGCCGGTGTGATTCAGACATTTGTAAAAATAACCATACCGATGCTGAAGCCTATCACTATGTTTATTGTCATGACCAGTATCATCGGAGGACTTCAGTTATTTGATGAACCGAATTTACTGTTCCCGGCTACACTTTTTGGCGGACCGGAAAAATCCTGTCTCACAATGGTGGCTCATTTCTACGATGTATCCTTCATGTCCACCTCAAGGCTTGGTTACGGAACTGCAGTCGCTTTCAGCCTGTTTATGATTATTGTGGTATTTTCCGTTTGCGGGAACTTTATGATGAAAAGAAAGGCGGAAGATTAGAATGAAGAAAACAAAAGCATTTTTAACCTATTTACTATTAGGGTTCATTACTTTGATATCGCTGTATCCATTTTATACGATGATCATTATGGCAACTTACCGATCGGAAAATTTATTTCAGCAGATTCCGATTTTACCGGGAAATTATTTTTTGGAAAATCTAAAAGTCGTGATGAGTGCAAACTTTACCCAGACATATGTAAATAGTTTGTTGATTGCAGTGATTTCCACGGTGGTCAGTGTTCTTGTAAGCGGTATGATTGGATATGGAATCAATGTATACCAGTTCCGCTTAAAAAAAATAATTGTCAGTTTCATTATGCTTACGATGATGGTGCCCACCCAGATCAGTATTATCGGCTATATGATAGAAATGAGAAAAATGGGATTCCAGGACAGCCTGTGGCCGATGATATTTGTATGGTTTGCCCATGGCTTCGGCGCCTTTTGGATGATTCAGTTTATTCAGACTTCCGTTCCCATGGAAATTATAGAGAGTGCCAGAATTGATGGTTCCGGTGAGTTTTCTACTTTTTTGAAAATTGCATTTCCATGCATCAAACCGGCGGTAACCACACTGTCGCTGCTGGTGTTTTTAGGTTCCTGGAACAGTTATCTGTATCCACTTGTCTTCTCCAACAGGGAAGAATTGTATACCATACCCATATTTATCAAGAGTCTTTCGAATATGTACCGAACCGATTATGGAGCGCAATTAGTTGGATTATCCCTGTCTATTGTACCGGTTGTAATCTTGTTTGTCATATGCTCTAAAACCTTTATTAAAGGACTGACGGCGGGAGCAGTAAAGGGCTGACAAAATGCAGGCTGAAAACTGTTAAAGGCTGATAAAAAAACTGGGATTCTGGAAGAAATTAGTTCTCTTACCATTCTAAAAATATGTTAAGATGAATTCCGGAGGTAGGAAAAATGGACAGGATAAAATTATTTATTGTAGATGATGAGCCTATGGCAATTGAATATTTTAAAAGCTATCTGGCAGGGCTGGATCAGTATGAGCTGGTTGGAGAAGCATATGACGGCAGGATGGGGTATGAATTAATCAGGGAAAAAAGACCGGATATTATATTTGTGGATATCAGTATGCCCGTTATGGATGGACTTACCCTGGCAGAACAGCTTTTAAAAGACAGCAGAACATGGAAAATTATTCTGCTCTCATCTTACAGGGAGTTTGACTACGCAAAAAAGGGGCTGGAAATCGGCATCACCTCTTATCTTCTAAAGCATCAGATTACCCAGGATATATTGGCAGCAGAAATAGAAAAGGCAATGGGGGAAGTGCGGGAGTCTAAAATAACGGAGCGTAAGCTTTTTCATTATAATTTTCGTAAGTTTTTGCTGTCGGAATCTGATTCAGACTCAGGCTCAGACCTTACCGAATTTGTCTATAAAAAGGCAGGTGAATTCTTACTTCTGGATATCGTGCCGGATGAACCGGTTCTTTCTCCTGGGCTGACAGAACCCGCAGGCGTACCTGATTGGGAGGAAGCGGAAACCTATGAGAGACCGGGAATTGCCTGCAAAGGGATTATGGAAATGGAGACAGGACGTTTTACCGCCATTTTGTTTTTGAAACCCGGTTACAGCGAAAGCCAGAAAAGAGAATGCCTGCTGGAATTCGCTGCTTTGATTCAGAAGTATTTTCACCGGGATAACAGGACGGCGTCTGTTGTGATTTCCCGTTTGATCACAAATTTTTATGCGCTTCCGAAACTTTACCGTGAACTTATGGTCTATGGAGACAGACTTTATCTATATAAAAGGGATACCATAATATTTCAGTCTGATATGGTGCTGCCGTTAACTGACGAGATGTCCGGGGATATATTTCTGGAGCTGCTGGTGGCATTGGAAGCGGGGGAAGATGAGGCGGTCAGCTGTCTGGAAATGGTGTTTCAAAGGACAGAAGCAGGTCCGGCAAGAGCAGAATTCTGCCGGATGACACAGGATATCATACAGGTATTAAGATCCTTTATGAAGAAAAATAAGATCCAGCCGGAATTATGCAAGGGGCAGGCAGTGCCTTATTCCGTAAGAGAAACCAGAGACTGGATGATCCGGGCGGTAAAGGAAATGTTTCAGGCGATAGCGGAATCAAAAAATAAATGGAAGTCTGAAGTGACCAGAAGTGCAATTTATTACATGGAAGAAAACTACAGCAGAAATATTTCTCTTTGGGATATTGCTGCATACTGCGGTGTAAGTGAAAGCTATCTCAGAAAGAAATTTAAGCTGGAGATGGAAAGCACCGTAGTGGATTATCTGACAATCCTGAGAATCGATAAGGCTAAGGTGATTCTGAAAAACAAAAGTGTCCGGGTTGTCGATATACATAAAATGGTAGGATTTACATCCAGCCAGTATTTCAGCAACGTATTTAAAAAAGTCGAAGGCATCAGTCCAAGTGATTATCGCAATCAGCAGTCCTGACTGGCAAAGGAGAAGGTCTATGAGAAAAGCAGGTATTAAATATAAACTGATTATAATTACCATGATCGTAACCCTTGGAGTGCTGACCGCGTGTGGAATTCTGTCTTCCCTTTATTTCTTTAATATATTAAAAAAGCAGATCTATCAGGATGAAAGGCAGAAATTAAATCAGACAGCAGTCCGAATAGCGGATATTCAGGATGAGATGATGAAAATGGCAAAAATTATTGCCAGTGACGGTGAGATTCAGCGGATTATTACAGAAGAAAATGCGGTGGGAATGGTGGAATATTTTTCGGGCAGGCAGCAGGTTACCAACAAACTGTCCCAATATCTGAACATCCGCCAGGACAGTTACAGTGTGTATATTCTTACAGATCAGTCTGTTTATTTCAGCAATGGGCTGGAGACGGATGAGGATATCAGACAGGATTACTGGTATCAGGAAATGGAAGGAAACGGATTTACCGGCGTACATGAAATCTATCAAATGCAGTCCAAAATAAAAACCAGAGTGGTTAGTTACCGCATGCAGTTCTATGATATGAAAAGCGGTACCAGGGCGCTGGGGGATATTATTATTAATCTGGATTACGAAGAACTCCAGTATAATTTAGGAATGAATGATGAAATATTAGAGGGTTATTGGCTGTCCGATCAGGAGGGAAATAAAATCTGGTCCTACGGGAAGATTGGTGAGGATACCGAAAATTCCGGGCGCATCGTCCGTCAGGATTATTCCATGCCGGATGGGTGGACTTTATCTGCCCAAATATCAGACAGCGGGATCATTTACAAGCTCAGATATATTTTTATATTTTTCAGTGTGCTGTTTCTGGCGGCGCTTATCGTACTGGCGGCTGTGCTGTGGCGCTTTATGGGCATTTTGTTAAATCCGATTGAACAGCTGGTGGAAGGAGCCAAAGAAGTTGGAAACGGAAACTTTAATTATCTGGTTAATATTCAAACGGAGGATGAATTTCAGAGGCTGGGGGAGTCCTTTAATACGATGGTAGGTGATATTAAGAATTACATAGACACATCCATTCAATATGAGAAGACTGCGAAGGAGATGGAAATCAACCGTCTGATGCTGCAAATTAATCCTCATTTTATTTATAATACGCTGAATTCTATTGTATTTATGGCACAGATCAAGGGAAATGAGGATATCGCTATATTTGCAAAGGCTTTTATTTCCCTGCTGCAGGATACCCTGAATGTGGATAAAGATAAGATGTATATCAGCCTGGAACAGGAGATGACCAATGTAAAAAATTATCTGATTCTGCAGAGCTACCGCTATGTAAATAGATTCGAAGTGGTCTATGATGTGCATGAGGAAACACTGTCCTGTAAAGTACCGAATGTGTTTATTCAGCCCCTGGTGGAAAATGCGGTATTTCACGGGATCTGCCCGAAGCCGGGGAAAGGTATATTAAAAATATCTTCCAGGCTGGAGGAAGACGGAAATGTGCAGATAACCGTTGAAGACAATGGTGCTGGAATGACCGGGGACCAGATAGAAGCACTTTTGAACACGGATATGAAGATCCGGGGAGGTATGAGAAAGATTGGAATTTCCAACATTAAAGAACGGATTCAATATATTTATGGTGAAAATTATGGAATGACCATTGAAAGCCAGGTGGAAATGGGAACTAAAATAGTGATAAATATACCCTTCGAACCGGTGGAGTAACCGAAGGTAAACTAGAATAAACAGAAAATAAACCGGAATAAACAGAATATAAACCGGAATATACAGAATATAAACCGGAATATACAGAATATTAATTGGAATAAACAGAAAGAGACACCAGAGAATTTAGAGAGCATAGAGAGAGCAAAGAGGATAAAGAAAAAATGGAAGAAAAGCTTTATTACGGATGCGCCTATTATCCGGAATTATGGGATGAGGAAGCGGTCGATACGGATATCCGGCATATGAAGAAGCTGGGTATTAATGTAGTGCGGATGGGTGAATTTGCCTGGTCCGTGATAGAACCGGAGGAGGGAAAATTCAATACCTTGTATTTTGCGGGGATAATTCAGAAACTGGACGCCCATGGGATTAAGACGATTTTATGCACCCCCACGGCTACGCCGCCAGTCTGGTTGACTTACGGGCATCCGGAACGGCTGTTTCAAAATCAAAGCGGCGAGAAACTGAGTCATGGGGCAAGGCAGCACTGCTGTATCAATCATCCGTATTTTATAGATAAAACGAAGATTATTGTGGAGAAAATAGCAGCGTCGGCAGGAAAGCTGCCCGGAGTTATCGGCTGGCAGATTGACAATGAGTTAAAGTGTCATGTATCGGAATGCTATTGTGAAACCTGTCTGGCGCTGTGGCACCAGTGGCTGGAAAAACGGTATGGCACCGTGGATCAGCTGAATAAATCATGGGGGACAGAGGTATGGAGCGAGCGGTATCTTGCTTTTGAGCAGGTTCCGGCACCGGTTAAAACGCCGTTTCTCCACAATGCATCATTAGAGCAGGCATATAAGCAGTTTGCCCGGGAAAAGACCAGCCGGTATTGCCATATGCAGGCGGAAATAATAAAAAAGTATTCCAGTCAGCCGATTACCCATAATTCCGGCGAATACTTTGCACTTGATAATCCCCAATTATTTGAGAAACTGGATTTTGCATCTTTTGATGACTATGCAGAGGCCAAAGATTACGCCATTATGCTCAGAAGCTATGATTATTTCCGTATGTTAAAAAAAGAGGTTCCCTTCTGGGTCATGGAGACTAGTCCCAATCATAATGGCTGCCTTACCGGTGCCGCAGTACCTCATCCGGCAGGATATCTGAAAGCGGAAGCGGCAGCAGCTTACATTTCCGGTGCCCAGGGGTTCTCCTACTGGCTCTTCCGGCAGCAGCAGGCAGGCTGTGAAATAACCCATGGGTCCATCCTGTATGCCTGGGGAGCTCCCACAACCGGATATACCGATGTAACAGAAGCGGGGCTGGTGAAAGAAAAGATTGAGCCTTATATTATGAAAACCCATATTCCCAGGGGGAAAGTGGCATTGATGTATTCGGATACTGCACGGATTACCTATGAGGTGGAGCCATTTGAAAATTATGATTACTGGAAAATGATCCAGATGACATATGAAGAGGACATTCCCCACGATATGATGACGGATGTTATACATGAAGATACTGATTTAGAGGGATATCCGGTATTATATACGCCGTTTATGGCAAGTATGAAAGAGGATTTTATAAAAAAAGCGGTCAGTTATGTAGAAAACGGCGGTATCTGGATAACCGGTCCAATGTGCAATTACAGAACCAGTGAACATACGGTGCCTTTGGACGGGGGATTTGGAACGCTGGAGCAATATGCAGGAGCAAAAGTTAAATATCTGGAAAGCTTTACAGATGCAGGTGTCAATGGAAAAGCATTTGATACCAACATGGAACTGTCCATGCTCAGCGCAGTGTTTGAAGTGAAAGAAGCAAAACCGTTGGGCTTTGTGACATCCGGGAGGCTGGAAGGAGAAGTCTTCCTTACAGAGCAGCGTTTGGGAAAAGGAAGGCTGATTCTGATTGGATCCCGCCCCAAACAGGGGATCCGGCATAATTTTATGCAGAAACTCCTGACTCATTATTTAGAAATAAATGGGGTACAGCTTTTCTGGAAATCGGGTGGGGGCATTAAGACAGTGGAACGGCTGGGAGATGACGGATCGGTTTATCTGTTTGCAGTGGATATGAGCGGAAAAGGGGGCTTCTTATCTATTTGTAGAGAATTTGAAGTCGTATTTGGGGAACGAGTGGAAGGCGGGATCGAACTGAAACCGTATGAGACGGTTTTAGTGCGTGTTTGAAAAATCATTCCCGCCAGCTGCATGCCTCACTTTACGGCATAGTTGCCCTGAATTCAGGTTATGCAGCCCGCTATGCGTCCTGCATTCGGGTGAAAATTTCACAAAAGGTGTGGCGAAAAGCTGCCAGAAAGCAATTTTAAATCATGCTCTAACGCGGCAGTTCATCCAAGTGTTCATCACCCCATTTTTTTAAGTGCAGCATAACCGGTATCAGACTGTTTCCCAATTCAGTTAAATGGTATTCCACATGGGGCGGTACTTCCTGAAAGTCATGTCTTTCCAGTATTCCGAAAGATTCCAGCTCCCGCAGCTGTTTTACCAATGAGGATTCTGCGATATGCCCAATGTGCCGCCTTAGTTCACCAAATCTGTGGACATCTTCAAATGCAATATAATATATAATTTCGATCTTCCATTTCCCACCCAGAATTTTTTGAATAGTAGAAATAACCGGGCATCTTTCTATGGACAATTGGTCTTTTTTCATCTGTTGCTGTCTCCTTACTTTTTACATAGTATAGCGATAAGCGTGAAAAATTGCAATATACTACAAAAAAGTTCAGTACTTTTCTTTTTGCGGCAGGATGATATAATCTGCTTATCTTACAAGAGGAGAGTGACAATATGAATACTGTAATATATTATTTTTCTGCAACCGGCAACAGTCTGCACACTGCAAGGATAATTGGGGATAAATTGAATGCAGAATTAATTCCCATGCCGGGGCATATGGGGGTTACCTGCAAAAGTGAAGTGATTGGCTTTGTATTTCCAACTTATTTTTGGGGACTTCCCGGGACGGTGTCTGAATTCATACAGAAATTAAAGGTGGAGTCAAAAAATCCATATATATTTGCCGTTTCCACATATGGTGCACTGCATGGCGGCGTTTTGGGACATACAGAACAAGCACTGAATGCAGAGAATCTGCAGTTGTCTTATGGCAAGGTGATTTTGGCTGTAGCTAATTTTATAGAAGAATACAATCCCAGAATCGGTTCTGCGAAAGAGAATTTAAAAATGGCTGATCTGGAAGCGGCAAATGCTGCTGAGGACATCCTGGCGGGAGTGCACAGATCCGGTTTCCGTATCTCGGTATGGGACCGGTTATTTTATAAATTATACACCGGCATCAAGCTCAATAGGGATGGAGGATTCCATGTTGATGACAAATGCATCGGATGCGGAATCTGTGAAAAAGTATGCCCCAATAAAAATATAGTTTTAAAAAAAGGACGCCCGGAATTCCAGCACCGGTGTGAACACTGTGTGGCTTGTATCAACTGGTGCCCGAGAGAAGCAATTCAATGGAGGAAAGTTACCAGGAAAAGAAACCGCTATCACCATCCGAAAGTGGGTGTGAAGGATATTATTGGGGAGATGAAGTGATTTTACGAAATTCGCCCGGAAGCATCCCCGTACTTTTTCGGAATAATTCGGCAAAGCGGCTTGAACTGGAATATCCCACAGACTGGGCAATCTGTCTGATCGGTAGGTCTGTTTGAGCCAGCAGATGTTCCGCCTGGCTCATGCGCCGCTGCTGCACATATTCGGTAATCGTACAGCCCGTCCATTGCTTAAAGGAGCTCTTTAACTTCGTGGTTCCCATACAGGCGGTTTTAGCCAGACTTTCTAACGGGGTATCATAAGCGTAATGGCTGTTCAGGTATGATGCTACACACTCTAACTGGGCAATGTCCTGGCTGGAGAGATTTTTTTCTGTTGATTTTTTCTGCTTATGCTGAGCGGCTACAACAAGTGATACCGCTTCTGCAACCTTTCCCTCATAAAACAGGCTGGCGGCAATACCTGTCCCGCGATAGCCTCTAATCTGATAAAGTATCTGTGTTAACTGGGGAAATTCTGTGATCTGGTCAATCTGGCAAAAAGCAGAAAGCGGATGTCTATATTCATCCGGATACTGTTTTTTCAAATAAACTTCATAATATGCCGGCATAATTTCAATCCCGATAGCGCGGATTGGAATTTTTTTATGTATATGGATCTTATATGGCTTATGGCCACCGATAAAAGTTTTGACACAGCCGTTGGTAAGTCTGCGGTATGGATCTGTTTCCTCACCGGAAATAGATTCATAATGTGTAATACTAAGACATTCCGGAAGCTGAAATTCCATTGCAGTATCTTCATGTAAAAAGAAATCGTGGATTTTAATATCAAACAAATCTTTTTGGGCATAGACCCAATAAAAGCCTTTCCCAATTTCAGGTGACAGCTGCCAGCACTGTCCAGCAGCAGGGAATTGTCTTATATTTTCAGCACGGATAAAATGATGTTCTTCCAAAAGCGGCTGGTAACAGTCCGCAATGATATCACGATTATTCAAAATGCATCCTCCTTGCCACGATTAGACGTAACTATGCCATGAAAAGACGAATCATCGTCTAAAGTATTGCCATTTTTCTGAGAAACGGGTATTTTATCAATGTAGCTGGTTAGCTATATCTAACTAGATAATATCAGATTTTTGCCGGAAGGTCAATGTTCAGGCAATAAAAGAGGAACATCCGGGAATGACAGTAAACTGCATCTATGTTCCGCTGATGATGGCAGCATCAAAAGCAGCGGACGAACTTTCCATTGCAGCGGTTACCCGTGGAATTGAAAATCCAAAGCCCCGTACCTGTCTGGTGCAGGTCCGGCTTGGTATGGCAGATTTTTTGGCAGTACTCAGTTTCCTGGGGGTCTTTGCAGCAGGAATATATCTGAAAGGGAGGGCGGTATAAATGATTGAAATTAAGGAAGTGTCTTTTTCTTATGACGGGCAGAATGGCGGAAGTCTGCATGGGGTGAATCTGTCTGTAAAGGATGGGGAATGTGTTCTCCTCTGCGGCAGAAGCGGCTGTGGAAAAAATACAATTACCCGTCTGGTAAATGGTTTGAATCCGCATTTTTACCCGGGGCACTTAGAAGGCAGCGTACTGGTGGATGGCAAAGACATAGGGGATTTATCCATGTACCGGATTTCCAGCCGGGTAGGTTCTGTTTTTCAGAATCCACGGACACAGTTTTTTAATGTGGATACGGACAGTGAGATTGCTTTTGGCATAGAAAATGAAGCATATCCCGCTGCAGAACTTGCCCGGCGGGTAGAACAGACAACGGAAGAGCTTGGGATTCAGGACCTGCGTGGCAGAAATATTTTCCAGATTTCGGGCGGTGAAAAACAAAAAGTTGCATTTGCTTCCGTCTATGCCATGAACCCGGATATTTGTTTGCTGGATGAACCATCCTCAAATCTGGACATGGCAGCGATTAAGGAATTACGCAAACATTTAGGGATGATAAAAAAGCAGGGCAAGACAATTCTCATCGCAGAGCACCGCCTTTACTACCTGATGGATTTGGTAGATCGAATCATGTATTTGGACCAGGGACGGATTTGTGATATTTATACCTTATCGGAATTTCGCAGTCTCTCCGGTAGTAAAAGGCAGCAGATGGGTCTGCGGGCAATTGATCTAAAAGAGGAAATGCCGGCAGGAGTAACCGGTGCTGTAAACGCCGCCCCGGTCTTAAAATTACAAGATGTCTCATTCTTCTATAAAAAGCGCACCATCCTGGAGAATATCAGCTTAACGGCATCCCCCGGTGAAGTAATCGGAGTGGTTGGACACAATGGAGCCGGAAAGACAACTTTTTCGCGTGCCTTATGCGGACTGCATAAAAACTGCGGCGGTGAGTTTTTCTGGAATGGAAAACGACAGAGCTTCAAACAGCGATTGCGGCTTTCCTATATGGTTATGCAGGATGTAAATTATGAATTATTTGCGGAAAGTGTGGAGGCAGAATGCTTTTTTGGCATAAAAAATCCGGATATGCCCCTTGTCGCGCTGACAATGGAGAATCTTGGGCTTACGAATATTCGGGACCGGCATCCCAATACGCTGTCAGGAGGCCAAAAACAGCGGGTAGCGGCAGCTGTCAGTATGATATGCAGAAAAGAACTGCTGATCTTTGACGAACCAACCAGCGGTCTCGACTATGACAGCATGGCACAGGCAGCCGGTCTGATCTGCAGTCTCGCCCGGACAGGAAAAATTATTTTTATAGTTACCCACGATTTTGAGTTTGTCTGCAGAACCTGTTCCAGGGTTTTGCATTTTGATGAAGGTGAAATGCCGGATGATATCGCTGTAAAACCGAATTCCCTGGATGAATTAAGAGCGTTATTCTCTGTCTGAATTTGAAAGGAAGGGCAATGATAATGAAACGAAAAAAAGTAAATAGAATCACATTACTGCTTCAATGGGCAGGAAAGCAAAAGTTCTGGTTGTTTTTATCTGTTCTGCTTTCTTTTGCCAGCGGGCTGTGTACCATGATACCTTATATGGGGATCTATCGAATCATGGCTGCCGCATTTAATAAGACCTGTACAGAAGAAATCGTAATACAGGCAGCAGTCATGATAGCGGCTGCTGTAACCCTGCGTTTCGCTTTGTTTGGATGCGCCGGGGTGGCATCCCACAAAGGGGCATACGGCGCGTTATTCAAGGTTCGCTGTATGGTGGCGGATCATATGGCAAAGGTGCCTTTAGGCTCTCTTAATGAACGACGCACCGGAGATATCAAAACAGTTTTAAATGAAGACATTGAAAAACTGGAACTGTTTCTTGCCCACAATCTGCCGGAATTAGTATTCTATCTGGTAGGTCCGGCAGTTATTTTTTGCTATCTGATTACAGTCAATGTACCGCTGGCACTTATTTCACTGGTTCCGCTGGCGCTTGCAGTAATTGTCCTGATTGTAATGTTTCGTAATACGGACAATCTGATGGATCGGGCAAACCGTTCGATTACTTCACTGAATTCCGTTATGATTGAATATATCAGCGGAATGAAATTAATAAAAGCCTATAACATGGGAAGCCGGTCATTTCAGAAATTCTCGGATACGATTCACGAAGAAAACGCCATGTGGAATGAAACGTCCAGGCGTATGGGACCGCCGTATGCAGCATTTGTAGTGATCATAGAATGCGGCATGCTGCTGATGGTTCCCCTGGGTGGTGTTTTCTATCTGAAAGGTTCGCTTACAGCCAGTGCTTTTTTGCTGTTTGTCTACGTTGGTTCGCTGTATTTAACAGAAATCCGTCCCCTACAGGAATTAGGAACAAACTTTGCAAATGTATTAAATGCTGTCACGAAAACAGAAGAAATTCTAAGCATTCCTATTTACGAGGGAGGGCTGGATTTTCCGGAAAAACATGATATTGAATTAAGAAATGTACGTTTTTCCTACGATGGAAAAACAGATGTCTTAAAGCAGTGCAGCCTGAAAATTAAAGATGGGGAATGCATGGCTTTGGTAGGGCGCTCCGGTGCAGGAAAAAGTACCGTTATTGAATTGATTTCCCGCTTCTACGATGTGCAGGAAGGGGAAGTTCTGATCGGGGGGAAGAATGTAAAGGAACTTAATTATGAAGCTATTTTGAAAAATGTGGCTATTGTGTTCCAAAAAACCTTTCTAACCCGGGACAGTGTGCTGGAAAATATACGGATGGGCAGTCATGCCAGTCTGGAAGAAGTGCGGGCAGCAGCAAAAGAAGCCCAGATCGATGAATTTATCAGTTTCCTTCCTGACGGCTACAATACCAGGGTCGGCAGCTTTGGCACCCGATTCTCCGGCGGGGAGAAACAGCGAATTGACATAGCACGGGCAATATTGAAAAATGCACCGGTGCTGATTTTGGATGAGGCAACCTCCGCATCCGATCCGGAGAACCAGATGGAAATCGATAAGGCGATTCATAATCTTTGCAAAGGAAAAACAGTTATCGTAGTGGCGCACCGGCTTAGTGCCCTGAAAATGTGTGACCGTGCAGCGGTAGTGGAAAATCATACGGTTACCTGTGTGGGAACACATGAAACAGTGCGAAGAGACAACGAATATTACCGTAAGGCATGGTCTGATTATGAAACAGCACGCAGCATTTCATATCAATTGGAAGGAGGTGCTTATCATGGATAAGAAACTGATCTGGAAGAAAAATAAAAACTTTTACATTGGTGTGGCTGGAACTGTACTGGAAGGGCTTCTGTCCGGGAGCTTATTCATGCTGCTGTATTTCGTGATGCAGTCACTGTGGTCCGGTAATTTTGACCTGAACCGCTCTTTCCTGCTGACAGGAGTCTTAGCATTTATTTTTTTACTGCGAGTATTCATTTATGGATTTGGATATACCAGAGCACAGATGGGAGGTGCCCAGGTCAGCATGAGAATACGTCTGCTTATGGGAGATAAAATAAAAAAAATCCCTCTGCACCGATTTTCACAGGGTCAGACCGGAGACTATATTAACACCATAACAAGCGACGTAAATAATTATGAAAAAATACTGACTCACAAGATAGGGGATCTTGCCAAAAGTATTTCTCTTTCCATCATGCTGATTGTGTTTGTGATGACATTTTATATACCGGCAGGCTTGATACTTTTGGGGGCAGATCTGCTTCTGATACCCGGATTGTGGCTGTCATTTCGGATGGTGCAAAAGTACGGCAGTGAAAAAAATAAAATCTGCGCAGAAAATGTCAGCAGCATTGTGGAATATGTTTCTGGCATCCAGACCTTCCGCGCTTATGGAGTCGGCGGCACGAAGAATAAAACAGTTACCAGTGCTATGAAAGATTTTAGTGATATCAGTTTTTTATATGAAGCTAAGGTTCTGCCAATTGGTGCAGTATTAGGGATTTTAATCTGGCTTTCTTCCCCCCTCGTAATCCTGTCAGCTTATTCGCCCTGGAAGACAGGGTCACTGGATACGGTATCTTATCTGCTGATTTGTATGCTGCCTCTTTTCTGCTCCAAATTAGCAAATACCATTTTCATTGATTTAACCAGTTATAAAAACCTGATGATCTCCAGGCAGAAGATAGGAAGTGTGATAAACGAGCCGGAGGAAACAGGAAGTATGGCGCCATTTATCACAAAGTCTCATGATATTGTGTTTAAAAATGTGGGATTTTCCTATGTGCCGGGTGAACCAGTGCTAAAACATGCTTGTTTTACCGTACCGGATCAAAAACTCACCGCAATCGTAGGAGATTCCGGATCTGGTAAATCCACCATCTTAAATTTGATATCCAAGTATTATGAGGCAGACAGAGGAATGATTTCTATAGGCGGTGCGCCGATCAATCATGTGGCAGCGGAACGGGTGCTGGAACAGATCTCAATGGTAGATCAGGATGTCTTTTTATTTGATGATACCATCCGTGAAAATATACGCCATGCCAGACCGGATGCATCTGATGAAGAAATTATAGCCGCATGCAAAGAGGCAAACTGTCATGATTTTATTCAGAAAATGGAAAAGGGATATGATACGCCAACCGGAGAAAACGGAAATCTTCTATCCGGGGGAGAACGCCAGAGATTGTCCATTGCCAGGGCAATTTTGAAAAACAGCCCCATCCTGCTCTTGGATGAGGCAACTGCATCTTTGGATATTGAAAATGAATTAGCCGTAAAACAGGCGATTGCCAATCTGCTGAAAAATAAGAAAACAGTGGTCATGATTGCCCATACCTTGTCTATTGTAAAAAATGCAGATCAGATTCTGGTGGCGGCGGATGGAAAAATTGCAGAAGCAGGTTCCCATGAGGAATTGTTGAAAAAAGGAGGAAAGTATGCGGCAATGTGGGAGGCTGAGCAGAGGCTGGCTGATTCAGGTGAAATGCCTGATAACAAATAACATTTGAAAAACTTGTTGAAAAATATCAAATTAATTCTTGACTTTATTAAGGTGATGTGATAAACTAATGCAGTAAAATAATTCTTCGTATGTTTTAATCCCTTTGGGGCTGGTGAGAAATCACCAGTCCTTGTTCATGTGTAATAACCAGAACAAGCTTAAGATCTTATGATTGACTTCTATTTTGTAATAAGTTAAAATAAGGATATATTCTTAAAATTTTATTAAATAAATATGAAAATAAACGAAAGTTTTTATTGGGAAAGGGGAAAATCATGAAAAGATGTATGAAAAAGGCGCTGGCATTTGTGCTGGTTCTGACACTGGTATTCATGTTGCTTCCGGTTGACATGATGGCAGCAGAGAATCAGGCAATGGTACCAGAGGCCCAGGCTGAAAACAATAGTGAAGAGAAAGCTGATCGCTTTCAGCAATCAGAGGAATTGGACCATGGGATATCTTCAGAAAGGAATGAAACAGAGGAGCAAAGAGATACAGAGAATCGTTCATTGGAATTGGAAACAATGAACGAGAGTGAGGCTTTCACTGATTCGAATAGTGGAGAGATTACCAGGGCTGAGTGGATTCACAGGCTGGTGGAAGAATTTGAAATACCTGTTATTAAGGAAAAGGATGTGGTCAGTTATATTGGAGATCTGTCTGATGACTCTGAATATTATCAGGATGTGCTGGCGGCAATGGAATTTGGGATGATTGATATACAGTCTGGAGACGCATTTCAACCGGAAGCACCTGCTGACCGGGATTTTGCAGCGCATACACTAAATTATTGTCTGGGATTTGAGCCAGAAGAGGATTCAGTTTATACTTTTAGCGATGTGAGTGAGGTAGCCTATCCAAATGATGCCCAGGTTGCCGTGACAAGGAAATGGTTTGAACTGATTGATGGCAGATTTTCCCCGTCAATAGCGATAAGTGAACTGGAAGCCGGGGTTATGCTCACGGACGCGTCGCAAGTACGTTCATCTGCTGCAATTGAAGAGAATGAAAGAAATACATATAATAACTCTGAGGAAGATATTGATCTGCAGCGAGAGACAGAACGGTCATTCGCATATGCAGCACGGGGAAGTGTTACCAGAGCAGAATGGATTCACAAACTGGTAGACATGTTTGAGATGACTGTGGAGGAAGAGAATTATCCGGATAATTATTTCAGTGATCTGACTGATGAGTCTGCATATTATCGTGATATATTAGTAGCAGTGGAATTTGGCGTGATAGATATAGAAGCTGGTGAAGCATTTCATCCGGAAGAACCTGCTGACCGTGAATTTGCAGCGCATACATTAAATTTTTGTTTGGGATATGAATTAGAAGAGAATCCGGTGTATGTTTTCAGCGATGTGAGTGAGGTAGTCTATCCGGATGATGCTCAGGTCGCTGTTACAAGAAAATGGTTCCAGCTCATTAATGGACGGTTTTCACCCACATCTCCAATAAGTGAATCGGAAGCCGGGTTTATGCTTTCTGATGCGGCTCAGGTCCGCTCTTCTACGGAAATCGATGAGAATTACAACAATACCTATGAGTTTGCAGAAGGTGTAATAGAAATTCCCATGGGGACAAATCTGTCCAAAGACGAAAATGGGATTATAACCGTTTTTAACTGCCCGGTGACGATCTCAGCGGGGGATAAATTTGCCGTATATTTGAATGAAATTCCCGAAGTGTTTACGGCAGTTTCTGTAAAGTCAGAGGGAACATCACTTATTATAAATACAGAGGAAACGGATGTAAATGATGCGCTTTCCAGTGTGGATGCACAAGGATCTGCCATTGGAGATCTGGCACTTGCGGAGCCTATAGACGATACTACCGTTACTTACATAGTTGGTGGAACAGAGGCACGGGGATATGAAGATGGACAGGAGTATCCAAATGCGAAAGCAGCCGGAACGAAAAAAATTAAAGCAGTCAAAGCATCAAAAACCCTGAAGCTGTCAAATGGAGTAAAAGTGACGATAGGATGTACGATTTCAGATCTTACCGTAACCTACAAGATTGAAACGCTATCAAAAGACAAAGAAGTATATGTTGCAGCCAGCGGCACATCTACCGTGACCTGCAATGCCAGTATAGATGCAATTGCTGCACTTGGTGGAGTAAGTTCGGTAGATCTTGTAAATATTCCGGTTGCCTATGTAGGGGCACTGAAAGTATCGGCAGAGTTCGCACTATCCGGTCAGGTGACACTTTCCTATTCGGCAGGTTTCACTGCCGGAGTACAATATACATCTCAGGCAGGGTTTCGACTGGTGAAAAAGTTCGTAAAAAAGAATTTTTCAATTGCAGCGGAGATTACAGGATCGGCTGGAATTAAAGCGACGCTTGGTGTGACTAATATGCCTGTCATCAGTGGATATGTCTTTGCAAAGATGGGAGCCAAAACTACATTAACTTCAAAAACCTATAATGATGGGAAAAATCCGAATACATGTGTTCAACTGGCATCCTGGATGTATGCATCCGTTGGCAGCAGTGCAACGATAGATATTGGAGTGTGGAAACAATCATTTGGAAAAAACATAGATATTTACTCAATAAGTAATAGTCCGGTACGAGTGGTATTTCACTATGAGGATGGCATTCAGGTTCCAATCTGCACCAGGAATCCGAAAGGATATTATACATCTTGGGATTCCCAGTATGGCAGCAATGGTATGCGAAATGGCGTCAGCGGTTCAGGCGGAGTTATTCTTCCTACATATGAATACACCCTGGACGAATATGATAATGCTACTATCACGAAGTATAATGGAAATGTCAGCGCACTGATGATACCAACTACGTTAGATGGATTTACTGTGGTAGGTATTGGAGATAATGTATTTGAAGGAAGAACAAGCTTAGCCGCTATTGTGTTTCCTGATACGGTGACAAAGATAGGAAATCAGGCATTAAAAGGGTGTACAAATCTTGAAAATGTTACCTTATCTGGAAATTTAGAAACACTTGGTTGGCAAGCGTTTAGCGGATGTACTTCATTAACGGAGATCGAGATTCCGAAGAGCTTGACAACGAGCAATACATATTACGATAATGGTGGATATTATGATGGACCTTTTGAGAAATGTGTAGCTCTAAAGAAAGTAACTTTTGAAAAAGGAATTAAGCAGATCGGTCGTGCGCTATTTGCCGGCTGTACCAGTCTAGAAGAAATTGATATACCGGATAGCGTGACAAAAATAGATTTTCAGGCATTTCATCATTGCACGGGACTGAAGAGCATTACAATACCAGACAGCGTTACAGAGATAGATGATTTTGCATTCAAAGAGTGCAATAATCTGACTGAAGCAATCATAGGAGATGGTGTTACACAGATAGGTGAACTTGCATTCAAAGAGTGTTTGAAACTGGAAAAGGTAATCCTCTCCAAAAACTTAATTAAGCTTAGCAGGCAAGCGTTTAGCGGATGCGTTTCCTTAAAAGAGATCGAGATTCCAAAAAGCTTGACAACGAGCAACACATATTACGATAATGGTGGATATTATGATGGACCTTTTGAGAAATGCGCCGCTCTAAAGAAAGTTACTTTTGAAAAAGGAATCAAGCAGATAGGTCGTGCACTATTTGCCGGATGTACCAGTCTGGAAGAAATCGAGATACCGGATACTGTGACCAAAATAGATTTTCAAGCATTTCACCATTGTACGGGACTGAAAAGCATTACAATACCAGACAACGTTACAGAGATAGACGATTTTGCATTCAAAGAGTGCAATAACCTAACAGAGGCAATCATTGGAGATGGTGTTACACAGATAGGAGAACTGTCATTCAAGGAGTGTTTGAAACTTGAAAGGGTGATCCTTTCCAAAAACTTAATTAAGCTTAGCAGGCAAGCGTTTAGCGGATGTACTGCATTGACTGAGATCGAGATTCCGAAGAGTCTGACAACCAGCAATACTTATTTTGATGGTAGCGGTGGATACTATGATGGACCATTTGAGAATTGCACCGCCCTAAAGAAGGTAACTTTTGAAAAAGGAATCAAACAGATCGGCAGAGCGTTATTTGCCGGCTGTACCGGATTAGAAGAGATTGAAATACCGGATACTGTAACAAAAATAGACTTCCAGGCATTTCAGCACTGTACGGGCCTAACAAGCATCACGATACCAGACAGTGTTAAGGAGATCGGACAGCATGCATTCAAAGAGTGTACAAGTCTCAAAAGCGCTACAATCAGTGATAGTGTGTTAACGTTAGGTGATTATGCCTTTGCCAACTGTGATAAGCTATCAGAAGTGAAATTACCAAATGATATTACGGAAATAGGAAATAAGATCTTTTATAAATGTAATGGTTTAAAAGCAATAGATTTACCTTCAAAGATTACCCGGATTGGAGAATCTGCTTTTGAGGAAAGCGGATTGAAAGAAATTGTTATTCCGGCTTTGGTCAAAAGATTAAATACATCTGCTTTTAAGAAATCAGCTCTGGAAACGGTTAAAATGTCGGACGGTCTGACAATAATAGATCGTGAGGCATTCAGAGAATGTGTTTCTTTATCAATCATAACATTTGGAAAGAATATTCAAAGAATAGGAAATTATGCTTTTTATGGTTGTGATGCCCTACCTGCTGTTACACTTCCTAATAGTGTTACCAGCCTGGGGGAGAATGCATTTGAGGAATGTGATATTTTAGCGGATGTACAGCTGGGGACAGGACTTACAGAAATTCCATCGTATGCATTCCATCAGTGTCAAAAGTTAAAAAGTATTATTCTGCCGTATCGAATCAAAGAAATAAAAGACCATGCTTTCACAAATTGCACTGCTATGACTTCCATTACAATTCCCAGGGCTGTCACAGCTATTGCATCAAATGTGTTCAGCTATCCTGGGAAAATGACAATTTATGGTGTATCCGGAACTTATGCACAAACATATGCAAATAATAATAATATTACCTTTGAAAATAAGGTAGTCCCAGCAACAGCAGTTTCCCTTAGTGAAGAGCAGATAACGCTCAATAAAGATAAAGTATTCCGGATAGGCATGAATGTAACACCTTCTGATTTTACAGATCAGGTAGATTGGAAATCAACCAACAGCAACGTTGCCGCGGTGAGCGACGATGGTACAATAACTGCCAAGGGAACCGGAAATGCAACCATAAAAGTGACGGTAGGAAATGCAAGTGCATCTTGTAAGGTGACAGTTGTACAGCCAGTCACATCTGTTTCCCTAAATATGGATTCGTTGTCGATGGAGGCATTGGAAACATTTCAGTTAACAGCAAATGTTCGACCAAATGATGCTGTTAATAAAAACGTGATATGGAAATCTTCAAATGAGAATGTTGTGTCTGTAACACAAAACGGATTTGTGACAGCTAAATCGAAAGGAAATGCAAGTATTACGGCTACGGCTCAGGATGGCAGTGAAGCCACAGGAAAATGCGATATAACAGTAAATAATACGGCATACATAGCGTCTACAGTGGAAGAAATGCAAAGCAGCCATCCTTATGAAAATAATTGCAGTGATTTTTGGGTTTATACTTTGGAGGGAGCAAATGCGTTAAGCATTACTTTTGATAGCCAGACAGATATAGAGGAAGGGTTTGATTATCTGTACTTGTACGATGCAAAGGATAATCAGATTGGAAAATATACGGGCACTGAATTGGCAGGAAGTGAACGGACTATACCGGGTAATACGGTTAAAGTAAAATTGCAGACAGATAACGGTGGTTTCGCATATGGATTTAAGATTACAAGTATCAAAGCAATAGCATCCGGGAAGAAAGATCAGAATATTTCCGGTACTGCCTCCTATACAAAAGATTATAAAAGCCCATCATTTCTGCTGGATGCAAAATTAACCGAGGGAGATGGAGCGCTGTCTTACCAATCAAAAAATACAGATATTTTAACGGTTTCTGATTCAGGACTTGTGAAAATTACCGGAGTAGGGAATACGGATATTATTGTAAAAGCTTCAGAGACTTCGGGATATAATCCGGCACAAAAGGTAATTCATGTCACAGTAGGCAAAGCCGGTCAGGAAATACAGACAGCTGTGTCAACGCTTCAGATTACAGTAGGCAATAAGGCAAATATTCAAGCTTTCGCTACAGGAAATAGCGCTTTGAGTTATCATTCCAGTGATACGAAAATTGTGGAGGTTGACAATAATGGGCTGGTAACAGGAATTGCCATTGGGAAGGCATCAGTTACAATTACAGCAGCAGAGACAGACTATTATAAGGCGGCAGAGAAGAAAATAGATATTTTAGTTAATGCCAAGGATATCGCTTCCATAGATCTTTCCAAGTGCAGGATTGTATTAGAACCCGGAAGCTATATCTATGATGGAAGTGCAAAGAAGCCAAAGGTTTCTGTGTATGGATCGGAAGGGATTCTATTAAAAGAGGATATTGACTATATTGTTTCCTATAGCGCAAATATCAATGCAGGATCAGCTAAGGTAACAGTCACTGCGGTAAAAGGGAGTGTATGTACCGGCACCGAAACAGCAGCATTTATGATTAATCCTCAGCCTATAAAAGGAATTACAGCAGCATTATCCAATACCAGCTACATATATTCTGGTAAAGAATGCAAACCTAGCGTTTCTTTAATTAGTCAAACAGGGAAGCATTTGATAAAGGATCTGGATTTTATGGTCGCATATGGCAACAATGTAAATGCGGGAACGTCTACAGTTACAATTACCGGAAAAGGTAATTATACGGGAAGCATTGTGAAAAATGTGAATATTGGACAGGCATCCCAGAAAATTACTGTAGATACTTCTTCATATACGAAAACCTATGGTGATAAAGCTTTTTATATAAAAGCAAATAGTACTGCCGGTAGCAAACTGACATATATGTCTTCATCTAAGTCTGTAGCAGCAGTGGATGCAAAAGGTAAAGTAACCATAAAAGGGTGTGGGAAAGCAACAATTACCCTTCTGGGGGCAGCAACAAACAATTACAGCAAGGCTTCATCGTCTATTGTAATAACGGTAACCCCCAAAAGACTGGGGATTAAGAAGCTTGATTCCCCGAAAAAGAAAACCATAAAGATTACCTGGAAAAAAGATTCCAATGTCAGCGGTTATCAGCTTCAATATTCCACCAGTAAAAAGTTTTCAAATAGTACAACAAAATCTGTAACATTGAAGAAGAACAAGTATACCAGCAAAACAATTGGAAAACTGAAAAGTAAAAAGAACTATTATGTACGCATCCGCGGGTATAAAACGGCAGGGAAGAATAAGCTATACGGAAAGTGGAGTGCAGTGAAAAAGATTAGGGTTAAATAATTCTTCGAATGTTTTAATCCCTTTGGGGCTGGTGAGAAATCACCAGTCCTTATTCATGTGGAAAAACCGCAATTAAAAAGCAATTAAAAAGCATGCCGCTATCTCAACATGCTTCTATAATTTCCCGCTCAAATACAAATACATAATATCCGGGTAATTCACTGCCTCCGTTCAGGTCCGTAAATTCCGTGAGCAGCCGCCAGTCCTTTGATGCATATTCATTTAACAAAGCTTCTAAATCCTGAAACTCCAGTTCTTTCAGCTTTTTACTGCTGCAGTCTTTTAAGATTTCTTTCCTAACCAGTTTATATTCGTGCATCGTGCTCTTTTTCTCCATAAATAAAATTTGTACAGATTCTATTACAGTTACTATTGATAGTATATACATATATTTGATTATTATTGATGAAAATATTTTTTTGACCCCATACATTGGTTTTATTTGAAAATATTTAAAAATTGTTGTAAAACGAGTTTCCAAATAAGGCTCCTTCCTGTATAATAATTTATAATAGTAACCATAGATGTGATTGAACGAGTACAATCACTTAGATTTCTACAAGGAGTATACATGAAAAAACACAGAACCATATTACTGGAACAGTTTAAAGAGGCTCTGACATCTGTAATGCCAATTGCGGGTATTGTTTTCTTCCTCTGTTTTACCATTGTACCTATTCTAAACAGCATTCTGATGGCATTTGTCGTAGGAACGGTATTATTGATTATTGGCATGGGATTTTTTACACTGGGAGCCGACCTTGCGATGACTCCCATCGGGCAGTATGTAGGCGCGGAAACCACAAAATCCAAGAGATTCTGGTTAATCCTGTTTATCTGTTTTATGGTAGGGAGTATCATTACCATATCAGAACCGGATCTTCAGGTTCTGGCGGAACAGGTACCTTCTATCCAAAATGGAGTTATCGTAGGTGCGGTTGCTGTGGGGGTTGGCGTTTTCCTGGTGGTTGCCATGCTTCGTATCCTGTTTCGGATCAGGCTTTCTTATCTTCTGATCGGACTCTATGCCGCAGTATTTTTATTTTCCATTTTTGTTCCGGGCGATTTTCTGACGGTTGCATTTGACTCCGGCGGTGTGACGACCGGACCGATGACAGTACCTTTTATCATGGCGTTCGGTACGGGTATTGCGGCGATAAGAAGTGATAAGAATGCAGATGCAGACAGTTTCGGCCTGGTTGCCCTCTGCTCTGTGGGTCCCATTCTTGCAATTATGATTCTGGGTATGGTTTACCAGACAGACGGTGGAACTTATACCCGGATTGCAATTCCGGATACTGAAAATTCCCGCCAGATGTGGCAGCTGTTTCAACATGCATTTCCTACCTATTTTAAAGAGGTTGGAATAGCGCTTCTGCCCATTACTTTATTCTTTGCCGTATTTCAGATGGTCAGAAGGAAAATGAACAAGACGCAGATGATCCGGGTATGTGCGGGGCTGGTCTATACATATCTGGGGCTTGTAATGTTCTTAACCGGCGTAAATGTGGGCTTTATGCCGGTGGGCAATTACCTTGGCAAAGAGCTTGGTTCCCTTAGCTACCGCTGGATTATCATACCAATTGGCATGGTGATGGGTTACTTTATTGTTGCGGCGGAACCGGCGGTGCATGTACTGAATAAACAGGTATATGAACTGACTTCCGGTGTGATTCCGATTAAAGCAATGAGTAAGAGTCTGGCTATCGGCGTCTCCATATCCGTGGGACTGTCTATGTTGCGGATTATTACCGGGATACCAATCATGTATATGCTGATTCCAGGATATCTGCTGGCGGGTGTATTAAGCTTTTTTGTACCGCCCATATTTACGGCAATCGCCTTTGACTCCGGCGGTGTTGCATCGGGACCGATGACAGCCACATTTCTGCTTCCCCTTGCAATGGGCGTCTGTACTGCAGCGGGAGGCAATGTAATTACAGATGCATTCGGGGTAGTCGCTATGGTAGCCATGACTCCATTAATAACCATCCAGCTGCTTGGTTTATATTTCAAGTTTAAGACGAAAGACAAGGACGGGGAAAAGAAAACAGAATCACTGGATGTAGAAGAGATTATCGAACTGTAGGGGAAAAATGATGAGTGATATTTATTTATTGATTACAATTGTTAGGCGTGAATATGAAGAGGATTATATCGATTTCTTCAAAAAATATGAGGTTCATTCCCAATTTGGAACGTTATGCAACGGTACAGCACAGCAAAAAGTGCTTGATTATCTGGGAATCGAAGATTCGGAAAAAGTCATGATGCAGGTGGTTGTGTCAGGGGACCTTTCAAAACGGCTATTGAAGAAACTGGTGTCAGAAATGGGCATCGACATGCCCGGAAGTGGAATTGCGATTACGATCCCGTTAGACAGCATCGGAGGCATTTCCAGTATGAGATATCTTATGGAGGAAAGAACTATGCAGTCAGAAGAAACAATTCATATAAATGAGATGCCCTATGCCCTGATTATCGCCATATCAGAAAGAGGCAGCTCGGATGTAGTCATGGAGGCAGCCCGAAGCGCAGGAGCCGGAGGCGGAACCATTATTCATGCAAAAGGAAGCGAAAGTGAATTTGTATCAAAATTCTTTGGAGTATCCATTGCCGATGAAAAAGATATGATTTATATCGTTGCGAAAAAACGGGATAAGGCTAATATTATGAAAGCGATCATGGAACGGGCAGGGTTATCCACCAAATCCCGTACCATTGTCTTTTCTCTTCCTGTTGACAGTGTGGCTGGACTGCACAGTGTTATGGAGGAATAGCACCTGCCATTTCAAAGGATGGTATAAAAAGTACGGTAAAACAACTGTAATTGTTCCGGTGTTAAACGAAAGAGTGTTATGATATGATTTTTGTGTTTCTAAATAATGCAGTTATAGGAATGAATTGCATTCATTGCTTTGACAAATAAAATATATTTGAAATGGAGAGATGATATGAAATACAAAAATCCAATTATACCGGGCTTTCATCCTGATCCCAGCATCTGCAGGACAGGAGAGGACTATTACCTGGTGACAAGTTCCTTTGAGTATTTTCCGGGGATACCTGTATTCCACAGCAAAGACCTGGTGCACTGGGACCAGATCGGACACTGCATCACCAGAAATGAGCAGCTGACTCTTTATAAAGGCGATCCAAACAGTACCGGTATTTATGCACCCACCATCCGCTATCATGAGGGGATCTTCTATGTAATAACCACGAATATTTCCTATGGGACAGTCAGCGGAGGAAATGAACAAAATTTTATCGTATGGACCACAGATCCGGGCGGTGAATGGTCAGATCCCATTTGGCTGGACTGTCCCGGAATCGATCCATCTCTGTTTTTTGATGATGATGGGAAAGTCTATTACTGCGGAACCCACGGAGAGATCTTTTTGTGCGAGATTGATATCGTGACAGGTAAAAGAAAGACAGAAAAAACGTACATTTGGGGCGGGACCGGCGGCTGTTGTCCGGAAGGCCCCCATATTTATAAAATCCATAACTGGTATTACCTGTTTATCTCAGAAGGGGGTACGGAATACGGTCATATGCTGACGGCTGCCAGAAGCCGGAATATATGGGGACCCTATGAAGGATACTGCGGTAATCCGGTATTGACAAACAGGAGCAGAGGAACATCCCTGAAGGCGATTGGACATGCAGATATTACCCAGGATCAGAATGGTAACTGGTGGGCTGTTTGCCTTGGAATCCGTCCGCTTTCCTATCCATTCCGGCATAACCTGGGAAGAGAAACGATGCTTGTACCTATGGTGTGGGATGAACAAGGCTGGCCCGTGATGGGCAACAAGGGAGTGGTGGAAGAGGAAGTAGAAACAGACTGTCTGCCGGGCTGCCCGGATATGAATATTTTTCAGCAGAAAACCCTTACAGTCAGAGATACATTCGATTCCGAAAAGCTTGATTTTGCATGGAATTTTATATATAACCCCTGCCCTCAGTTATGGAATGTTATTTCCGGGAGAGGACTTACCCTGTATGGCAATGAAAATGCCCTTTCAAAAGCGGATACTATTGCATGGATCGGACGAAGGCAGGAGCATCACAACTGCATAGCCCGGACAGAGTTGCATTTTGTGCGAGAGCAGGATGAGGAAGAGGCAGGACTTACGGTTTATATGAATAACCGCCATCATTATGAAATTGCAGTTAGCAGGCAGGAGGGGGAAGACTGTATCCTGTTTCGCAGGCAGATTGGAAGCCTGTGGAAGACGGAAAATAAAATTCCCTGCAATTGTTCCCAAGTATTTCTGGAAATGGAAGCAGATTTGGAAACGTATGTATTCCGTTACAGCCTGGACGGTAAGCAGTTTCATGAAATTGGAAGAGGAGAGACGGCATATCTGACTACTGAAGCCGGAGGTGTTTTTACCGGGAATTATATAGCGATGTACGCATCGGGGAATGGCAGAAAGTGTGTCCGGGGAGCAGAATTTTGTTGGTTTGAATATACCGGAAAATAAATGAATATGACGCACACATGACGCAGATATCAGGCACTATATATCGATGTATTTACGTCGGGAGACACTGGCGGCGGCTTTGAAATTGAACTAATTTCAAGGCCGCCGCTTTAACGTGAATGCCGGAACAAACAGGAAGCAGGATTGCACTTGAGAAAACGTCAAAGAAATGAGGAAAACGAGAATAGCCGGATAGCCGGATGGAGTACCAGGCAAAAATGCACAAAAAAAGCTGGGTATATACTTAGAATATTACACGAAAAACAACTTTTTGACAAAAAAAGCTGACAATTATATTTTTGAAATGATAAAATAAAATTCTAGGGATTACATAGAAGCCGAAACGGAGAAAGGGTCAATGAAATCATTAAAGAACGAAAACGTATATCACAAAAACTTTGGAAAGGGAGTCATTATAGAAAATAAAATTACCAAGATCAGAATTCAATTTACAGGCTTAAAAGAGCCAAAAATATTTTTGTTTCCCAATGCATTTGAAAAATTTCTGGTGTTAGAAGATGATAAATTGCAGCAGGAGTGCTGTGAACAGGCGGTTCTGCTCAGGCAGGCGCAGGAAAAAGAAATGGAAGAAAAAAGAATCCAGCGCAGACGGCTGGATGAGATCAGGCGCAAGGAGCTGCGTAAAGAAAAATTGGCATATGCCAAACGGAAGAAAGCGGATACCGTAAGAAAGATAAGGAAAAAAGTATGACAACTGAAAATAAGTTACTGGCGCTGGAAGAGGCGGTCAAAAAAATAGAAAAAGACTTTGGAAAAGGGTCCGTGATGCGGTTGGGAGATGCCTGCGAAACCATGTCGGTGGAAACCGTGCCAACAGGTGCCTTGAGTCTGGATATAGCCCTGGGGCTTGGTGGAATACCAAAGGGAAGAGTTGTGGAAGTATTTGGACCAGAGTCCAGTGGTAAGACAACAGTCAGCCTGCATATGATTGCGGAAGTGCAGAAAAGGGGTGGAACGGCAGCCTTTATTGATGCAGAGCATGCATTAGATCCCGTGTATGCGAAGAAAATCGGCGTAAATACAGACGAACTCTACATCTCTCAGCCAGACAGCGGAGATCAGGGTTTGGAAATCGCGGAAACCCTGGTGCGTTCCAATGCGATTGATATAGTGGTAATTGACTCGGTTGCAGCACTGGTGCCGAAGCAGGAGATTGACGGTGAGATGGGAGATGTTTTTATGGGTCTGCAGGCAAGATTAATGTCTCAGGCGCTGAGAAAGCTGACCCCGGTGGTCAGCAAGTCCAACTGCATCGTTGTGTTCATAAACCAGCTTCGGGAAAAAATAGGAATTATGTTTGGCAATCCGGAAGTAACAACCGGTGGAAAGGCTCTGAAGTTCTATGCTTCTGTCAGACTGGATGTGCGAAAAATAGATATGATTAAAAGTGCTGGGGACCGTATCGGTAACAGAACCCGGGTAAAGGTAGTGAAGAATAAAATAGCACCTCCTTTTAAAGAGGCAGAATTTGATATCATATACGGGCAGGGAATATCCAGAGAAGGGGATATCCTGGACCTGGCGTCCGAGATCGGAGTAGTAGTGAAAAGCGGTTCCTGGTATTCGTATCAGGGAACAAAAATTGCCCAGGGACGCGAGAGTGCGAAAGATTATCTGGGAAGCAATCCTCTGATTTTAGAAGAAATTGAGTACCAGGTCAGAGAGCATTATGGTCTGCCCTCAGAGAAGAAAGAATTGCCGGAAAATTAGAGCGTTACGCAGACAAAGAGAGGGTACCCTTCACTATTTGGGTACTCTTTTTTTAATGCCTGTCTGTGAGTTTTGTTTCCGGTAATGGCTTGGCGTATCGCGCATGCGCTTTTTAAACATGCGGATAAAGGTCTCCGGGTTCTTATATCCAACTTTGTCGCTGATATCTGCGATACTCATAGAAGTGAAAACCAGCAGATTTTCGCTTTGCTGCATCCGAATATTAGTTAATAATTCTGAAAAGGTATAGCCGGTAACTTCTTTGATTAGCTTTGAGCAATATTGCCGTGAATAATGAAAATGGTCTGCAACTTGGTCAATGGAAACATTTTTATATTCATTAATGATGTAGTTGATCATGGAGGTTTCACAGTCATCTTTATGAGATTTAGGGATTTCCAGCGTACTTTGGTGTCTGCGTATCAGCTGGGTAAAGAAAATCGTCACCAGGCTGCATATTATCCGGTCCGAATATTCATCCGGGTTGCGCTGTTCCATGTACATATCCAGAATATAGTTTCGGATCACAGCATCTCCTTGTGTTTGAAACATCAGATAGCGCACCTTTTTACGGGAATAGATGTTGTCCAGAAAAAAATGTGAAATCTGAGTTTTGTCTCTCACCGTATTGATGAAAATATCAAGAAATGTGGTATAGCGTATCAGGATGTTGAGTATGATACTGTCGTTATATACTTCGATTCCATGCATGACCCCTGGTGCAAGCAGACATAAATCCCCTTTGGATAAAATAATTTTCTTCTCTTGAAAATGCTGGATACAATTCCCGGATATAACATAAATCATTTCAAAAAATCCATGTTCATGATAGAAAAGCGGAAAGTAACGTGGATGTTTCACAATAGACACATTGCGCCCGGTACTGATAAATTCATCTTCGGAACGAAAAGAAGCAATTTTCTCCGGGTGCATTACCATATTTATACCCGATACATCGTACTGATAAGTCTCTAAAAAAGAATCCAGTGAAATTTTGTTTAGCTTCACCAGAGTAAAGTCCCGAAACAGGCATTCATCATTCTTCCATTCTTTTAGTTCCTGCAAGATCTGTTCATACTCCATAGATTTTATCCTTTCTTTTCTTACATTATATAAAAAAGTTTCCTTATAGTCAATTAAATTGATTAATCGGAGTCATGGAATTATAGACTTCTTTTGCTTATAATATTTTTATCACAGCGGTAAATTGTAAGTGATTAGTCATTGGGACCGTTAGAGGCTGTGTGCATAAAAATGTGGGCGGCTTCTGAAATAGCAGCGAGCTGAAAGAAGGGGAATAAATTTATGGTAACAATTTATATTGAATTAAAATCCATCGGGGAAGTCAAAAATTTTATAAAAGATATATCACAAATGGATGGAAGCTTTGATCTCATATCCGGCAGATACATCATTGATGCCAAGTCGATTCTGGAAATCTATTGCCTGAATTTATCAAAACCATTACAGTTAAATATCCGGCATACTGATATAGAAAATGTGCAAAAGCTGAGAAAATATGAGATTATGTAAAAAGGTAGATATTGTCCTTCGAATAGTGTATATTGTAAAAAGAAGCACAAATCGGAGGTAGCAATGAATAAAATACTAATTATTGAAGACGAACTGGTGATTCGGGAAGAGCTGACCATTCTGTTAAAAAATGCAGGATATCTGGCTGAAACGGTTCTTGATTTTGATGACTGTATAAGTGAAATAGAAACGTACAACCCGGATCTGATACTGCTGGATATCAACCTGCCGGGACAGGATGGCTTTCGTTTATGTTCTTCCATCCGCAGCTTTTCATCGGTTCCAATCATTTTTATTACCGGCAGAGATACCCCCTTTGATGAGTTGCAGGCATTGACCCTGGGCGGTGACGACTATATAACGAAACCCTATAATATTCCCATACTTCTGGCGCGGATTCAACTGCTGCTTCGCAGAACGGGCAGCACCAGTGCCCCTATGGACTATTTAGAATGTCAGGAGGTAAAACTCTTTCCGGTGTCTGCAGTGATTCAGTATAAGGATCAGAAGGCAGAGCTGTCTAAAACAGAATTGAAAATTCTCTATTATCTGTTTACCAACAGGCAGAAAGTGGTTTCCCGCATGGAACTGATCGAATATTTGTGGGATAATGAAATCCATATAGATGACAATACTTTAAGCGTGAACATGACAAGAATCAGGGATAAGCTGAACCAGATTAATGTGAGGGATCTTATTCAGACGAAAAGAGGAATGGGTTATAAAGTATGAGATTAAAAGAATATCTTACAGACAGATCGGGAGCCTTACTGTTAAATGCAGCCTGTATCTTTGGGTTATCCATATTTTTATATTTAATTGGAAATGGTATCGGAGAGATTGCCATTATCATATTATGCTGGCTGACCATACTGTTTTTTTATTTTCTGCCCGATTACCGGTACCGTAAAAAATATTTTGATGAGTTAGTTTCCCTGGCTGATACGCTGGATAAGAAATACCTGACTGGGGAAATAGCGAAGATGCCTGTATCAAAAGAGGGCGGTATCTACTTCCGAATTATGAAAAAAGCTATGAAATCAATGGCAGATGAAGTATCCCAGGCACAGCGTGAAAATGAAGAATACCGGGATTTTATTGAAAAATGGATCCATGAAATAAAGGTTCCCATTACCGGGGCAAAGCTGATATGTGAAAATCATAAGACAGACCAGTCCAGGAAAATTCTTACCCAGGTTGAGCAGATCGAAACGGATGTGGAAAGAGTACTTTATTATGCCAGAATGGGAAGCGTAGAAAAGGATTATATGATAAAAGAAACACACCTGCACGCAGCGGTTCGAAGTGTACTAGCCAGAAATAAGCAGTTGTTAATCTCTAACTGCGTTCTTGTAAATACAGAACAGGTTCATGCCTGTGTCTATACGGATCAGAAATGGATCGAATTTATCATAAATCAGGTGATTATTAATTGTATAAAATACAGGAAAGAAAATTCTCTGCAAATCGATATTATGACAAATCAGGCACCTCAGGGGGTATCTCTTACCATCCGTGACAATGGGATGGGGATAAAAGAAAGTGAGCAGAAACGTATATTCGAGAAAGGCTTTACCGGCAGCAATGGCAGGGTAAACCGCAATTCTACCGGGATTGGAATGTATCTTTCCAGAGAACTCTGCAAAAAACTGGGAATAGAGATTTCAGTGGAATCTGTCCCGGGGGAGTATACGGCTGTCACACTTTTCTTTCCCAAAGGAGATTATCTGCAGAGGCAGTGATTATTCTTTCAATTTTGTAAGTTAAAATAAAGCTTTCTGTATACAACAGCAGCAATATTACTGTTACAATAACAGCAACCCGGGAAACAAATGGAAAAGGAGTAATGATATGCTGTTGCAGGTAGAATATATTGAAAAATATTATGGTACGAAAACGAATATTACAAAGGCATTAAATAAAGTCAGTTTTGGCGTGGAAAAAGGAGAATTTATTAGTATCATGGGGGCTTCCGGCTCTGGGAAAACGACACTGCTCAATTGCATTTCCACTATCGACACGGTCACTTCAGGTAAAATTCTCTTAGACGGGGAGGATATTACCACGATTAAGGAAGAGGAAATCACCGCATTTCGCAGGGACAATCTGGGGTTCGTTTTTCAGGAATACAACCTGCTGGACACCCTGACGATTGAGGAAAATATAGCTTTGCCGCTGACGATAAAGGAGATGAAACCAAAAGAAATTACCAGGTGTGTTATGGAAATAGCAGGGCGGCTGCAGATTGAGGACATTCTGCCTAAATTTCCTTACCAGGTATCCGGAGGACAGCGGCAGCGGTGTGCCTGTGCAAGAGCCGTTGTTACCAGACCGAAACTGGTACTGGCTGATGAACCTACCGGTTCGCTGGATTCCAAATCAGCTTTCAGGCTGTTAGAGGTAATGGAAGAATTGAATCAGGAGATGACAGCAACAATTCTCATGGTAACCCATGATGCATTTTCCGCCAGTTATGCAAACCGTATTTTATTTTTAAAGGATGGAAAGATCTTTAATGAAATATGGAAAGGTGAGAAAACACGTTCCAGATTCTATCATGAAATCCTCGATGTGCTCTCTTTACTGGGAGGTGATGTTCCATGCTGAAACAGCTCTCCATAAGGAATGCAAAGCGGCAGGCAAGGGAGTACATGATCTATTTCATAACAATTACCTGTACCGTTTCTTTTATGTACGGGTTTAATGCACTTATTTTTTCCGATACGGTTTCCAGTCTGCCTGAACTGGAAATTTTATTCTATATGATTATTATGATTTCGATTTTAATCGTGTTTATTTTGGGCTGGCTGGTCCATTATATGACGAATTTTATGCTGAAGAAACGAAGTAAAGAATTAAGTACTTATATGATCCTGGGAATTTCGAATAAAGCTATTTCCAGATTATTCTTTAAAGAAAATTTTCTGATCTGCGGGATGGCATTTGTCTGTGGAACATTATTTGGATACCTGATTTCTGAAATTCTGAAAATTATTATTTTGAATCTGTTCGGGGCAGATTACCAGTTTTCTATTTCCTTTTCCTTACGGGCGATTGCATTAACCGGATTTTATTTTCTGCTGATTTTCATCTTTGCTCTGTGGAGAAATGGCAGATCAATCCGTAAAATGAAGCTGTATGATTTACTGTATTATGAGAAAAGAAATGAGAAATCGAGTTTGGAGAAAGCAGGATGGATGGTGGTTGTATTTCTCATATCATTTATCTGCGGTGCGGCTGGAATCGGATTATTTATTTATATGCCCATTGGAAAAGGGTATGATGTCTTGTTTGGCCTGGCATTAATCGTGCTTTTTCTGTTTGGTTTTTTTCAGAGCGTTCCGGGGTTTCTGGCAAAGGTATTCGGCAGCAGGGAAAATATAAAATACAGCAAAAACAGGCTCTTTTTACTCCGTTCTTTTACATCTAAGATAGCATCCCTAAGTATGACACTGAGCATGATATGTATCCTCTTTACATTGGCACTGACTGCTATGGGAGTTGCCGTTTCCGTAAATAGAATAGCCAGCAGATCCATAGAATTGAATGTTTTTGACATCTTCATTTTAAGCAAAAATCCGGAAAGCCGTTTGTCTGATTATCGCAACAGCATAGAAGGGGAAGCATCTGTGACAGCAGATCATTCCTATAATGTCTATCACAATGAGAGCAGAACCTTTCAGGATATTCGAAAAAAGGCTGCTGCCGAATACAGCAGTCTGCCCCAGGATATATATGTAGAGTATCAGTATGATACGTTCATGAAATACAGTGACTACCGTACCCTGTGTAATATGCTTGATATAGAGGTTCCTAAGCTTCAGGAGAATGAATATATGATCCATTGTACAGCGGCACTTCAGGATGCATACAGCGGATTACTTCATCGCGGGATCGCCATAAACGGTAAGACGATGGAGCTGGCAAGTATAAATACGGCTCCTTTTAATCAGGCAGATGCCTATGGAAACGGCTTGGATTTTATCATTATTGCGCCGGATGATATGGTGGAGAAGCTGTCTGTAGTCTATCAGGTTTATTCGGTGCAAACCGACAGGCCGGTCAGCAGTATGGCGTTAGAAAAGCTGTGCAGCCAGGATAGCAGGTTAGAGATCCTGAATCGAAATATGTTAATATCTTCCAGTGAAATGGGTAGTTATGCGACCAGCATGGCGAATGTGGACAAGGATTATATCTCAGGCAGATCGGCATTTAAAAAGTCGTATGCGAATGTGTATTCTGTCATGGTGGCGCTATTTTATCTGGCACTTATTTTTATCGTCACCGGTGCCACCATATTGGTAACACAGATTTTAAGCGATTCTGACAAAAATAAAAAGCAGTATGATATCTTAAGGCATATCGGCATGAATGCAGGGAAAGTCAATCAAACGGTGAACAAACAGCTGGCTGCATTTTTTCTGCTTCCTCTGATTCCGGCTGTGATAATCAGCAGCAGCCTGGTATTTATCTCCATGAATGTCATGCAGCCAGAATCATTTACTTTTCCTGTTATTCCGGGAAGAGGATGGATTTGGGGTTCGATAGCCAGCGCAGCAGGACTGCATTTTATACTATATGGCATTTATTTTATCGCGGTTAGTAAAAGTTATAAGAAAAATATTTAGTTGAGAAATTATCTCATTTCCAACATTGTAATAATTTAATGGCGTGTTATGATAGTAGTTATACAGGAAATGAATGGATCAGAATCATAGATGCATTTATGCATTGCTACTATAGTTTCTGTCTGGATTGAACACTGATTTACAGATGGTTGTTACACTGGGGTGATGGGAAAGGAGTAAGTAGACATGAACCGGATTGAGAAAAGTGAGGCGTACAAATTTACCAGAAAGCAGTATGAGTTTCTGCAGATTTTACGGAAACACCGCCAGCGTAAAGGCAGGCCGGGACTCCGAAAACTGGGTGAGGAATTATCCGTAAATGCTTCTACCCTATCCCGCTTTTATGGAGAATGTGTATCTAAGAATATCCTCACAGAGGACTTTGAATTTACGCCCTCCGGTGAAATGTTACTGGAAGAGTACGGCAGGAAGCGGGAAGAAATTAGTCTGTGGCTGCAAAAAGAAGGGATGGATTCTGCCCATGCCGAAGATCAGGCGGCGTGTATTATTGAGGCATGCAGTGAGGAAACGGTTCAGGTTCTGAGAAAGCTGGGCATTCTTCATAAGGCATTCGATTCGCTAAAGTCCGGTGAAGAGCACGTACAGACGTTTAATGGAAGAAAACTAAGTGATTACTTAGCGGTGGGAGACTATGATATATCATTCACGTTCTATCGGGAAAAGGACCGGATTCCGGGCAGAATATCTATGGCAAACCAGGCATTTCATCATCCGGGGCATATGAGCTGCAGGAAAAGGGAGGGCTATCTGGAACTTACAGCACTGGATGTGGAAATGCCTGCTTCCCATACAGCCGCCTCCCTCAGAGGACGGATGCAGACCATGAAATACAAGGAAGATGAAATATGCAGGCTGGCAAGGATCAAGAACAATAAGGTTCGGATTCCCCTGTCGGCAATTACCTTTACTTATATCCAGGAAAGCAATATTCTCCAGGGGGCAGTGCATCTGACTATGACCTGCAATGAAGAAGAATCTAACATGCCGGAGAGTACTGCAGTTTTGGTATTATATATTTAATCCTACATCCAGCTAGATGTAGGATTAGGTTCGAAAATGTTGGATACTGCCTGCTGCTAAGGTGAGAAAGTTTATCAATAAAAATCGCGGTGTTGCACTCGCACAACAGTCAGATGTTGAAATCATCAGTGATTTTAGTCTGATTCAGATTATGTTGCGCGCATGCAACACTTTTTTATTCACATTGACAGTTTTCGTTTCGTAATATATAACTATAGCGTAGATAAGTTAGCTTCTGCTAATTCGGAAAGCGAAAGAAGTATAATAAGTTCGGAAAAGGAAGGAAGGCGTATATGAAAAGAAATCCATTTAAATTACTGTGGCTGATACTTGCGTTTTTAAGTCTGGGAATCGGGGCGATTGGGGTGATATTGCCAATACTGCCCACCACACCATTTTTGTTAGTAGCCTCATTTTGTTTTGCAAAAGGTTCCAAGAGGTTCCATGACTGGTTCATGAATACAGGACTTTACAAAAAGCATCTGGACAGCTTTATAAAAAATCGGGCGATGACACTTAAATTAAAGCTTTTCATCCTTTTACCGGTATCCGCAATGCTGACACTTGCATTTTTTATGATGCATAATATACCTGGAAGAGTAGTCATTGTCCTGTTGGTAATCTTCAAATATTATTACTTTTTCTTTCGGATTGCAACCATACCGGGCAATAAAAAGAACCTGGATTATGGTGCAGATAAAAGAAACCTGGATTATGGAGCAGACAGAACGGAGTTAACAGATTAATATGATGGCGAAAGGCAGCAAGGGAGAACAAAAGCGTCTCCGGGAACAGGAAACAGTCAGTATGATGATTCGTCTATATTGCAGGAAAAATCATAAAGTGCGCAATGACGGCAAGAGCAAGGGGGATATCCTGTGCCCCGAATGTCAGGAACTTCTGGCTTATGCCGAGAAAAAAATCCAGAGATGCCCGTTTATGGAAAATAAGACGTTTTGCAGTAACTGCCGGGTACATTGTTACCAGTCAGAAATGCGGGAGAAGATTCGGGATGTAATGCGGTTTTCCGGTCCCAGAATGCTTCTTTACCATCCGTTTATGGCATTGCACCATATGTGGTGTACCCTGAGAGAGAAAAAGAAGGAGGCAAAACGCCATGATTAAAACAAGATTAGTCGGATTGCTGGCGGAATCGAAAAAATATATTGTTCAAAATGTTTTATGGCAGTGGGTGGCTCTCATTGCCAATATAGCGGCAGCTATAACCATTGGAAATTTAATTGAAAAGACATATCGAGGGATGCTTGGCACGACTCTTCTGGCAGTGAGTGTCTGTATTTTAGCGGCATCTATACTTATTCGGTTTGGCTGTGACAGGCTTGCAGCAAAAGCATCCTTTTGCGCGAGCAGAGATGTAAAGATCACGATCAGAGAGAAAATTTATGAAAAACTACTGCGTCTGGGAGCTTCCTATAAGGAAAAGATCTCAACTGCGGAGGTTGTCCAGGTATCGGTTGAAGGTGTGGAGCAGCTGGAAATATATTTCGGAAAATATCTGCCGCAGCTTTTTTACAGCCTGCTGGCACCGCTGACTTTATTTGCGGTATTGTCCTTTATCAGTTTAAAAGCATGTATTGTATTGCTTGTCTGTGTGCCGCTTATTCCGGCATCCATAATGGGCGTTCAGAAATTTGCAAAAAAGCTTCTGAATAAATACTGGGGATCTTATACGGAACTGGGTGACAGTTTTCTGGAAAATCTTCAGGGACTTACAACCCTTAAGATTTATCAGGCTGACGGGGAAAAAGCAGAAGAAATGGATCAAGAGTCAGAGCAGTTCCGCCGCATTACCATGCGGGTATTGACTATGCAGCTGAATTCCATCAGCGTGATGGATCTGGTAGCTTATGGGGGCGCTGCAATTGGTATGATCGTAGCAGTCCGTGAATATATAGGAGGTAATATTGGTTTAGCCGGGACGGTTACCCTGATATTACTGGCTGCTGAATTTTTTATCCCCCTGCGTGTCCTGGGATCTTTCTTTCATATTGCAATGAATGGAATGGCAGCCAGTGACAAGATGTTCCGGCTTTTGGATCTGCCGGAAGCAAAAACCGGGGAAAAAGAAGTACCGGAGCAGGAGCATTCTATAAAATTCAAAGATGCAGGATTTTGTTATAACAGTGAGCGTAAGATTTTTGACCATATTAATCTGAATATATCCAAAGGGAGTATTGTTTCTCTGGTTGGTAATTCGGGATGTGGAAAAAGCACCCTGGCAGCGATTCTGACCAGCAGAAATAAAGGATATGAAGGCAGCATTACCATCGGAGGCACGGAACTATCGGAAATTTCAGAAGCAAGCCTGATGTCACATATTACCATGGTCGGGCAAAACAGTTATTTGTTTAAAGGTACGGTTGAAGAGAACCTGGCAATGGGTAATCCCAGGGCGTCCAAAGAACAGATGGATCAGGTATTAAAAGATGTGGACCTGTATGAATTCTTATATTCGGGTGAGGGATTGCAGACGAAGCTTCAGGAAAAAGCTTCTAACCTCTCCGGCGGGCAGCAGCAGAGACTGGCACTGGCAAGAGCGTTGCTGCATGATTCGGAAATTTACATTTTTGATGAAGCAACGTCTAATATCGATGTTGAGAGTGAAGAACGGATTATGTCAGTTATTTATGGACTTGCCGGACGAAAAACCGTTCTGCTGATTTCCCACAGGCTGCAGAATGTAGTTTCCTCGGATTACATCTATGCGCTTCAGAGCGGGAAAATTGCTGAATCCGGAACCCATGAGCATTTACTGGAAAAGGCCGGAGTTTATGCAAAACTTTACGAAAATCAACAGCAGTTGGAACATTACCGACAAAAGGAAGGAGCAGAGTATGCATCGTAGAAGTGGAATTAAAATTATGGGGAAATTGATCGGCCTGGTCAAACCACTCCTTCATGTGATGACAGCGGCTATTTTCCTGGGTGTAGTGGGATATCTCTTTGCGATCTTTCTGACGATACTTGCAGGAGTTGGCATTCTCCATGGTTTGGGTGAGAAGAATCTGCTTTCGTTGACCGTTACTTTTGGTCTGCTTATCGCCTTTGCTATCTGCCGTGGAATCCTTCATTATGGGGAACAGGCTTGTAACCACTATATTGCATTTAAATTGCTGGCAATCATCCGCCACAAGGTATTCTCAGCCCTCAGAAAGCTGGCTCCGGCTAAACTGGAAGGCAAAGATAAAGGAAACTTAATTTCCATTATAACAAGTGATATTGAGCTGCTGGAGGTATTTTATGCGCATACCATATCGCCCATCGCCATTGCATTTTTAACATCTCTGTTTATGGCTGTTTTTATTGGGTACTTTTATCTTCCGGCAGGAATCCTGGCGCTGGCTGGCTACCTGGCAGTGGGAGTCTGGCTTCCCCTTTGGAATTCAAAGCGGGGTTCCGTAAGAGGTATGAAATACCGCAATGATCTGGGAGAGATGAACAGTTTTGTACTTGATAATCTCCGGGGGCTGCATGAAACCATCCAATATGGACGAGGCGACGAGCAAAAGAAACAAATGAGAGCGCAGTCGGAAAAATTATCAAAGGAGCAGGAAGAATTGCAGAAAATGGAGGGGGGTTCCAGATCGGCTACCAACCTGGTGATCCTTTTATTTTCTTTTGGCATGCTTTTCCTGATGCTGTTTGCCTACACTTCAGGATACAGCGATTTTACCGGAGTCATTATCTGCACCATTGCTATGATGGGGTCCTTTGGACCGGTTGCGGCATTATCAAGCCTGTCCAATAATCTGAATCAGACACTGGCAAGCGGTGAGCGGGTATTATCACTTTTAGAAGAGGAACCGGAGATCAAAGAAGTAACGGGAAAAGCAGCAACCGGATTTTCCAATGTCAGCTGCAGGCAGGTTTCCTTTGCCTATGGCAAAGAAGAGATCTTAAAGGATTATTCCCTGAAAATGAAAGAAGGGGAGATCATCGGAATTTATGGAAAAAGCGGTTCCGGTAAATCAACGCTTTTAAAACTGCTAATGCGGTTTTTCGATGTGCAAAAAGGCAGTGTAAAAATTTCAGATAAAAATGTAAGGGATATTAATACATCTGACTTAAGAAATATGGAAAGCTATGTAACCCAGGAAACCTATCTCTTTCATGATTCCATAGGGGCAAATATCGCAATTGCAAATCCAGGTGCCAGCAGAGAAGATATCATAGCGGCGGCAAAGAAAGCTTCCATTCATGAATTTATAGAAAAGCTGCCTGGGGGCTATGATACCCCTGTGGGTGAACTGGGAGATACCCTGTCAGGAGGAGAACGTCAGAGAATTGGAATTGCAAGGGCATTTCTACACAACGCGCCCTTTCTCTTACTGGATGAGCCTACCAGCAGTCTGGACAGCCTAAATGAAGGGATTGTCCTGAAATCATTGCAGGAAGCCTGCAGGGAGAGAACCGTTCTACTTGTATCCCACAGGCAGTCTACTATGAATATTACGGACCGGGTGTATCGGATGACAGGTGACCGGGCGTCTTAGAGCGTGTTTTAAAACACGCTCTAGTGCCTCACGACTTAACATCCAGGTAACTGTAACGATCCTGTCTTACACTTTCTCCCGGTTGCCCGGCTGAAAGTGTAAGAAGTTTACAAGCATTTACATAAATAAACCATGTCTACTAACTGGATGTCATTATCAAACATGGGGTGGTCGTAGTTATCTGTGAAAAAGTTGGGAATCCGGTGAGAAATCTTAAAACCGTTTTTCTGGTAAAACTGTAAGATCCAGGGAATGTCCCCTGTTCCAACAAGCATGGCAGCGTATTTACCTCTGTAATATGAAAAAATATGTTCTAAAAGTTTGCTTCCATATCCTTTGCCATTCCATTTTTCATAAGTGGCTATATTTTTCAGCTCACACACATCATCACTTTCCCGGGAAACCACGCAGACACTTTTTAAGCCGTCATCATATAATGCAAACAGCTCACCCCGATATAAATATTTCTCTATCATTTTTACATCTTCATCAGCAAGAAGAAGAAGTTCCATAAAATTAATTTTTTCACAATCTGAGATTTTCGTTATTTTCATTTAATCCTCCACAATTTTCAAACACAATCCGGGCACTTATGCGTTGCCTATGCACAATTTTTCCTGCTTTTTGCGATGGGTCATTCCCCCTTTCCTATGATTTTATTATATAGATGGATATGGAATTTGGCAAGTTTCGCGTATTTTTAATATGGATCAGAAAGTTACAAAAATTCCAACTGAATCATACAAATAAAATAGGAGGGCAGATGCTAAATGCCCATCTGCTCTCCTAAAATAATTGCTGCCAGTTTTTCTGCCAGATTTTTCATTAAGTTCAATTCGTTTTTAAAGCTTTGTTTTATTTTATGAATAGTGTTCTGCAGACTGAATTTCGGTCTGCAGCTTTTTTTGATCAAATCCTTAATCAGGATCTGAATGCCATATAGAAATAATACAATACTAGTAAACATAAAATCACCCCTTTACTGCCTGAATCATACTGTTTACCGGTTACGATCATATTGCTATTCTTTATTGCTGTCTTTCGTATCTGAATCCTTAGTCATAGTATTTGTTTCAACTTCGATATCAGCTTTGTTTGTCTTTGTAATTGTATCGCAAGCATCGGTCTCTGTTTTGCCAGCCTCAGTATCCACATCGCCAGCTTCGCTCATCTTTTCCCAGTTTCCGGTGTATTGATATTTCAGTTCTTCAAAATCGCATTCCGGACAACGGTTTCCATGGCATCCCGGGTGTTTTGGACAGTCGAAGCTTTCGGAAAATTCCGGACGGTATGGAGCCTCCGGACGATCAGAGGATTGGAATTGTTCGAAATATCTGAAGTCGAAGTCATCCTCGTGTCCACGCCTGCCGGGATGCTCGCCATAACCGGAGATGTCATCCTGCTTATGCCTGCCGGGATGTTCCTCATAACCGGAGAAGCCATCCCGCTCATGTCTGCCGGGACGTTCCGGGTGTTTCGGGGTACCCGGAAAACCGGGACGGCCCGTAAAGGAAGCCCTGGGATCGTGTCTGGATGCAAAGGGATCGCCAAATCCCTGTGGCCCTCCGAAATCCCGTTCCTGTTCGTGAGAGTGGCCGTGAGGATGGGAATGTGGATGACCGCAAGGTCTTCCATGCTCATGTTCCGGGATACCCATTTCTTCAAATGTTTTTTCCAGGGCATCGATGAGCCGTTCCAGGTAATCACTTAATACAGTCTGTTCTTCCTCACTGAGGCATGAGAAGATCTGGTTTACATCTTCTTGCTTCCCATCTAACTGTTCAGCGGCTTTGGCTCCTTCCTCAGTAAGTTTGATATTCATGACCCGCCTGTCTTTTTCGGATGGGGTGCGTGTGATGTAGCCGTTTCGTTCCAGCTTACCCAGGAGTTCTCCCAGAGACTGATTTCTCATATCCAAGAGATATCCCAGCTCCTTCTGGGTGATTTCAGGTTGTAGTTTTAAAAGTGAAAGTACACGTCCCTGTCCTTTATGAGGGCTGGCAAAGGGTCCAAAGTTTCGAAAATAAGTGCCCTGATATCGGTGAAGAAGTGCGTCTGCTCTTATAAATAGTTCCATTAAATCTTTAAATTGTTCGCTCATATTTATGTTCTCCTTTCAAATTGAGTTCAAGTAATAGTAAAATACAAAGGTACCTTGATTTATATAATACAGGTACCTTTGTATTTTGTCAATACCTTTTTGAAAAAAAGTAAGGTACCTTTATAAAATGGGCTTACTTTCGGTTAAAAGTGGTTTTTTTACCGGAGAAGCAATGAGAAACTTAGTGATTACATGAGAGCTGTTGTCAAGGGAATATACAGCTTTACATATATTTTCATGGAGCAGCAGTTCTTTTTTGCAGATTTTCCAGGAACCGCAGATAGTTATCAGGACGTTAGTATAAGGAGCCGCGTTTACAAAATGCAGATCTTTCATCCGTGCATTTTCATCGAAGGAGCAGATGATATCTTCAACTGCATTTTTTATAAGGTTGTGCGAACCGTTGTCCGAAGCTAAAAAGTCTGGCTGTATGGTGGCGGTACAATTCATGTTCTGGTAAAGATCATAGGAAATATTCTGCGCTGCTGTATACAAATCAGCACTGTTTTGCCCATCAGCGCCTGTAATATGCATGGAGACTGCATATTGTCCCATGCCGTAATCATGGATCGTCAGGTTACGGATACTCTGAACTTGGGGATACTGCATAACCAGTTCTGTAATTTTATCAGATAAGCCGTTGTCTGGGGAATGTCCCATGAAACGGTCAGCCGTTTCCGTGATGGACTTTATTGCTGAAAACATGATAAATACGGATACCAGCAGGGTACACCAGCCGTCAATGTGCCAGCCGGTAAAGTGCTCGGTTACCAGTGCTAAGGTAATTGCAGCCGTGGATGCCATATCACTGATGCAGTCAGTGGCAGCAGCTTTCATGGATGCCGAGGATATTTTATTGCCAATGTTTTTGTTGTAAAGATACATATAGAATTTTATGAAAATGGAAGCCAGGAGCATAAATAATACCGGTCCGCTAAATGTGATTGGCATTGGTGACTGTATAGCTGTTACAGAATCTTTTGCTAATGCCGTGCCCATGAAAAAAACAGCCAGACCGGATACAAATCCCATCAGCCATTCATAACGCCCATGTCCAAACTGATGGTTTTCTCCAGCACCCATTCCGGCGAGACAATAGCCCAGAAAGGAGGTGCCGCTTGTGAGGGCATCTGATAGATTGTTAAATCCATCAGCGATAATGGCAGAAGAAGAGCTGACCGTACCAAAAAACAGTTTTGCAAGAAAAAGAATGGTATTAAAAAAGATACCGGCTATACTGCATAATTTTGCATATGCCTTCTGCACAGAGGGCTTCGATATGCACTCACTATCTTTAATCAGATGCTGTATCAGATATGTAATCACTTGGATCACCTGTTCCTTTCTTAACCAGAAGCTTTTGAAGTGCACACAATGTTTCTTCACTGATGATGTGTTCCATACCCCCGGCGTCACGTGCTGCTATGTCCAGGGGGATTTCCAGAAAATCAGCTAAGAAATCAAATATGGTTGAAAATCGTTCATAGATTCCAATGGCTGCAAATAAGCCTTTTTCCGTCAGGCATACATTGTTATCATCCACGGCGACAAAGCCATCCTGGACAAGGTTCTTAAGCATACGGCTCACGCTTGCCTTTGTGAATCCCAGGCGTTCAGCGATGTCAACAGAGCGCACGACAGACTGTTCCTGATGAAGGAGAAAGATAGATTTCAGATAATTTTCTCCGGAGTACCGTAAACCCATATAAACCACCTACTTTCATTGTTATTTAGTGAGTAAATTTCTTCACTCAGATAATACTATGCATTCCCGGATTTGTCAATGAATAAATTCACTCATAATTTTAAAATAAAAGGGGCTGTCGGGAAATAGGATAGTCCTAAATAAGGGGAGTGTGTGACCGATGCCGGTCACACACTCCCCTTAG
>OKVW01000137.1_pt1 | contig 49724 bp, 64 predicted proteins | sample 1606991 | NCBI WGS metagenome assembly OKVW01 (sample SAMN03281021, study PRJEB24777) | human gut metagenome | isolation source: fecal sample PR177 from 1 month old male Malay infant, vaginal delivered... | reverse complement strand
CGCTGAAAATCCCGGTCTGTCGGGTGGTTAAGCGCCTGCAACTGACCGCTGAACATGGGGACCTGAACTTAAGTGGGACTACCGTTTATTTTAAGGCGGCTAAAAACAGCAGCCAGACGCTGAATGTCCCTTCAGAGATAAAGGAAGGCGCCACCACCGACTGGATTAACATTAACAGTGATAATGACAACAAACGCTGCGTATCAAAAATCACCTTCTCCGGACATACGGTGAACTCATCGGATATGGCGACGCTGAAAGTCTTCGGTGACGACTGATTAGCAGAGGGATATCACAGATGTCTTACGGAACTCCGCAACGTCTGCGGCCCGGAGGCGACCCCAGGGCTCTGCCGGACTACGCAAAACTACGCAAAGAGCTCAGCAAGCTGACGCATCCGGCCCGCCTGGATGTGGACTGGCAGCGGGTAGAAACGCTGTGTCTCAGTCTGTTCAGTCAGAACGGCGTGGAGTTACAAACTGCAGCCTGGTATACGCTGGCACGCACCCGTCTTGCCGGGTTGGACGGGCTCTGTGAAGGGCTCGCTGTGCTGGAAGCGTTACTGGCCCACCAATGGGGCAGCCTCTGGCCGCAACCGGTTCACGCGCGGATAGAAATCCTGGTGAGCCTTAGCCAGCGCCTGCAACAGGCAATGCGCACACTCACGTTCCTCTATACCGACCTCGGAAAACTCTACCAGGCAGAGCAGCATTTATCCGGTATGGGCGAAGTTTTGCAGCGCCTTGAACTGAAACACGTCAGCCAGCTGGAGGCTTTGCGTTCACAACTGCATAACGCGGCGGTGCGGTTGGAAAATAGTGGTGATACTGGCCAGGAAGCTTTGCATGAGGGCATAGTTTTGCAATCCGGTCCGATGACCGAAAGCACTCCGCCCGCTGCCACGCAGTGGGTATTTGTCGCACAACAAGATCCTGCGCCCAGAATAGTTGTGGCGGAAGAACCTCCACCGTCGGTGAGTCCCTGGAAGTCATTTACAATCGGCGCGTTTTCCATGCTGGTGTTAGGCGGCGCAGGGCTGTGGGGCTGGCAGGTATTTCAGCGGCCAGACCCACTGATATCGCAACTGAATGCTTCGCTGGCACCGCTTCCGGCGGCGCTGACAGAGCAACAACTGGCGAGCCTGAGACAGAAAGGCAACCTGTCGGATGATCTGGTTCAGCAAACGCAGCAACAGCTCAATCGCCTTACCCTTCAGTCACCGGTCTGGACGCAACAGTACGGTAATCAGCTGGTTCGCCAGACGCAGGCACTGTGGCCAGAGCAGAGCCAGAAACTGGCGCAACAATGGCAGCAGCAACTTAATGCCACGGCGCTTCCTGCTGAAAACCTCAACGGCTGGCATCAGGGAATGGAACAGTTACAACAACTGAGCGATAAACTGAACGCGCTGGATGAGCGGAAAGGGCGCTATCTGACGGGGAGTGAGCTGAAAACCATGGTGTATGACATCACCCGGTCGTTTAACCGTGCGGTACCGGTGGAAGAGCAACTGCGGCAACTGGCACAAACTCCGCAAGGGCAACCAGTGCCTGCTGCGCAACAAAGCCAGACAGAAATGTCCCTGAACGCGCTGCTGAACCGCTATGCGCTGACCGTCACACGTCCCGCGCTGGACAACGTTTCGCCCTGAGCACCATGCCACGTAGCGGCAAGACACTCCGGGCCTGACCCGCTATAAACGCGTGAAATAATTTATCTCCCATGATTATGGCGCAATCACATATGAGTCAAAAAGAGGCGGCTCCACGCAATAACCGTGCCCTCTGGACCGTCAGTGACCTCCTGTTTCTGGAGCAATTCTATCGTTCCCGATCGCTGGTTGAGATTGCTGAACATCTGGGACGATCTCCGGGGGCGGTAGCGCTTATGGCGGATAAACTCGGATGTCGGGGTGAGCGCGGGGCGGTATGGAAGCAAAGTGAAATGGACATCATCCGTCATCACTACAGAAGCGGCGTGCGCGCTGAGTTTCTGCTGCAGCTCCTGCCAGGACGAAGCGTCAGCGCAATATTTAGCATGGCAGAAAAAATGGGCGTGCTGAGCGGACGATTCTGGCGTGAGGAGGAACTGGCCATTCTGCGTTTCTACTATCCGGAAGAAGGCTCTTTCGTCACCGCGCGATTACCCGGCAGAAATGCGGTGGCCGTCAGGGTGATGGCCCGGAGACTGGGATTGAAAAAATCCTGTGACAGCGCCATTGGATTTCGCCCCTGGAGCGACGAAGAGTGGCGATTACTGAAAGGCAGCATGCACCTGAGTGTGGCAGAGCAACAGGCTACGTTCTTTGCGAACAGGACTCTCCTGGCGGTGGAGAAAGCTCGTGGACGACTGATAAAAAAGCTACAGGATTGCCAGTATTAACAAAGCCCGGTTAACCATTCCGGGTAAGAGAAAGGAATGTCGTGTGTCAGTCAGAGAGCGTTTTTTTAAGAAAGTACAGCAGAAGCAAAATTTCACCGTACCCAGTGACGGGTCGGTTGAGGGGGATATTCAGGCTTTTTGTCAACGGATGGATGAACTGACGCAGCAGGTGCAACAATGGTTTGAAGGCTCCGGGATTGACGTGATTATTGCGACGACATCCCTACAGGACCTGAGCACTATTGGCCATAGTCTCAACAGCGGTGCGTCCCGCTATGACATCACGACCATCAGGCTGCAGAACGGCACCCGCAGTGTCAGTATTGTGCCCGAACAGCTTTACCAGAAGGAGAGTAAAGGTTGTGTGACGCTCACTGTTAATACGCCTGACCGTACTTCCGTAAAGCAATATTTTTATTTGTGCATGGCGCCAGTGGACGGCTGGCTTATCAGGAATGAACAGCAGTTGAAAACCAGTTACAACATGATGACCGAAGACGTATTCTTCAGTGTTGTAGATAAGTTGGTTTGATTAATTATGGGGGAGTTCCTTCATATATAACTTCTGATTGGATTTAATAATGAAGTAGTGTTATGAATAAATTATTTGCATTTATATCTAAGTTTCTGGATTTTCCCCACTTAATTGATTGACCAATCTTTTTTTAAAAAAGGAGTTTCAATGACCGTATTTATTAGCTACAGACATACTGATTTTTCAGCGGCATGGGGGATTAATAAAAAACTCAATGACGCTGGTATCAAAACATACCTGGATAAATTAGATGCCGAATCACAAACTACCGATGATATTACAACGGTTATCACAAAAAATATTTTGCAAAGTACGCACCTTATTGCTGTTGTCTCAGCCCAGACAGCCGCATCGTGGTGGGTCCCTTTTGAAATTGGTGAAGCAACAGTAACAGAAAGAAGAATAACATCATTTCAGGTCGGTATTAGCAAATTACCGGAGTATCTAGATAAATGGCCGAAGATGATTACATTGGAACATATTGATTTATTTATTCAGGAATACAAAAATGAGTATCGAACTGTTTCCGGTTCCAGATTCTCTGTAAATGAGTCTCATGAGAATACATTTATACGAAATAGTAATAATGCTAACGATTTTCACCGGGCACTGAAGAGTAAAATGGATTTTAACTACCGTGTTGAAAGTGATTTACAATATTCATTAATCTAAAAAAGGATCTCAATAAGATGGCTAAAAAAAGAGTTTTTATAAGTTTTGATTACGATCATGATGCTATTTTAAAAACATTTCTTGTTGGGCAATCTAAGCATGAAGATAGTCCTTTCGAACTTGCCGATTGGTCTATAAAAGAACATATCACTCATGACTGGAAATCAAAAGCGCGAACACGTATTAAATCTGTGGATGTTGTATGTGTAATCTGCGGTGAGCATACTAATACAGCAGCAGGAGTTAGTGCTGAGTTGAGAATTGCACAAGAAGAAAGTAAACCGTATTTTTTACTACACGGCTACAGTGATAAGACATGTATAAAACCATTGTCAGCATATTCTACGGATAAAATCTACACCTGGACCTGGGATAACCTGAAGCTATTAATTCAAGGCGCAAGGTAACGGCGATGGTTGTAGGTGACTTATTGTCAATTTGGGGATAATTCCCTTTGCGAGAAAATAAATTCAATATAGTGGAAACCATATGAAGATCGCATTGATTGTAGGTATCAATTATTATGAACACGGTAATCCATTGTTCGGCTGTGTTGATGATGCACATGCAGTGAATTCAGTGTTATCAAGAAATGGAGATGGAACGGTAAATTTTGATTGCCAGATATTTACTGGTACAGGACCTGCAGACCGTGTTGATCGATCTGTACTTAAAGATAAGGTAGAAGAACTTTTCAAAACGAAGGCTGGCACTGTATTATTTTACTTCGCTGGACATGGGCATATTGAATCAACAGGAGGATATTTACTTACCAGTGATTCAAGACGTGGTGATGAAGGATTATCTCTTTCAGATGTGCTCGTCATGGCGAATAACTCACCAGCGCAAAATAAAATAATTATTCTTGATAGTTGCCATTCAGGTATCGCCGGGACACCTCCGCAATCGGATGGGGTGGCAAATTTAGCTGAGGGTTTAACAATCTTAACGGCATCTTCTGCTGAGCAGTATGCAACAGAGGAAAATGGTCGAGGAGTGTTTACTACTCTGCTTGTTGATGCTCTACATGGCAGTGCTGCAAATATTACTGGGGATATATCTCCGGGTAGTGTTTATGCACATGTGGATCAATCGCTCGGTGGCTGGGAGCAACGGCCAATATTTAAAACTAATGTACGGCAATTTGTGTCTCTTCGGAAAATATCACCCCAAATCCCTTTGAGCGAACTCCAACAACTCGCTACGCTTTTTCCACATAAAGGATTTGAGTTTCAACTGAATCCAACATTTGAGCCAGAGTTAAAAGGTCGTGACGCTGATATGCCTGAACCCATTCCTGAAAACACCAGAGTATTTTCTCTCTTACAGCGACTAAATCGCTTAAATTTGGTTATTCCAGTTGATGCTCCGCATATGTGGCATGCAGCTATGCAAAGTAAATCATGTAAACTCACTGTGCTTGGCGAGCACTACCGTCGTTTAGTAGAAAAAAACAGGATTTAAGTTATGGGGTGAAATTCCGTTGATAATATCCTTAAATAAAATACAAGCCGAAATTGCAGACAACTTACACATGCTGGAAAATAAAGGAATGCCAGAGAAAGTAATAGATAGTGTAGCTGAAAAACTGGAAGCTGCCGGGTTATGGCGCAGAGCAGCGGCTCGTTGGCTGGTGGTAATGGATGATGTTGGGCATACCGATGTACAGCGCGAGTGGATCCGCCTGCGACGTAAGTATTGCCTGTTGAGGGTGACACCTGTTTCCGCGGAACCAGAGAAACTGAATATTGCTGCGATCAACCAGGCTGCGAGCGCCACACAGGAGCGCATGGGGCTGAGCAGGCCCAGTGGCTCAATGTTCAGAACGTATCCTGAAGGAACTGTGAAGCGAAAATGATTTTTTTAGAAGGCGTGCTATTTTCTGATTGTCTGAGACATAACAATAAATGGCTTTTGTCTTTAATAGACGATCACTTAAAAATAAAAGGTGCATGATCTTTTCGGGTCACATGCACCCTTTATCCATGCTAATAGTAACTCTATCCATTGTTGATCATATTATCGAGGTTATCTACACCTGAAAGTGTTTTCAGGACCTCAAGATATTCAATGTTGTGATCATACAACCAGTGTAATATGGCATTATTATTTAAAAGCCGAGCGATGTAAGCTTTGGCAATAAGAAGATTGAGATTGTTCTCGGCGTATTCATCTTTGATATTCTGTGTTTCAATCTGAAGTGCTGCCATTTCTTTTTCAAGTCGTGCCAGTGTCTTAACAACATCTTTGTCTTCACTAATTTTATCTGGTGGAGAGACTAAAAATTCAGGTGCCAGGCTATGTAGCATAGAGAGGGCAAATTTTCGGCTGTAGTTATTCAGCGTTATCATGGTTGTTACAAAATCAAGCTGTTTGCCTGGCTTGACCTTACGAAGCACATCAAAAACATTCTGAGAAATATTTTTTTCAGCCAGCAACGCGATGACTTCCGGTGTTATGCCATCTGAGATGCGCAGACGTGTATTAATAATGCTGGGCGAGACGCCAAGAACGACACTTAATTTTTCAACAGGTACACCGGATTCTACCGCTTTCCTCAGCATCTTTTGTTCCTGCAGGATTGTTAACCGGTTCACTCGTTTGTTGTACGAATAGGCCTCATCAACGGGCGAGACCAGGCAATGAGCATGGGAGATACCAAGATCTTTCAATGCTTCTACGCGCAGGTGCCCGTCGAGAATTTTCTGCATGCCATCATCACTAATGAAAATGACAACTGGCTCGATCAATCCAATTTCTGTGATAGATGTCAATATTTGTTTGTATTTAGTGCTGGATTTAATATTTACCGGAAGCGATCTGGATTTTTTCAAATCCTCAACTGAATAGGTCTGAAATTGATTGCTGAAGCATTGCTTAATCATTTCTGTATTAACTCCTTATCGCTATAAGATAAACAGGCAGGCATATCCGTAATATTGTTTTTCCGTAACAGCAAGCAATATTGTTCATCGCGTGTCAGTTTTCTGAAAATCTCCTTCACCGCAAGAAATGTTTCTCGGGCATATTTTGCTTTAGCCTGTATAAGTATGTGCTCATCAGCGTTCTTTTGGTAGATGTCTGATAACTCCTCTGGTGTATATTTTCTGGCAGGGCGTTTATGTACATATGCTTTGTTCGTGGCCCCTTTATCACCTGCTTTTCTTCTCTCAATAATACGCTTGATAATGTTGATTTGGTTGCCTTTAATTTTCCCATTCATTAATGCTTCTGTAAGAGAGTCCTGGATTTCATCGTCATTGGCTCTGGAGATTTCAACCGCCAGATACAAAGGGATATGTCCGGCTTCAAAGGCAGTAAGTAGCTTTTTCTCTCCTTTTTCAAGTAGTGAGATCACGCCATTAACCCAACTGGTGGTGTATCCCAGGCAATCGCCTATTTCTTTATCAGTGAGTCCTTGTTTTTTTAACTGGCTTACGCTTTCCAGTAATTCTGTTGCACGGGGCTTTCTCCTGGCTATATTCTCTGTCAGGCTCATCAGGTGGCCCGTTTCTTCATCAACAACTTTAATAATTGCCGGGATATGAGTCTCACCATACTGAAGATACGCTTCAAGCCGTCCTTGTCCACAAATCAGGGCGTAATCATACGTGTCATCTATTATTTTACGTACGGATATTGGGCGTTTAAGGCCAATTTGATGTATGTTTTTCTTTATTTCATCGTGAGTAAATTTATCCCTTTTTCTTGGGTTTGAGATATAAATGCTGGAAATTTGAATCAGTTTTATTTTTTCGTCGCTGTTCATTATGCCTCCGGGATGGTGATACGTTTGACCAGTTGATAAAGTAGTTTAAGGGTATCGAATCGATAGAATTCAAAACTAAAAGGATTTTGCTCCTTCAGGTAAATGTTATTTAGTATCAAATCTATTGACGGGAATATATAATAATCAATGACTGCCTCGTTGAGGCTGTCCATCCTTGCAGCGATACTGATATCAGGGGCAAGCGCGTGGTTAAAATTTATCCGCCATCTGAGGTTTGTTGGTGATGTTCTCTGACATCTGACTGCCTGGATCGCTAAAGTGAATTCATCATTGATGTTTAAAACACCGGCATTTGACGAATCACTAACCCATCCATCAGACTGGTAGATATTACTGATGATGGTATTGGTGATATCTGCATTAACACCTTTGAGATATTTTTTAGTTTCGAGCCAGGAGTAATCAGTTTTAGGATTGAATCCAACGAGTTGATAAACTCTCAACAGACTTCCAAAACGAGATCGGTATACGCTGCTGGATGGCAGTAACTCTTCCTCATCAATAATCAGCCCAGAAAGTCGTCCCTTTCTCAGCAGTAATGCCCGGAGTTTTTCAAGCAGAACGTCCTCAGAGAGGACCTGGGAACGTGCACGAATGATTTCACCTGCAAGATTAAACTTCTCTGTACTGATGACGGGATCATAAGCACCATCAAATCGGATCCATTGCTCTTCAGGATTGATAATGTGTCGCTGTTTTAATTTGAATGAAGTTTTATTATAGATGTTGTTACCAATATACTTTTCATTAGTCAGTATCTGGTGGATCTTTCCACGGGTCTATGCAGTGTTATTCTCAGCGATAATTTGTTTTCGATTGAGTTCAGAGGCAATGACCAGTTCTGGTTTACCTTCGTGGATAAACATGTCGAAGATCTGATTTACAATATCGACCTCATTCTGCGGTCCAGGTATAAGAATAACGCGATCGGTCTGGATACTTTTGCGCTGACCAAACTCCAGAATGCCCTTTGGTGTCCGCTGTTCATCAATGAGCATACGTCGTAATCCATATCCAGCCATCCCTCCCTGGTGAAAGCCCCTTCGGATCAGATTCGCTTGCCCAATAAATACCTTTTCAGACAAATTGCGGCTGTAGCTGGCAGCGCCATAGCGAGAGAATGAAAGACCAAGCATATGCAGCTCCGAGTGCTGATCGGCAAAGGGTTCCGCACAGTAGATAACACTCACTCCGTGTGTTTTTAGCAGGTAGATATAATGGCCCGCTTCATCAGTATCCTGGAATCGTCCAAACCGGCTGACATCGTAGACCAGCAGAAGAGAGATATTGATTTTGTGATTAATAACATCATTCAGCAATGCCTTCAGACCCGGTCTACCAGCCAGGTTTAGTCCACTTTTACCTGCATCGTTGTAGGTATGAATAATCGTTATCCCTTTTTTGCTCGCATACTCGTGAATAAATCCTGACTGGTTATCCAGAGAATATTGCTGATGCTCTGTCGACATCCTGACGTATTCAGCGGCATAGACTGGTGTAACACCTGATTCAGACAACAGTACTTCCATAAACAACCCCGCAATGATGATGCGTAAATAATGAAGATCTTATTTTCAGTGGCAATACGGCACGAAAGAAAACTAAACGCTGTTTGTTCGTGATCAATCAGTTATTGAATGGTTAAAAACATCCAAGAGAAAATATTGTCTATATAGCTGCTGTCTTCGCATTAAAAATGCGTGGCATCAAGTGCACAATATTTTAGTCATCAAAAAATATGCTCTGGACTTGATCGATCGCTTCGCCAACCACAGAGGCTTGAGAGATACTGTTTCAAGGTGAGTTGTGTGATGGGAGGTATCAAAAATGCAGCTGATAAACCGTATACCCTTTGGTCTGAGGCTTGTCGGTCAGCAGTACGTTGACGTTGCTGACGTACCGAAAGGTAAGCAATGCGGTTGTATCTGCCCTTCTTGTTGGATCCCTTTGATTGCGCGACAAGGGAAAGCCAATCGCTGGCACTTTGCCCATGCCAGTCGGGACGTCGATGAAGTGGAGAAGGAATGCGAGTTCTCGTTTTTCGTTTCGGTGCGTACGATGGCGAAGCAACTGCTGGAAGCGGGTATGCCGGTGGTGCTACCGGAATGGCGTGATGCCATAATCGAAAAATGTCACAGCGAAGTGTTTATAGAGGAGTACTGGATCACCCGGAAAACTGAGGTAACTCTGAAAAACGTACAGAAGGAATACTTTTTCGACGGTGTGCTGGTCGATATTTACGCTGAGGTCAGTGGATACCCTTTCGTGATTTACTTCACGCACCCCGAGCGTTTCCTGCCATTTGAATTACTGGAACCACAGCAGCAACAGTGTGGCATTGTCGAAATCAAGCTCGATGAAACGATAAAGCTGTTTGCCAGGAAAAATACAGCGGGTGTCAATTTTATAGATGAACTGAAGAACTTTGTAGAAAATAATCAGGATGCTAAGCGATGGGTGTATCATCCCCGAAAAGATAAAGCGCAACAAGACGCTCAGGCACGACTGAATGCACAAATAGAAAATTACCGACCTCAGCAGGCTGAGCATAGCGTAAACTACCAGAGCTATCGCTGGCAATACTATCAGTGCTCTATTTGTCTACAGCAGTGGAGAGCGCCAGCATACGAAAGCCCAGTATGTCCTAACTGTAAGCGGGGACATTTGTACGCAAGGAAATTGTGAATAAAAACATACGTGCAATAAAGAGTTACGAACAAGGGCGAAATACCCGGCAGGACTAGTGAAAACTGCAAAGTGCCAATTAGTTGCGATAAAATATCAGCAAATACCCTCATTTCAACCTGCAATCAATCAACGATAGGACATTATTCACCTACCAGTCATACCTTGCATAAACTATAAAAACAAAAATCAGAATGCTTACGCTGATAAGTATAGTTAGAACAATTAATACGGATAATCAGAAAGTCGTTGTAATAATCAACGTCTGTTTAATAGCAAGGACAGCAGCTTGCATCGTGTAGACAGAGCTAAAAGAATTCTTCTAAGATTACGTATTAAGCCAGCGGAAACCATTCGTAAGATATAACTTTAGTAAGCGATTAGAGGAAAAGTAACCTCGAGTAACGATACGGCTACGAGAGCACAAAAGCACACACGGGCCCTGACGGCGTCAATGCGCACACCAGCAGGTGCAAACGCGCTCACGCAAAGAGCAGTGACTCCTGGCTGACGTATAAAGAGATACCTGCGACAACGTTTCATCATTGAAGCGGATGCGTAATAGTGAAACTCTGTGTAGTCGAAACTATTACCGCAATTTACAAATAATTCTACGGTATGGATTATTAGTAAATAACACATTCACAGAGTCTCTGCTCAGGAATAGCGATATAACGCACTGTAAAGCATTCTGACCGATTTTATTTATATCAACGGAACTTTACCTAGGTAATAATCAGAGGAGCGTACAGGTGATTACAGACACTAAACGGTTTGATTATACTTGAATATATGACCGGTAGCAGGTCACCGTTGACTATAACCAAAGTTACGCTGATTATCATCCTGTCGCTTCGTTTCCACTTTTGCTAAATAGCTGGCTCTGTAGACCAGATCACGATAGCTGGTGTTAAAGTCTGTGCTGTTTATATCCAGCCAGTAGCAAGGGTTATCAGGAAAATAGACTAAAGCTCCGGGACAGTCAAATCCAAGTCCTAATGCACTGTACCAGGCATCATTAATCATTGAGCTCAGGTTACCCTCTGCGGCGGTGTACTTTCCGAGGAAGGCATAGGTATCTTTGTTGAGTAAGAGAACGACGTGGTAATGGATAGCGTACGTCGTAGGGCAGTACTCTCTGGCCCAGATATAACGTACAGTCGTATTATGAACACGGATACCCTGTCGCTTTTTCATATTAAGGTCAGCTGCAATCTTAGCTTTGAGTGATGCGGTGAAACGAGAGATAACGGAAGCATCAGTGTTAGCAAAGGAATATTCATCTGGCTCGTCGCAGGGCTGTGGATGATAAGGGACGTGAAGGTCGACTCTTATTGCGAGAGTTCTGGGATGCTGCTGCAATGATTTATTAATCGTCTGCTCAATACGGTTAAGGTGATACTGGCTGAGTCTACCGTGTGACTGGATGTAATCGGACATGGTTATTTCTCGTGTCTTGGTTAATGGTGGTTAGAGTATATAACCGGTAATGGTTGCATTAGTGATGGTGTAATGGTTTTTGTTAATGCGTGGTCGTTGAAGGGTGTGATGATAATAAAAATATAATACACAAACCGACAGATTCGATTCATGATTATCCGGCATGGCAATATAAGAAAGAAAATAATAAAATGAGACTGCGGTTAATATTCGCTAACATATAATAACTCTTGAGTTATGCATGTGGGAAACTATTCTGAAGTGATAAGCATACATCACAGTATATTCACATTGTCATTGGTTGTTTTTTTTTTTTTGGTTTATATAGAATACTCATGTTCGCGGCATCGTTCGTTATTATCGTCATCAAAAAAAACGTTTAACCTAAATATTTGCATATGTTTGTTAAGTGACGAAATGCTGTTCAGTTAGGCCTTTGCTTAAGCGGATGCAATAAAATGGCGTTTCAATATTTCGCCACCAGGAATGGCTCAACACTTTAACGGCGTGTGTATCGTCGATCACCCGACGGTCGGCATCCGCACAATTGCGATCACAATAGGTGGAGTTACGTGGACTGGTGATGACTTTGCCGCAGAATTTGCAAAACAGGGTATCAGGTGGCTGCAACTTTTTTTGCTGCTTCAGCAACCGCCTTTCATAATGCTCCTGGCAAAGTCGCCACACCGCGTTTTCGGTAATGCGATACAGGGGACGGTTGCAGCCCTCCAGTTTGCATACGGCCGAAGGGGTGAGATCATCTGCGTCAGGATCTCGTTGTTGGCCTAAAAACCATGTTGAAGAAGAAACAGAATTTCTCCTGAATGCTGTTGACATATTGAATGCACTCCGAATGTAAATATCACTAGTGAAGCTGAAAAATTATTTTTTGTGAAACCAATGGGGCTAAAAGGGCTGAGAATAGCCCCTTCAGCCCCGGTGGGTTAAAAGAAAATTAAAATAACATTAAAAATTACCACCGATGCTGGCCTTTCCCATTAACAGCACAATCAGGTATTTGCTGATTTTTTGTGAAAATATATTTCACCGCTCCGGTGTCAGGATCAAAAATATAAAAATAGTCGTATGGGTATAATTCCTGCATAACTTCAACAAGTTCATTCAGAATACTGACCTTACGAAGCGGTTTAGAGATCTGATTAAGGAGATGGGTGGCGTAGAACCCTTGTTGCCAGCGAGGCAAGTATTCGCGCTTATCAAGCCAGTCCATTAGCTGGACTGCACGGCGAATCATTGGGGCATCTTCGTTAAAAAGCGCCATGAACTGCTTCATGTACCAGAAGCAAATATCGCCTGCAGCGTTAACATATCGCTCAGGAATTTCGGGTGACCCCTCTGCGTAATCGTCGGAAAACACATAGATGACTCCCGCCATTCGCGCGATAATTTCCTGAAATTTGGATCCTGCATCGCTGAACTCAGCAAACATCCCGCCAGCAATCTGTTCGGCTTCAATGTCATTGTATATTTCGTTGAAATGATACATATTTTTAATGGTCAGCACGGTGCGCTCCTTTTTTTTTCTGCTCTCCTGAAGCAACCTGGCGCCAGTTTCATGGAGTTTATGAAGAGCACTCAGATCTGGCTGCCCCTGCTCTGCCGGATCTCTGAATCGGGTTCCCTTAAGTGTGCTGGGGCGACAAAACAGAACGCGTGCTGCATATCCTGACAGGCGTAACAGGCTGGTAGGAGAAGATAACAATTGTTCAAGAAAAACCGGCTGAACCATCAAACTGACGACAACGCGGGGGGCATGAATAAGGCGGCGACCCTTCACGCGATTGATGGTGATGTCATCCCCGTCCCACATACCACACCACGAAGTAAAATCAGATGCCATTGCTCTTTTCAGAATACCACCAGCTTCGCTGGATAGCAGACAGGCAGATGCGTTGTGCTCAGGAAGCGCTTCAGTAAGGCCTCTTAATGTTGTATCGCTAAAAAGGAGTTGCTCTCTTACTGGCTCGGGAGGCTTGCCGCTAAGGCTGGCTCTGAGCAATTCTTCGATCTCAGTAGTATCTTCTTCATTTTCAAGTGATTTTTTGAGCTTCTTTTTAAGCGTCTGATTTTTGACTTTCCAGATGCCCAACTCGACTGAATATGCAGCCAGTTTTGCTTCGTAATCAGCTTCTAGCTGGTTGTTGTACTCATAGAGAGGAGCATTAATCAGGCTGTCAGCACCCGTCTTGCGATCGCCTGATTCTGCGACAGTTATAAAGTGCAGTGTCAGGGGTTTAGGTTTAAGGTGTTCAGCGATACGAACGTCAAACCCACACTGGGCGACAGTTGACATGTAGCCAAGCGTAGCCTGATTTGTCAGCTCAAAGGGGGTTTGTAATACCATACTGGCACTGTTTACGGCATTGAACAGAAAATCAGGAAGAGTGGGGAGCGGGAAATCCGGACTTATCCGGTACTTGTATTTAGCTTCAGACCACTTTCGTTGTTGGCGCTGTTTCCGTTTAGCTAATTGATTAATCATAGATACCTCTAATTTAATACTCGTTTATATCGTTGCTGGTTATGGATATTCAGGTCAAAGAATCACCTTCCGGCCTGAATACAGCGGAATAACAAGGGGAACAATTGCCCGGGCCGGAGCTCAGGATAAATAATAATGAGGTCTGGTGGGCCCCTGCAATGGAGGAGGCTGATGGTGTGGCAGGGCCATTTACCGCTAACAAAAGACTGGCTGTGATACGAAAGCACCGGACCATTATCCAGGTAAAAAATACCGGGCTGCGAGGGCCTTATTACGCAGTAGTAAAGAATGAAAGATAACAGCCGGCTGGGCGTCTCCTGCAGCCCGGTATCATGGGTAAAAAAATTAAGGGGATCAGGTGACTGGTACGGTACTGCAGCGACTGGCGCGGCAAGGCGGCCTTCCGTTGCATCTGACAGTAGTTCGCATAACACGGTGCCGCTGTCGGGTTCTGTCTCCTGCGGCGAAAATGCTGACTGTGTGGTGTTACCACCCAGAAGGCGCTCAACAGTATGGTGAATATGCCGCATATGGGCGCGCAGGCCTTTTGCGTTCAATATAAGGCTGTGGCGTTTTTCATCCACGACACAACCGGTGATGGGGCGAGGCTTACCTGCACAGGGTTGCCCGGAATCGTTTTTCCAGCGGTGGATCCGCGTCGGTCGTCTGAATTCAGAGGGCAACCGGAAGAATGCTTCAAGTTGGTTACACGTATCACGAAGCTCTGCCGCACTGGATACGTCTTTCTCAATACGAGCCTGGCTTCGGATCAGTTCGTCCACGGAAGCCCGTGTGCAGATCAATTGACCGTAGCGGGGTTCAAAAAGGATCTCCGGGAAGATCCCCGGAATGTATAATAGCCCGTTCAGCACCACCGGGGTGAGCGGCATTTGGTCGCCAAAAACATAAGCAATAAGTGCGTCGTTGCAGGCACGCTCATCCGCGATTGTCATCGCGACGGCAAAAATATTGTTTTCCGCCAGTGTGACGGCAATACTGTCCGGTCCGCACTCGTGTTGTGGGTAATCAGTCAGGTGCGTCAACGCCCGCCCGATAGCCCTTATAAGCGGATTAAGCGTCCGGGTGTACATGTCAGTCCTGGCTGGTGTGCGCATTGATGTACATTTCCAGATCCACCAGACGAAAACGGGTCATACGGCCCAGTTTTACTGGTGCAGGAAATTTTCTTTCGGCAATCATTTTGTAGATATACTGAGGTGTAGCGTTGATCACTGCAGCCGTTTGCTTCATCGTCAGTAAAACAAGGTGCTTAACCTGTGCCGCCTGCTCTGGGGACATTTTCAGCGCCTCAGCATCGACTGCTCCGGTATACAGCGCCTGCTTCTGGTGCGACTTCAGCATTTCAGCGTCAATCTCTTTCAGCAAGGCGAGCTTTTCCGGAGTCAGTTTCAATGCCAGATTGCCGTTTGCTTCCACCCAGGCCTGCAGCGAAAATGGTGCAGCCAGTTGAGTCGGCTGCGTATCCGCTTCATTACCTGCCTTCTTCTTCATCACAACGTCCTCATTCAGGTACACCCGAAGGCGTAAGAGCATTTAGGCCGGATTATGCTGGTGGAGAAAGGGGGGATCACGGTGAAAACCGAAAAATAATAATTGCTATTGATTTTTTATATTGGATGTGGTTGCTCAGAAGAAAAATATCTCTCCTGAGCATTTTTAGTCAGGAAGGGAGGCCAGGTTTTTTTGAGGAAGAGGCAAAGGCCTGATTTGCTAATTGGTTCAGGAAGCTATTTGACATTGCTTTTACGGCAACGTCTTTTACTTGTTCTTTGTACTTGAGTTCGAAGGGGAAATTACCCGGGAGAGGAGATAGATCAGATACAATGCCAGAGAAAAAAGACTCTGGTTTTTTAATTTTATTTGCAAACTCGAAAATTTTAAAATCAATATATGCAAGGGTTAACGTTTGTGTCAGAACTTCTATTGTAGGGGCGGTATCTTTCTCTCTCTTAAGTGATGGGATATTCAACTCCAGTCGTATTTGCTTAAGCCAGATACTGAAATCTTCGATTATATCGGCATCTGGCTTAAGCAGGTTTATTTCAGCGAGAACTGACGTTTTTTCGTCATTTGTCTCCCAGAACGTATCCATAAATTGTACTTCAGCCCAGTTTATATCTGGCTCATTTTTGTGCTTTGTTCTGATGTATGCTCTTTCCAGTTGGTCTTTTAAACGCTCAATATAATAAAATGCATTACCTTGAGATAGTGTCGTAACTGATGGGGGATGTGTGCATTGGATTAATAGTGGAAGACTGGCCCTGTCTGCTTCTGAAAATTTTAGTATTTCACCGGATTTTATTTTTTCTGATAGAGTTCTTATTTGCCCTTCTATTTCGGATATTTCATAATTCTTACTTACCCAGTGATTGTAAGTTTCATCACTAAAGATTTCATACATAAATAAGACAGAGTGATTGTCGATGGCTATATATTCTCGGCAGCTATTACCTGGCGTTATAACTAATACGCGTAATGAGTTCTCATCAAGGAAGTCTATGATTCTGAATTGTTGGGTTTTAAGGTTTTGTTTGTATTCGTCTGGTGTCGGATACTCCTTCTGGAAGGTAATGAATGACCCAAGGTTTTCTTCAGCGCTGAACATAAACCTCATCCACAAAGGCATGGGCGCATGAGTGAGTCGGGCTAATACAGATGGAGACGAAAATGTCTTATGTCCGGTAAATAAAAGCCATCCATGAGAGTGGTTATAAAACCATGACAGATAATCATAGATTTTTTTTCTTGATGAGAGCGCCAGATACCAGTCAAGAGCGTCGTATTTCTGAGTTTCGTCTATGTACTTCTTTAACCAGCCAGCGGTGATAGCTTTTGCTACATTGTCTTTATTACCTGCCATGTTGACACCTTTAACCTGAATGGGGCATGGTTAACTGTACAGATGAAATGCACCGGTGCAACGCCTGATATACTGGCAGAGTGGATTAATCTGTTAGCAAATACGACAAAAAAACAATAACGAAATAATACCGCCTCCTGAAGGAAGCGGCTTATGGTTATTGTTATTCAGGATGAGCAAACTCATAAGGCGTAACGTAGCCTTCGCGGTTGGCATCCAGGTAATCAGCCCACCACTGCATCATCTGTTTACGTTCTTCGAAATGCTCCGCCAGATGAATATAGGCCGCGCGAACGTTGCTGCGTTCTTTGTGGCTCATCTGACGTTCTACGGCATCTTTTGACCACAAGCCTGACTCGATCATCGCACTGCACGCCATGGTGCGAAAACCGTGGCCGCAGACATCGGTTTTGGTGTCGAAGCCCATCAGCCGCAGTGCTTTGTTGACGGTATTTTCGCTCATCGGCTTGTAAGGATTGTGGTCACCGGTAAAGACCAGCTCAAACTCACCGCTGATTTCCTTAATTTGCTCCAGTATCACCACAGCCTGTTTGCACAGTGGAACCAGATGCGGCGTACGCATTTTGGCTCCGCGAGTGGAGAATTTGACACCGGGGATTTCTTTACGCTTTTCGGGAATAGTCCAGAGTGCACGTTTGAAGTCGATCTCCGGCCAGCGGGCAAATCGCAGCTCGCTGGAGCGTATGAAGATGAGCAGGGAGAGTTGGATAGCCAGTATGGTGAGAGGTTGTCCCTGGTAAGTATCGAGCTTTTCGAGAAGTGTGGTGACGTTGTTGAAAGGAAGTGCTGGCCGATGCTCAGTTTTCGGTGCGGATATCGCGCCCTGCATGTCATGAGCGGGGTTATAACTGATATACGCATTCTGAACAGCAAATCGCATGATCCGATTGATATTACTCAGCAGACGGCCAGCCGTGTGAATATTCCCTCTGGCTTCCACATTTCTGACCGGAATGAGCAGATCACGGGTGTTCAACTCCGTGATATCGCGCTGGCCGATGACTGAAAACAGGTGATTTTCCAGTAAGGCGAGAACTTTTTTCGCGTTGCCTTCATCCCATTTACGGTTGCTTTTGTGCCATTCACGGGCCACGGCCTCGAAAGTACGGATGCTGGCTTTAGCTTCCTTCTTGTCACGCTTTTGCTGTGCAGGGTTAATGCCATTGGCAAGCAGCTTACGCGCATCATCGCGTTTTGAACGGGCATCCGATAATGATATTTCGGGATAAGGCCCGATGCTGAAGGTCTGCTCTTTGTTTTCGAAACGATAACGGAAACGCCACAGTTTTGAGCCTGCGGGTGAGATAAAGAGAAAAAGTCCGTTGCTGTCGGTAAGCTTGTACGCCTTGTCCTGGGGTTTAGCATTACGGACAGTCATGTCAGTCAGTGCCATAAAACACGCCTCTTTGACGGTCTTTTGAGGGCACGATTTTTATCGAACTGCGAATACCCGCAGTCATACCCTCAAAAAGGTGTTGATGCTGGTTGAGAATGGTTTATGTGTATTGACTATCAGGAAAGGAAAAGGTTCGAAATACGGGGACTTAGAAAAGTAAAACGGACGTCAGTTGACGTCCGTTTAGAATGGTTTGGTGCCCGGACTCAGAACCAAACTGGATGTGTAAATCCCTTGCTATATCTGCGTTTTGTTGAGATCTAAAAATAAATGGGCCCCCATTAGGGCCCCCAAGTGCAGAAGGATCACTTTTCAACTAAAAAATGGCGCTCTGCATTTTGGTCGTGAACTGGTACGTTCTCGTTTGCCGGAATCGTACCAAGCACAATCAAGTACGTAATAGTAGCATACCTTGTTATCGGTTTACTGTTTTGCTGGTAGTGCCCCCGGATAGTGTTTTGCGACAATATCATTCATCTTTTCCACAAGCTCAGGTTGCAGAAATTTGATATGCGCTGAGCCTTTCTGGAAGTAACGTATCATCAGATAGTCGTCGGTGAAGTCCTCTGCGGTTTTGCACTTACTGATGTGAGTATCAAACTGACGAGCGATATCTGTTCGGTTATCCGGTACGGGTTTACCGTCCAGCAGATGCAGCATACGCTCCAGGTCAACCAACTGGTTGCGGCGATAACCTGAGGACATATGAAATCCCCATCGGTCATAGCGTACCAGCCCGTCAACGATGATTTTCTTACCGAATTTGCAGGGCGAGTTACTTTTGTAATCCCAGCTTAAACCCTTGAAGACATTAATCACTCCCCGCTCAAAAACTTCGGCTTTGGTATCGTGCAGCTGTTGAAACGTGGAGAGGATATTCGCCTCACTGATTTCCGGGAATTTGTTGTCCTCCAGGTTCTGATGCCATTCGCTGCGAGCCTGGTCATCCATCAGCGGCAGCATCCCGGATTGCTGCATCAGATTACGCCAGACCTGGCGGTCTATATTGCGGGTGATAACCGGCATAGCCTTAGCCACAGGCTGTAACAGCCAGCAGTCATAGCGACGCCCTGACTCACAACTCCAGTCGGTGGCCGGGCCGCCGTCAATGCTTTGTGTCAGACGCGAGATCTCAGCTATCTGGTGAATCACGCCTTCAATTTGCTGTAGTGCGGCATTACGCCCGAAGACGATGCGTTCAATGCTGGTGGAACAAATTACGTCGTGCTGGCCTGAAAGAACCTCCGGCTCGACGGTAGTAGACAGAGTGGTCATCGGTTATTCCTTTATATAAAGAAAATGCCAGCGCGAAGGCTGGCGTTTATGCTGTGGAGGCGAGGGGATTAGCTGTTCTGAATCTGCAGCAAAGTCAGATTAGCGGTGACCACCGCGCCAGTATCGATATAGTACTGGTTAGCAAATGTCTGTGGTGCCGGAACGGGCGTATGGCCGAAGACAAACATATCTGCGCCGGTTATCTCCTGGTCGCGCCCTTGCTGTGATGCTTCAATACGCTCCCGGCTCCAGATCACGCTGTCGGCTTCCACGGGCTGGTCGAAGACATAATGGCTGGCTGGATAGTCGGCGTGGCAGATGACTACCGTCCTGCCACCAGTCTGCACTTCGATCACTAATGGCAATGTGCTGATAAGCGGCAGCAGTGCGAGTACCGATTTCTTCTCTGTTTTGCTGAGATCGAAGAACCAGTAACCACCATTACACTGCCATTCATCGCCATCATCACCCGATTGCAGATGATCCAGTAAAAACTGCTCGTGATTGCCGCATACTGCCCGAAACCAGGGTTGTTTCAGTAACGTCAGGCATTCCACGTTTTCCTCGCCACGATCGATAAGATCACCGACTGACAGCAGCAGATCCTGAGCGGTGTCGAAGCCGATCTTGTCGAGCTTTCGCAGTAGCAGGGTATGGCAACCGTGCAGGTCACCGACGACCCAGATATTACGCCAGTCTGCGCCGTCGATACGCTGGTAGTGTGTCATCATTTTTACCTCCGTTTTATACAAAGTAGCGCAGGTTACTGACGGAGAATGTCAGTAATGCTGCGGTTTACCAGTCAAAAGTGTCAAAGCCGGGCAGTACCTCACCCAGTGCATCCAGGTACAGTTGCGTGATGTGGTAGTGCTGCATTAAAGACGCAACCAGACGGCGGGCCGGGCGGGATAACCCGAGGCGTTTAAGTCGCAGTAGCGGATGCGTCCAGGCACTCAGGCGCAGGAAGTAGCCGGAGCCGGTAAAGATGATCCATTCACCGTCGCCATATTCTTCACGGCGGTGGGATGCCTGCCATAGCGTGCTGTTGTCGGCATCAGTGATGTGAGCGGTACTGCACTGAATTCCCCCGTAGAACACGCTGGCAGGAATAACGGTTGCTGCCATTGCCGGGTCTCCTCTTATGCCGCCCGGTAAAAGCTCTGCCAGGCAGACATTTGTTGATGGATGTTGTCGCGGGCTTCAAGGACCAGCGCGTGGATACTCTCGCGGTCCAGCCAGTGGCGGGGTTTGTCATCATTTTCAACCAGAACATCAGACAACCACTGCTGGGCGATGATGTCGCCGGTGGTGTGACAGATAATCTCCAGCCGGACAGTCAGCAGACGCGCACCGTGCAGTAACAGACGCTCCAGACAGATATCCAGCGCGTCGTCGGTAGTGTGGTCGGAGGAATACACAGCGTCGGGCATATCGGCGACCGCGCGGAGTTCAAAGTGCTGCGTCTGGCGACTGAACAACACCTCGTTGGCTGAACGGGGCGTGGTGGCATCAAGCAACTGGTAGCCGGTCTGTTCGGCCTGGTGGCAGAGGTCGCGGATATCCTGCTGTAGCGCCAGGCAGAATGAGGTGTAAGCCGGAAACTCGTCATGCGGGAAGCCTTCCACCACCGGCGTGATACATCCGGCATGGCTGTAGCGACTACTCAGCGCATTGCGTTGCAGAGCGACGGTGATGTCGTACAGCGTCAGCAGCATGGTCAGGTGTTGAGTTTCACTGGCAGAAAGCCCCTGACGTAGCGCGAGTGCTGGCAGCAAGGTGAGCAGGTGGTCGCGGGCCAGCCAGCCGTACAGGGCGCAGCCATCGCCCTGACAGTGCGAGAGTCGCCATTGCCATTCCAGGTGACCGGGCCAGTTAGCTGCGCGGAGCAGGTGCTGACCCTGACGTTTCATCAGTAAATCAAACATCGTGTGAGTTCCTTTTGGTTAACGGAATGAAGCGCAGCACCGGACTGATGCTGCACGGGTGGGTCAGACCGCTGTCACCGAAGCCGGAAAGCGCGTACGGCTGAGCCCGGTAGCGTGGCGGGCCAGCAGAATATCGGTCGGGGTTAAATACGGTGATGGTTCCTGAAAGCTGAAACCAGGACGGTCGGTACGTTCAAGCGCACAGCGTTCAACGACATAGTTAATCGCGTCCTGGGGAGACAGCGCCTGGTCGATGTGGGACTGAATCACGGCGTCGTCGCAGAATACGGTGTCACTGAGTTCCAGACCATAGTGACGTTGCAGCAGATACGACAGCAGCTTTTGCCATGCCGCCAGTGGCGACAGGCGTGACGGGGCCGCTGCCGGTGAGGGCAGTGCGGGGAGGTTTCGCATAAGGTTTTCTCTGTATAAGGAAGCGGGTTGGCGATTAAGAGGCGCTATTGCGCGGTGTTCGTCAGGTATATTGACAGATAGACGTACCCGAAACTGCCGTTGGTATCGGCCTCCAGGGTCAGGCCATTCAGTGTGGCGGTAAACCGTCTGGCTTTGCGTGGATTGAGTTCACCGGAGGCCAGTGCAGCCTCCATCTGTTTCACAAACAGCGGAAAGGTGGCATCCAGCGTGCGTAACTGCTCCGGCGTAAACTCACCATACAGTCCGGCACGGTCGGCCAGAAAATGCAGGTGTCGGCCCTGCTGGACCAGGCGCGCGCCAAACGACGGGCGCGTGTCGTTCGGTAAGCCCCATAAGGGTTGAGTGGATTCAGGTTTACTTGTGCCCATTTTTAGTTTTCCTTAAAGATGACGGTGAGTGTCAGCGCAGCGTGACGCAGCGCAGGATGGCATAGGGGCCGTGGCGGTCCTGACGCCGTTCGGCAAAGACAGCCAGCACGCCGCCGATATCCCGGACGTGGCGACCGGTGTAATGGCAGACGCTGCCGGTCCAGCGGTAACGGCCTTTACAGTAAGGTGCCAGCCGTGAGCCGGGTGTCTGCCGGTAAAGCGTCATGGCCTGGCGTTTGCTGATGATGTTCATCAGAGGGGGTCTCCTTAAAGCCAGCCCCGCTCTGAAAATGAGACGATATCCCGGTGCCCCACCACAAAATGGTCGAGCACACGCACGTCAACCAGCAACAGTGTGCTTTGCAGGTTACTGGTGATTAACCGGTCAGCCTTGCTGGGCTCTGGTGTGCCGGAGGGATGGTTATGCGCGAGGATCACCGCAGCGGCGTTGTGGCGAAGTGCGGCTTTCACAATTTCGCGGGGGTATACTTCTGTGTGGCTGATGGTGCCGGTGAATAAGGTTTCGCAGGCCAGTAACTGATGCTGGTTATCCAGAAACAGGACCATAAACTCTTCCCGCTCCAGCCCGGCCATTTTCAGACGCAGCCAGTCGCGGGTTTCGGTTGCTGAAAGGAACGGCACACCGGGCTGTCGCAGGTGCTGCTCCAGTATCGACAGCGCCTGGCGGATAATGCGCTGAGCGCCCGGTGCCAGAGTGGTTGTTGCCGGAGATGGCACATTGTCCGGCTGGCTGGACACCAGCGATAATGCGGTATTCATCTTACGATTTCCTCAGTCAATCAGCCGCATAATGCCGCTGCATTCCGGGTGTGTCAGGGCGTAGTCGCGCAGACGGTAATAGTGCTCGTTAATGACCTCACAGTTAGTCCGGCAGGCGTGATGGCTGTATGCCATCAGACATACGGCAATACCGGTGGCTTCGGTGCTGAGTTCCGCATCGTTGCCGTTGTGCTCGTTAAACAGCCTGTAGCTCTCCTGCTCAGGAGGCGTCAGAAACGCACCGCCGTTAGACAGGGTATGAAACTCCCAGATACCACCCTGATAATCGGTGTTCCACAGGTCAAGCCAGGAGAACACCTGCGGTTCGAGGAAGACCCACTGGCGAACGTTGCCGAAGTGACGGCCCCAGAAAGCAACGCGCTCTTCATCCGGGACTAAGGTTGCCGTGATGGCAGTGGCCGCGCTGACAGAAGATGCCGGTTGCGGTTGTGACGGAGTGATGTCAGTGGTGGTCGCGGTAGTGATGATTTCGTCAGTCATAAATAACTCCTGATAAATGAATTTGTTAGGTGAAAACAAGAAATGTGATGGTGAGCACGTCGAGTGTGAAAGTCCTGGTTATGCTTAAGCGAAACGGGATTGTTTTGCGCCAGTACCCTTGCAGACGTTGCATCTCTCCACCGGTGGTATCAGGTGGAGTTTTTTTGTCCTCAGCTCAGCGCCTGCTGCAGTTCTTCGGCCATCACCCACAAAGCTCTGTTGAGCTTCAGGTCGCCGTCGATGCCTTTCACGGCGCGGGTATGGCTGCGCTTGCCCTGTGCCGAACGGCCTGACAGACCGCCTTTAATCAGTGACTCCTGAATGCGGTTATAGACCGTCCACAGGTCGCCGGATTCGTCCTGCCAGCGGCGGGGTGCCAGTACCTGCGCTTCAGTCACTGGCTGGTGGGCTTCACCAAAGCGGTAAGTCAGCGCGGCTTTTGCAAAAGCCTGTTGTGCCGGAGGCGGGAGTTGCAGCGACTGCATGGCTTCGCGTTTCTCCTCCACGCGGTCAAACACGCCGAGGACCTCGTAAGCGCCTTCAATGACTTTCTCCACCACGTCTCCACGGTGCGGCACGCGAATTTCGCCAAACGACTGGCCGCAGACGAGTGAGTTGGTGCACACGCTTCTGAAGTACCCCGGCAGCATCTGGTACGAACTGGAACCGTCGTGGCTGTTGAGCAGAATAATCTCCGGCACCTGCACACCGGTGATTTGCCCGGCACGTCGCAGGCGCAACAGATGTTTGGTGTGCTCGCGTTTGCCGGGGTCACGTACTCTGGACTGGCAGGCGAAGAAGGGCTGAAAACCTTCGCGCTGCAGGTTCTCCAGCAGCGTGATAGTCGGTATGTACGAATATTTCTCACTGCGGGATTCGTGGCGGTCTTCACTGAACACGCTGGGGACCACCTGCATCAGTTCCTCGTTTGTCAGTGGACGGTCACGGCGTATCTGATTTATCCGCCCGAAGCGGCTGGCTAATTGCATGGTTTATTCCTCGGTTGTGGGATCAACGACATAAAAAAGACCATGCTCCTGGCGGGAGCATGGTCTGGTGGTGTTGTGGGCAGGTTGTACCTGCCAGAATTCAGGAGGTGCCGGCAGAAGTTACATTTGCGCTTCCGTCAGCTGGTCACCGGCTTCTTCCAGCGCACTGATTGCGGCATCCAGTGAGGCAATATCTGTCTGCATGCTGTCACCGCGCTCACCGCTCTGTAAGCCTTCCGGCAGGTTGTTAAAGGCTTCCTCTTCCTCGTCGAGTACGGACTGGATGTCGTCTTTCAGCTCCGCGAGTTGCTGCGACAGTGCGGCCAGGCGTTTGCGGCGTTCGTTGTTCATACGGGTTCCTTACGCACACTGTAGTCCGCAATAAAGCGGTTCAGCCCCTGTCCGGCCTCAGCGGCAAAGTTCCAGTCGCGCCAGACCAGACAACCGTCGCTGTCGCGAATGACCAGGCGAAAGTGGGTCTGCTGGTCGTCTTCGATTGCCACGTTCCGGTAACAGGCGGCAACAGCCTGAGCCTCGGCGCGCGTAAACGGTCCGGGTGGTAATAATGGCGGTTGTTTATCGGTCATCGTGATTAACTCCTTACTCAGAAACAAAAAAGCCCGCTCAGTGATGAACGGGCCCTGGTGGGTGAGGGGAAATGCTGTCAGTGGCTTACGGCTGGCTCATGCAGTCCTGCCAGGTGACGCCTTTCAGCGCGTCACTGAGACCCCGCGCGCTGAAAGGTTTTGATGCACCGGTCTGGCGGGAGGTGAACACGAGCGTGTCTGAGGCTTTCGTGTGCGCCAGGGCATTAAACAACTGCTGCGCCGGAATGGGGTCACCCGGAAACGGCGTGCTGTTATCCGTGTCGTAAGACTGCCGGTTAATCAGCAGGTGCAGGTCATCCAGCCCTTCATCGGAGCTGGCCGACCAGTTTTCACGCGGCGACGCGAGTGTGACGGTCATTTGTTTGTTGCTGCAACTGAAGGTCAGCGTCTCTCCGGCTTTGTTTTGTGACGTCAGGCCAAAAGTCATTCCACCTGTGTTGCCGTACCAGTCGCCCCATTTCTGGTCGATAACAGTGGCGTAAGCACTGGCGGACGCCAGCAGGGCGGAGAGCAGGACCAGGGAAAGTCGTTTCATTGTGCATTCTCCTTCTGAGGTGTGGTGGACGGTGCTGCTGGCGTGGCCTGCATCACCGGCTGGGTCTGACCGCGCAGCAACTGGTGCTTCGCCAGCGCTTCCGGCAGGGCGTTGATGCAGTAGTTGATGTAATACACGCTGAAAGCCAGAGTGTAAAAAACGTTCATCTTAAGCTCAAAGTGGAACTGCGTCAGCGCGTAGTGCTGGAGCGCGGCGCGGGCTTTGAAGGCCCAGACGATATACAGCACCATCAGGGCCATCGTCAGAATGAAGGTGATGGCGATGATTGCCATTGGCGTATGCTGCGTGTAATTCAGCGGGTCGATTTGCGGCGTGGTATACGGTCGTAAGACCGCCGCTAGGCCGAAGCAGACCGCCATCCAGATGACCAGTAATGGCGAGGAGAACTCGCGCCCGGTCTCCTGCATGATGGCGTCCTGGTGCTTCCAGAGCCACAACAGCGGGTAAATGCCGCCAGTGGCAACGCTCAGCAGCGCAAAGTGCAGGGTGGGTGTGGCGAGCTTGTCCTGTAACGTGGTAATGGATGACATTCGATAAAACTCCTTTGATGATTCAGACAATAAGCCCCGTTGCTGTACAGGCGTGCAGCGTCCTTCCCGGTTAATGGAGAATAATGAGCGGGACAGGTTTTGGGTTAAAAAGCGAAAGAGTGCAGTAAGGCGGATTACGGCTGGTTTGTGGTCTGACGTGCCGGTTCCGGTACGCTGAATATCACGAGGAAAATCAGCAGCAGGAAAAGACCTTTGACGAAAGAGTGTGGGGCAGGTGTGGTACTCATTCTGGTAGTCCTTCAGGTTGTGGTTTAAGAAAGGTGGTGGAGGCAATACGCCCGATGGTCCGGGTGGAAGCGATATCCACCGCGCCACTGACCACGCCGCCCGCGAGCGGGATAAGCCGCACGAGGTTCTCCGCGCTGACCAGTCCGGCGCGGGTTGCCACCAGAGCCAGCGTTTTCTCGGTAACCTGCTGTGCCACGGTAGCACTCCAGCAGTTTGCGGCCTGTAGCGCCAGGTCCTGCAGCAGCGCTTTGGCGGCGTTACCGCACAGGCACAGTCCGGCCAGCGCACGAATACGTTCATCAGACAACCGGTGCCGACCGAGGCAGGCGAGCGCCGCGACCAGACGGGTCTGAATAAACAGCACACTGGTGACGTTGAGCGGCAGCGTGACGGGCAGCGCGATGACCCCGCCAATCCCGGAGAGAAAGCCGCTGCTGCCCGCTTTGATGCTTTCCCAGTGGATCAAATTGCGGGCGGCGAGCGCTACGTCGCCTTTTGCGTCGTCGAGATAGCGCTTCGCCAGCGTCTCTGCCGACTCGATACCGGCGATACCGCAGACGGCCTTGTCGTAGAGCCAGCCCGCGATGGCGTGGAGGTTGCGCGGTCGGCCTTCGTACGCTTCTTCGGGGTCACTACTGTTGTTAACGGTGCCGCCGCCGTGCCCGTCAGGCTCTTCGTCTTCAGTGTCGTCGTGAGGATAAAACGGTTCCATGGTTACTCCTGGTGAGTTACGGGCAAAAGAAAAGGCCGGAGCCACCCGAGAAGGTGAGTCCGGCCAGAGAGAGTCACAGGAGTGATATAGGTCTGAAAAGATTTGGAGCTTAGTTTGCAATCCGTTCAGCTAAAGCGGGGGACTGTACACTGGTGAGCTGTTGCACACGAATATCCATTTGTGGATAAGGAATATCAATGGCATTGTCATCCAGTGCTTCCTTGATGTTCTCCAGCAAATCAAAGTACGTATCCCAGTAATCGGCGTTGCGGACCCATACCCGGACGTAGAAATTCAGTGATGAGGCACCGAGTTCGCCCAGACGCACCGTCACCCCATGTGCCCGGTCAATGCGTGTATCACGTTCAATAACAGTCAGCATAACGGCTTTAACATCCGCAATGCGACTTTGATAGCCGACGCCAATCACCAGATCAATACGGCGGTAAGTATGACGTGAATAGTTAATGATGCTGTCGGCAATGATTTTTCCGTTGGGGATGACGACTTCTTTGTTATCAGAAGTTAACAGTGTGGTAGAAAAGATATGTACCTGCTGTACAGTACCGGTAACAGTCCCTACCTGTACTGTTTCACCGGCCCGAAACGGTCGCAGGGAGACGAGCAGAACCCCGGCTGCAAAGTTTGACAGCGAGCTTTGTAATGCCAGGCCGATGGCAAGCCCCGCAGCACCAATCACGGCAATGATGGAAGATGTTTCTATTCCCAGACGCCCCAGCGCAGCAATAACGGCGAAGGCCAGCGTGATGTAACGAACGAGTGCGGTAAAAAAGTGAACAATGGTGGAGTCAACTTTGCGCTTTGTCAGTAGCTTATGAAGACCTCCAGAAACCAGGCGCGAAATGAGCTTACCGATGAAAAACAGAATGAAGGCAGCAACAATGTTCCAGCCGTACTGAATAACGATGCTACTGTGCCCTTTAAGCCATTCCACGGCATGAGTAAGTTGTGGAAATAAGACGAAATGACCCATGGTCTTCCCTGCTAAATAAGTAAAAACAACAATACCCGCAGGAAAGAAAAAATATTTCCAGTCTGCGGACTTTGCTCAACTGAAGCCCGCGCATACTGATACAGCAGCAGCAAAAAAATATTGCGTGTTTGTGCTCAGAAAATAGCGTTTTTTGGACTGATGACTACTAGGAGCTTGTTATTACATGCCTGGTGCAGTAATGATAAAGGACATCCGGGTATGATTGTGGCAGTAATAGCGGCGTGTGTTGTCAAATGCCGTGTTCCTTACGATGCTTCTGATCCTGATTGTCTTCGTTATGGCTTAATTTCAATCGGTGTACCGGCTGGCACTCTTTCCCAGATTTCGCGTATATCGCTGTTTGTCACCGCAATGCAGCCATCGGTCCAGTCGATGCGCTGAAACAACGGCGTGAGCCATCCCCAGCCATTAGGAACGCCGTGGATCATGATGTTTTCGCCGGGCGGGTAACCGCCCGCTTTTGCCCGCAGGATATCATTCTGATTCGGGTAGGAGACATGCAGGCTGAGGCTGAACCGGGAGTGGGCATTACGGCTGTCGATGACATACCGGCCCTGTGGCGTTTTCTTATCGCCTTCGCGCTGCTTCGGACCTGGAGCGGCATTTCTGCCAAGAGAGATGGCGTAACGGGCAATCGGGATACCGTGGTGCATCAGTACCAGCAACCGTTCGGCTTTATGAACAATAATGGGGTCTGCCTGTTGTGCGGTGGGAAGCATTAGCGGTGAGGCATTGTATCCCCACTTTGCCATCACCTGCGTGTAACCCGCGAGGTCAATGGTGATCACTAAAAGCACAGCCGTTGTCAGCGCGAACCGATTGTAGCGATGCGTTGTCGTCATGGCTGATACGCCGCCATCAGCTTCCGGTAAGTTGCCCGACGTTTTGCCCCTGTATCCCCTTCGGTATTGTTCGTGGACATCAGCAGACAGGCTTCACGGCGGAGTGCCACGCGCTCACGGGCCTGGTCTGACTCCACCTGGTCAAAAATATGCAGCCAGCGGGCAGCTGCTCGCCGCCATAGTCCGGCACGTTCAAGGGCTTCGGCGATACTGTCCTGCAGCAAAATGCGATCGGCAGGGGTGGTTTTTTGCATCTGAGTGGCTCCGGTGACAAAAATCAGGTGCATAGTGGCGCAGTGGTGCGCATAAATTTTGCGCGTTTGTGCGCCGTGAAGGCTGTTTTACTGTCGGTTACAACATCGTTGCCTGGCCGGGCAGCAAAACAGAGGGGAGTGCTGGCTCCCCCCGGTAGTGTTTTGTGAGTTGCTTCACGTCGACTTTAACATCGTTCATGCCTTTATCCATTTTGCCCTGAATTTCCACCGTGTCCCGTGGGTTGACGGTCAGGCCGTTCCAGCGTTTATGGTCAATGTCGAGTTTGGTGCTGCCGGATTTATCCAGAAACAGGCAGGTCTCGTTTCCGGTACGCTGTTCAATATTACCTTTCAGGGTAACCCAGGTGTCGTCAGCCAGCGTCCGGACATTTGCTGCGGTGGTGATACTGCTGGCCGGGACTATAAATCCGCCGCTCTGGGGGGGAGTGGTAGTGGTAGTGTCCTGAGTACCCGGACCGGAAAAGACCCCGTTCTGAGCCTGTGCGGAGGTGGTGATAATGGCGGTGGTTAAGACCAGCAGCGTGGTGATTTTTTTCATGGTCAAAACTCCTGGTGGCGGCGGGATGCCGCATAAGTCTGAACAAGGCTTATTTCAACAGGAAGGTCTTAACGAATACTTAACTGCGTAATCCAGTTGTTTCACCAGTCGCCATGTACTGCGTAACGAATTCAGCCCGGTGACCACCGCCCCGGCAAAGCGCAGGCCGGGTTCAGCTACACGGGGATCGTGCTGCGCTTCAAACACTGGTGTGCGTGCACCAGCGTGTTGCAGGACGCGTCCGCCGTCAGTGGTCGGGTCCCAGGCGTCGGTTAACCGCAGCAGGCACCACTGGTACACGGTCGGATCGCTCAGATCGCCACCCTGCTGTAACGCACAGTACGCTACGAGGCGCAGCTGCTGCGCAAGCCAGTGCTCTGGTAGCAACTCGCGTCGCCAGCCTGTGACAAAGCCACTGAGGAACGCTCTGAGCAGGAATGTGAGCCTGTCGGTGAATGTAGTGGGGTAGGTCACTGAGGAAAACGGTAACTCGCTGATAATCTGGCGATAAAGTATGTCGGTTGGGTAGTAAAGCATGGTGCGCTCCTGGTGAAAAGGTTACACACCATAGAGCGGTTGTGGGTTGCATCAGTCTGCTCATGGAAAAAACAGACAGCTAAAATATGACGGGTGTAAATGCCCGGGATATACAATTAACTATTATTAAACACTTTCAGTTCTCTGATGTTGACATTTATTTATCAGTTGGTCACACGGTGTGATTTATTTTTTGTTTCACATTAAATAAGTTATTTCTTGCGTTTTATGTATACTCAGTCGTTTTATAAAAAAGAATCACTGTGTGACAATATGTTCATGACATGAATGAGATGGATAACAGTGAGTTAATCTAACTACGGAGTTTTATAATGACTGAGTCTCCAAGGTATGACCTGTCTAAGATTTTATTTGGGTGTTTATTTATATTTGTAATGATTATGGCATGTTTGTGGATAACGAAAACCTTTATACTCAGTTTTATTTGGGCAGGGTTGGTCGTTATTGCAACATGGCCTTTACTGATGATGATTCAACGCCGGTTGAATGGCAACCGTTACCTGGCTGTCACTATTTTAACAATGCTGTTAGCCGGTTTTTTTTTCCTGCCACTGGTACTAATGACGGACGCACTTGTGAACAACGGTACACTGGTGATGAATAAAATGCTGTTGCTTAAAGGGCATGCTCTGCCAGATTTAGCTTCACTCAAGTCAATTCCATTTATAGGTGGAAAATTATATTCGCAATGGCAATTGATTGTTATTGACCATGGGCAAACATTACTGAGCAGAGTCATACCACACCTTCATCAATGGGCTGGCGCTTTACTGATTCAGTTAGGTCATTTTGGACAACTTCTGATGCATGGTATTTTGATGCTGATTTTTAGCGCCATATTGTATGCAAAAGGTGAGTCAGTCGGGCTGGGAATTCGCCATTTTGCTGTACGATTAGCCTCAGAGCGAGGGGATAATGCCGTGATTCTGGCAGCACAGTCAATTCGTGCCGTTGCGATGGGTATTGTTGTCACAGCAGTTGTACAGTCGGTTCTGGGTGGTATTGGTTTAGCCATTTGTGGGGTTTCAGGTGCGGTATTGCTGGCGGTATTGATGTTTGTCATGTGTCTGGCGCAAATGGGACCTCTGTTGGTGATGTTACCTGCCACTGCCTGGTTATTCTGGCATGGCGATACTACATGGGGGGGCATATTACTGGTATGGAGTATTATCGTTGGCGGGTTGGATAATTTTCTTCGCCCCATGCTCATCCGTATGGGCGCAGATTTACCAATGTTTTTAATTTTGACGGGTGTTATTGGTGGGTTACTCTCATTCGGTATGATTGGCCTGTTTATCGGGCCCGCAGTGCTGGCGGTCTCCTTTCGCCTGATATCCGCCTGGGTGAGTGAAGTGCCTGGGCCCGGTGCGAGCGGCACCTGAATGGCATATGCAGAACAACGGGAGTACCATAAGCACGTCCACTACCATGTGCTTGTTCATAGCGTCTCCCTGCGATAAAACGTTAACTCGCGATGCATACCATCAGAAATGTACAGGTATTGTTGTTTTGCTCAGGTAGTGTGCAGGTCAGAGCCTGTTCTGTGAACGCAGCCTGTACGGCCTGCGGGTTACCTTTGACAACGAAGGTCAGTGAGGCTGTTAGTCGTCCGTCTTTCGCGAAACATCGCACCAGCTCTGATTTCTTTACCAGTAGTGCGGAAACGTCGTCGTATTCTGCGGCCAGTGCTGGCAGGTCCCACTCGTGGTCGTCTACCGTTGCGTTGATCCAGCCCTGGGCTTTGAGTGCTTCAATAGCGTAAGTCATCCGGAACAAATCAGACTGACGGGATACTGGTGATGAACACGACTCGTACAGGTACTCCAGGCGCTTGTGTAAAACAGCAGTGGGGCCTTTCTGGCGTCCGAGTTGTAGCAAGCCTTCAATATCGGCGGCTACGGAACGCGGGAAACGACGCTGTTTCTGCGCGGTTGCCAGCCAGCGGAGTAAGAAGGTATGGGCCATTAACGGGGAGAGAGCCTGGCCGTCGCGCTGTGCCAGCCGTAAAGCAACCAGCGCGCACCAGGCGAGGTGAGTGAGGTCGGCAACGGTTTGTTCGGGTGATTGAAGCAGGGAGTACGTGATATTTGATTTCATTCATTCATTACAGGAAGATAAATCGATATGTAAAAAGCAAAAAGGCCGCATTGCGACCTTAATAGCGAGTATCCGCTGCATCAGATTTCGTGGAATTCGCGAACCAGCGTGGTTTTCAGCTTACGTCTCAATAACGTCGCTGACGAATGTTTCTTATCCGATTTTAACCCTTCCAGATAAGACTCTTTGTCGCTCAGATTGCAGGTTTCCAGTTCGGCTGACAGCAACGTCTGCAAAACCTTCTTCTCACTGTCAGAGGTGAGCAATGCAGAACGTGCGTGCTTATTGTAGTACGACATAACAGGCTCTCCCCTCTGTGATATGTTTGTACGCATGTAACTCTGGTGGCAGTAATGGGCGTGGTGCTTTCTTCGCCAACCCCGTACGCCTATTATAGCGTGGTTCGTTTTTTAACCCAAGCATATAGTCATAGGTTTCCTCCAGCGAAGTCACCCTACCGATATCAGCCACACCGCCAGCAGCTGCCTGAAAAACAAAACCGCCAACGTTGAATTTTTCAAAGTGGGCAATGAGGGCCAGCGCGACTGTCTGCAGGACGACCGCGCTTCCCAGACCTGAAAAACGTACGTGCCGGAAGTCGGCGAGCGAGTCCATGCCATCAAAGGTATCGAACCAGACTTCGGCCATACCATTCGGTGGGAACGGTAAATTATCAGGCATTTCGTAGCCAATTCGGGTAAACGTAGCTTCGTTGACCAGGCTTCCGATGATTACCGTGTAGATTTCACTACCGGCAACAAAGACGTAGCTGTGGTGGATGCGATGATCATAAACGAATTTCTTGCGGCGCATCCCGTAATCATCAAGGTAAATTTCTTCTTCAATACGCAATCTACGTATCCTTTTTGAGCGAGGTATTCTGGTGCTCTGGTCGCCAGAAATCTGTGCTGTAGTTATTCAGCCCCTGAGTATAGTGATCAACAACAACCTGGAATGTCCGGGGGATCGCTGAACCGTCACCCCCCTGTCGGAAATGATTTCTGACCGACTGTAACGCGGAATCTCTGAGCTGCTCCCACTCACGATACAACATTTCCTGCCGATCGCGTTTGGCTGACTCCAGGTGAACGTTGTAAATGAAAGCGATGCAACCTGATTCCCAGCTATTGACGATGGATTTTCGCCATCGATAAGAGATCCGTACAGTTAAACGCGTGGTAAAGGAGAGTGGTGGAATAAACAGATCGTCAATACGAAAGAGTTGCTCTTCCCGTTCTTCGGTTTCTAAGCGCTCTTTCATTTGCTGAACAACGCTGATCAGACGACAGCCAGCATGGTAGAGGCGTTCTTTCGTTTCTGCGCATTTTTTTGCTGATTTTGCTGCACCGTATGCTGCCAGCGCTTTCTTATAAGCCTGAAACTGACAGGCTACATAGCGGCCACAATATTCAAGCCTGAAAGCACGTAAAGCGGCAGGTTGCTCATCACAAGGGTATTCTTCGATGATATTACACAGCCGATCGATATCTATCGCTTTCAGCGCATCCCGTTCATCGCCAGGGATACTAATGATGCTCATACGTTCACCATTCTGGTTAGTCAGGGCTACGCTTCGTCCGGGAGTTCCCGCAAGGCACGGCGGATTTCTCTTTCAGCATCATCCAACTCACTAAGTGCCCGATCAATATCTCTGCGCCCTTCAGTTGTGCGGGTGCGGGCATGGCGTAGAGCCGTTGCAGCGTCATCAATAGCGCGGAGTGCACGTTTCATTCGGATTTTGGAACTCATGGTTATTACTCCATTGTTCAGGGTAGCATCTGCATAAGCGCAGGCAGGAAGGGTACTGCGACAGTGCCCAGGATTTGCGCATGGTCAGCCAGAAGAGAAATGAATTGAGTGTAATGCGCTTTGAAGCTCACAGGAACTTTAGCCGCTCGCATTTCTTCTACTGCTGCTGAAACGACTGTTCGTATCGATTCATCGTTGACCTTATGTAAGGCATCCAGCAACTGACTGAACACTTCGGCGTGGGTATCTGTGTTGTTGGTTTCCTGGGATACGTGATGACTGGCGGTTGCTATGTTGTTACCGTTGCCAACGATATACGTATTGAACACTTGTTGTACCTTTCCTTGTGCTACCGGCTGAACGTTGACCGAAGCCTCACCAGCTTCCGGGTTCTCCGCTTCGATTTCGAGAGCGAAATCCAGGATTTTAGTTTTGATCACATCGAGGATATCGATGAGTTGGTTGGCGGGGATGACCTTCCAGGCGCGTAGACAGCTCATGCCCTCGTAGATCTTATCGCTAAAATTGGCAGAAGTGCGTAAGTCCAGAGGGTATTTAGCTCCGTGAGAGTGATCCTGAAGCAGTGCTGCAATTGTGGCGACCGAGGGGGTTAGTTTGCAGGTGAATAGGTGCTTCCGAATTTCTTTGGGCGCGGCTCCTTCATGGATCTCGGCATCTGAGAGCGTTGATCCCCCTTCATCGGTAAAGTCCCCATGTATACGCACACTAAAAACGCGATAGTCTGGCAGCTTAGCCTGGTCTGGATAACCCTTTAGCTCGAAATCTACCCATTGCTTAAACTCCGGGTTACCAAGCCTGTTTGCTAAGATCTTGCACTTACGTAACAGAGAAGGAAGATCGACGGCGGGAGCCGTAGCTGCAGCTGCTTGCTGGATTTCACGTAGTAGAGACATGATGTTTTACCTGGATGAATAACCAGCTAATCGTATCCCGTTGAATTTGCCGCGTATGAGCTATACGTGCTACAGACCGCATAGGAAGCGCTATGCTGCGTTTAACGTAAGCAGGTGAGCCGTAAGCGCTAGACGACGGAACACGCACTATAACGGCTTACAGAGGAGCTATAGCAGCACGAACCAGACAAGAGGACTCACACCAGGCAATAAGCCAGCTATAACCAGGGCTAATCCAGCGGTGAACAAGCTGCTAACGTACCTGAAAAGAGCAAATCCAACCACCAAAAGCCTACCGGTCACCCATTGCTAAAAACCACACCCTGCTAATAGCTCGTAAACTCACTATAGAAAGAGAAAAGATAAAACTTTGCTGCTATCTGCTTATAACAGGTAGGAATAACGCTGGCAATTGCACTGATAATAGTTACAAGTGAATATCGAATAGCATTGCAAACCTGAAAGCTACAACTCCTACCAATATAAGTAAGCATGGCTACATTACGACTCTGACTACTAACGTATAAAGGAAGCGAGTGGATACGCTGCAAACACGCAGTTAGTACAAGCACAGCTACCGCACAAGCAACGGGATGCAGACGTGCTGCGAAGCACAGAGAGCATAACCGAGCCCTGATGACGTGCAGTGCGCACGCCGGCAGGTCACGCAGATGCAATCAGGATGCGGCGTGGACGCTGTACGTTGCTCGCGCACCGAACAGCTGCGACTGATGGCTACGCATAAGGGCAGCGTGCGTGTGCTCAGTGTGATCGGCAGCCAGAGGATGAGGCTGCCTCATGTGCGTATTGGGCTGATGCCAGTGCTCTCGCTTACGGATGAGTGTGATGATACTGGTGGGCCGGCGCACGCTGTCGCATGGCACACCGTGCAGTGGAGAGCCTGGCCTGTGGGGCCGCTCCCACTGACTCGTGACACCGAGTGCCGACGACGAGCTTGGGGCTCGTCTCTGAAGCCTGTCAAAAACCAGGTGTATCTCACTTACCGACTGGCGATGATATCGCCCAGCCCTCTTGTGGCTGCTGCTTCCCGTGTCATGACGACCTTGATCAGTTTTGAAAGGGGCAATGGTCGATAAAAATAGTAGCCCTGTAACAACTGAATCCCCATAGTGTCCAGATAATCGACCTGTAGCGGTGTTTCTACACCTTCTGCCACGATACTCAGCGACAGTTTACGGGCCATATCGATGACGCAGTCGACCAGGCGGGTGGAATCAGGCTCTGTGGTGATACGGCTGACGAAGCTTCTGTCAATTTTAATGATGTCAAAGGCAGCATCGTTCAGATACGACAGGCCACAGTAACCGGTCCCAAAATCATCCAGTGCCAGCAGCACGCCTGTCTCACGGAGTTTTTTCAGCCGGGTCTGAACGTCAGGTGTCAGTTCCAGCGGTTCGCGCTCGGTAATTTCAAGAATAAGTTTCACCGGTTTTTCACCGAATGCCTGTAAAAAGGTCACACACTCACTGACCAGTTGTGGTGATTTCACGTGTGCCGCAGTGATGTTGATGCCGATATGAAAATCATCAGGAAAATGATGCACCACCGGAACCAGGTCTGCCTGCACTTTCTGCATCAGATAGTGGGTCAGCGGAAGAATCAGCCCGCTTTTTTCTGCCACAGGGATAAAGGCATCGGGTGGGATGAAACCTGCGCGCGGGTGTTTCCAGCGGGCGAGAACTTCAATGCCCACGATGTCACCTGCTCGCCCGTTTACCACTGGCTGGTAGTACGGAATAATTTCTCCCCTCTCCATCGCTTTTTTGAGGTTTTCTTCAGGTGTGGTGTATTTAGCCAGATAGCGCCGCAACAGGCTTCCGGCGGTCAGAGAGAGAAGGGCGGTCATTATCAGCAACATTCCGCCCTGACGAAGCAGTCGTTCAGCGCTGAAAAACGGCGGCAGGATATAACCCGTGCTGAAGGGATAACGGGATGAACGTATCTGTAAGGGGGAGGCCGTATGAGATTGCACAGCAAGAACCTTGCCCTGCCGGGTCAGAAGCCGGTTGCCCACGATGAGCGTCAGTTGCTGGTCATTCTGAACCGGTAACAGGGCATCGCGAAGGTGGATGTCACTGATGCTGACGGCAACATAGCCACCGGAAGCGGGTGTCAGCATGACCAGTAAGGGAACACCTGGTGCAATCAGATCGCCGGAATAGAGAGTCAGCGGTGATATCGAGAGGTTTTCCTGCTGAAACGCTATTGAATAGCTTCCGGTGAAAGAAGAGCACCAGACGGTATCGCCTTTCAGCAGGGCAACGGCCCGCAGATGAGGGCGTAATGCAGCTTCGCGACTGAGTGCAAACTGTGTATCAGGGGAGCAGCTTTCCTGTGCCAGAGGCATCATTGTTTCTGTTGCCAGCCGGGCTTCCTCCAGAATGGTGTCAATTCGTCTGGTTGATTCACGGGCTGCTGTGACAGTGGTGTTACGGGCAGAATTCCAGAGCTGCCAGTTAATGACCAGTACGCCGGCAATAAACAGCATCAGGGCACATAAAACAGCGGTCAGCATTGAACGCATGATATTCCCTCTGAACGTCGGTTACGCAACAGAATAGCGCCTGTCCGTCAGAAGGCGCTCTGCTTCTGCCTGTGCCGGTGAAAGCGAAGACGGGCCATGAATATTTCTTTTTGTTCTTCAGTCATATTGCCGGTTATCTCTTCAGGGGACAGCAATGTACCGTTGGCTTCCATTTGCACCAGGCTACGGGCAATAAAATCGAGTCCTGTAAACGTCGTGGTGCTGTCAAATCTTACCGGGGAAAGTGGAGTGTTCATATCGGCTGTTTCCTTACAGTGAAGCAGGCTATAGCCCAGTGGTATCACAATTTCCCGAACCGGAAATGTACAACAGTTCTCAGTTCTGCTGCATGTCCACCTGGATAGCACGTTATGCTTATCACTGGATTACGTTAGTGAGCATAGCGCAGGTAATCCTGCATGGGATCACCGGTTAGGTAAAACCAAAGGCGTAGTGCGTGCGCATCAATGCAGCAAATGAGACTGGTGTAATCATATACAGCTGCAGTCAGTTATCGGGCCTGAGTGGGAATATCTCCGTGTGAATATCCCCGGGCTGGCAACGGTTAGCATTATAGTAATCAGCAAAGTATCGGGCATTCAGTACGTCTCTCCATACGAAGGCAGTCATCAGCAGGATTAATGCCGAAATGATAGCCGCCAGAACAGAGACCGTTGAGTTGAGCATTAATGTTGCTGTCACTGTCATGCTTTTTACTGCATTGAGGAGCCTGACGGTATCATTGAGAGCCCATGATGCTGTAACCAGAAATAACCAACTAAAAATGATATCAATGATTAATAATATACCCCGGGTTAAATACCCGGCCCGGTCTGTTACCTCTGCCTGACCATCATCATTAAACCGAACCACGCTCTGGCTGCGATTTACATTTTTATACATCCAGATTGTCATGAGCGGATTTCTGGTGTTCATGATGAGTTGTACCTCTCGTTCGGTTGCGTAACGATGTCCTGTTGCACGGGCAAAGTAGTATGCAGGCTGGTAAGGTATTTGCTTTTCCTGATTAGTGGCGGAGATAAATTTATCCAGTGCTTCGCTTTCCTTCTCCTTGTTGGGCAGGAAATGTAGGATGATATCTTTTAATGTATTAAACAACTCGGTCATGTGTTATTTATCCTTGCATGCAGTGCATTTTTATAACCGCTTACGGGGTTGTTGCATTTGAGAAAAAATAAGGTTTACTCCCCGGCCAGAACATGACGCGTTTTGCCAGGGATTCCAGATAACACTCCATTGTCAGTGGCGCTGGTCCCGGTGCCATGCTGAGCTTTTTGCCAAAGTGATTTATCTGCAGCATGTCTTCTTCGATTGTGAATGGGGTGAGTTTTTCGTCAAGGCGATAATGATGCTTCTTAAGTATGTCTGAATGCTTATGCGATGCGCCTCCATATTCACCTGTTATTTTCAGCCAGCGAAGGATAATACTTAATAACATCTCTGCCGTATAATTTTCTTCCGGCACATAAAGATGGAGGCGAATATAAGGTTTGTTTCGGGCGTCCTGCATCGTGACCCAGAAATACCCTGCCAGACTTTTGAGGCCTCTGTGATGGCGCAGGCCGTTCAGCAAGGTGGAAACAAACTTCATCTGAATCGTCAGGTGACAGCGATAATGGTCCTCTGGCTTACCTGCCTTTCGACGTGATTCTGTTGATGACCAGTCCAGAAACAGAGCCAGAGCAAACATCTTTACACCCGGTAACTTACCCTGAAGCATAAAGTGATAATCAATGAGTTTTGTAAAAATCTCGCGTTTACGTCGCAGCTGTTTGTTCAGTGTCTGCCTGACCGGCTGGAATATTAATGGCATTCCGGTAACGCCTTTTCGTGGGGTAGCGTTGTACTGACTATTCAGCAGGTTATTTTTGTTACTCTCACATAAGTTTCGTGTATCAGATAATTTTTTAATGACGGAACGCCATGTTGTGGAAGATAAGGGGGGCGACATCAGATTCGTTGCTTCGACGGCCTTACGACGCAATTCTTCCAGTGGAGTGAAGATACTGACATCGGCGTGCCAGAACTGGTAATTGTTCTTTAGCTCATACAAATTTTCTGCAGCCTGTTCCGGGGAGAGTCCCATGACGTTCATGAAGTCAATGAAGAGTGCCATTCTGTATTCCTCCTTTCAGTTCCGGCTAACTGACTGATTCCATCGAATATCTGTCGCTGGTTGTACGTGATTTTTTGATGTTCACAAAGTGAGTACTGATGCTATGAGGTGCAACCAGGCAGTGATAACCCCGTAAATCGTCGATCCTGAAAACAGGATTACCGGGCATTTTCGTTACCGATTTTCAGATTTGGACCACCATAAACGACGCCTTTATCTCATCAATTTGATGTCGCTCGCGGTTCGTTTTGTGCTGTTACTCTTCCGGGCATGAGGGCCGATTTTTTTACGTAACTGCCATCCGGTATGTAACGCAGTCTGACAGCAACCTTTTGTGGTGCATCTCGTTGGGCTGCCTTTTCTGACCGGAGAATATTGAGATGTCTGGATTTTACTATTCCCGCCTGTTACCTGCTGATGCAGACGGTGGGCTGGCTCTTTTTCAGTATGCTGATGCGCTGGGAGGGAACTATCCCTCATCGCTGATGACCCGCAGGAACGTGGACGCCACGCTGTGCTATGACGGCTTTGTCGTTGACGGGCTTGCGTCGTGCACTGGCGTCGTGGACCCGCGCGTCGAACCGCTTATCGGGTACAGTACACGGCTACAAAACGCGCTGGGCATATTACGCAAGAAAGGGCTGGAGGCATACCGCAGCAGTATGCATAACGGGTGTGTCAGTGCATTACAAAGAGCGCCGGAGCTTCAGCAGTCGGAGACAGAGCCGTCCTTACTGGTGAGACTGCGGGCAAGCCAGACCGAAGAAGACCTTATTGCTGCCCTGGAGGAAATTCGGGCACGTATTAGTAAACGGCTGGCATGGCGGGCCGACGTTATTCGTCGCGAGCCGATGTTTTCCCACTGGTTGTGGACGGCATGTACCACGTTGTCGTTATTGCCGGAGTATCCCTGGCCGGTAGCGGACAGTGTTATCTGGCTGATGGTGAAAGAGGCGCGTGCGATTGTTGCCGAAAATCTGGTCGTGGGGAGCCGTCTACCCATAAACTGGCATCTGATGCGATATTCCATCTGGCAGGGTTATCATGGCGAAACGTTAATGCTGATGGCGATTGACGCGGCGCTGAATGAATGGATTATTGAGACGGATGATTATCGCTGTATCCTGACGATTACCCGAAAATAATAAACTGTCTGCATCATCTTACCGGGTGGTGTGGACAGTTATTTTTGTTGCTGGCTAAACTATAAATAATGATTAAAGGCTATGTTAATGTTATTGGAGGTGTACTCATTCCCTCATCATCAATAACACCACTGATACTCCATCTATCATCATCAGAGAATACCATGACAAGTATGTATCGATTGTCATGAATAACACAATGCTATCATCATACACTACTCATCGATTACCATGAATAGCACCAGTCATAACCTGTTTGCTATATCCAGTATCATTCGTAATCAGTCTGAAATATTACCAGTCAGAATATCCAGTCAACATTTTCCATAAGCAAGGTAATCACCAATAAAATTTATCTCAACCCATCTGATGATAACCGCGATATGAATGTCAGCGCATTACCATTCCGCAATGACACCGATGACACTCTGGTTTGTTGGTCGAATGAATATGCATTCGATAGTACCAGTGACCTGATGCTTGCAATGAATAACCGGTGATGTGATTGATACTCTCTTTTCTGTGTTGTATTCGCCTGACTGTTCTTCAGCGTATTTGTTTGCTATTAGTGCTACGTGTACCTGACCGGGTATTTTAATGCGGCAGTGTGCTTCCGGCGACCTTCAGGTGCGTGGTAATAAGCCTGGTATTATCGGGAAACAATTTTGAACATGCGGCAGGTTATCCTTCACCAGTATCATTCGGCGCTTGATTACTGTTGATATCCCTTTTGCGTATGTCTCTGAACTGACGTATGCGTTTTATCTGTCTGAGACTAAACACATGCTTTTGAAATATACCCCACTGGCTGCTGTACTCCTTTCGCTACAGGTTTCTGCTGCACCGGCTCCTGCTGTGACGCCGACTACGACTTCAGCTTCCAGCACTACTGTGACCACGACGAATCCCTCTCCTGCGACTTCGGCTCCATCAACGCAGCAGGTTGTTACCAGTACGCCAACTGCACCTGTTGCTGAGAAAACGGCTCCAGTTGTCACCCCTTCCACGGAAAACGCGGCGGTTGCAACTTCTCCTGCCCAGACCCCGGTTGCAACGCCCCCTGTTGCTGATAAACCAGTGGTGGCGTCATCTGCTCTGGCACCGGCGACGGTTCTGGCGTTTACCCCTGAGCAGGAGGCGCGGATCGGTGAAGTCGCGAAAGCGTATCTGCTGGACCACCCGGAGGTTCTGCTGGAGGTCAGTCAGAAACTGCAGGCTCAGCAACACGAACAACAGCTTCACGCGCTGACTACAGCAGTACTGGCGCATCAGGATGCATTACTGAATGACCCTGCCACGCCGTCTTACGGCCCGGCTGATGCTAAAGTCGCGCTGGTGGAGTTCTTCGATTACCAGTGCTCCGTTTGTGCACAGCAGGCTCCGGTGCTTGAAGCATTGATGCAGGCTAATCCACAGGTACGCTACGTTTTCAAAGAGTGGCCGATCTTTGGTGCCCGCTGGCCTGCGTCAATGGCAGCCGCTGAGACCGGGTTGCAGATTTGGAAACAGAAGGGTGCAGATGCTTATCTGGCTTATCACAACGCGATTTATGCGACCGGGCATAACGAAGGTAAGCTGACGCCGCAGGACATCGCCCATGCGTCTGTGAAAGCCGGTAAACTCAAAGGCAAAAAAGCAGAGGCGCTGGATACCCTGTCGCAAATTGATGCACTGGCGCAGAACATGGGCTTTAGAGGGACGCCGGGTCTGATTGTGATGCCGGTATCGGGTGCGACAGTTGATAACGTCACTGTTGTGCCGGGTGGTGCCAGCCAGGCAACCCTGCAGACGGCAATCGATAAAGCACTTGGAAAGTAATCCGGTGGTTCTTTTCGTTTCCGGGCTGGATACAGCCCGGCTATCTTCACTGGTTAAGTCTGAGTTCCGAATCCCCGGGCACAGCAATATTAGTCCATCCGGCCTCTCAAAACTCCGGTAACGTAGCGCGTTTTGTTACGTCTACCGGAGCTCTGTATGCTGAAACACACTCACTTTACTGTTATCGCACTGTCCGCGTTACTGCTGGCAGGCTGCACCACAACGTACACTATGACGACCCGCACAGGTCAGGTCATTGAAACGCAGGGGAAGCCGGAAACTGACGCTGCGACTGGCCTGACGAAGTACGCCGATGCTTACGGCTATCACCGGGAAATTCGTACCAGCGAGATCACACAGACGACAGAAGGTAAAACTAAGCTGAACTGGTGAGTTAAACGCGCTCAGTGATCCCCTGCTGTGTTTTATTTGTACAGCCACGTCAATGTGTTAGCCATCAGCTAAAGCCGCTCAGAATGCGTTACAGGCGCTTCTGGCGCGAGGGCCACCGTCAGTAAAAAATTACCGCATCAACTCATGACATGTAACCCCATTTCCACTGGAGCTGAACATGTCATATACCCCTTCCTACACCATTGACCCTTACCTGCAGGCACGACTGACCCAACATGCTGAAGCCCTCAGTGAGCGATACTCCCGGCTTATCCCGTTTCGCATGGATTTCTCTTTCCTGAACGGTACGGCGTTGAGTCGTATCCGTCGTGACGATTACAGCGCCCGCGAAATGTATCTGCTGGCGGAGTACGCACTGCAACAGCTTGACGGCATTGTCGGTTATGCCTGGGTCCAGGAGTTCACGCCACGTCACGGTATTCACTATCACGCGGTGTTTTACCTTAACGGGCTGCATCACCGGGTGCCACAGAAGTTTATTTACGCGCTGGTGGATTACTGGCGGCACTATACCGGTGGTGATGGCTGGTTTCATGACTGCACCAAGGACCGCAAGCGCTACCCGGTTGACGGCCAGCGGGTGCTGCATTACGCCGACCCGGAACAAAGGAAGGCGTTAACCCGGATGTTGGGCTATCTGGCGAAGACGGAACAGAAAGACTACAGCTGTTATTGCTTTGGTCTGAGTGACGTACCGGAGCCGAGTCGCCGTGGTCGCCCGCGTAAACAAGCCACCATTCGCTGACCTGACCAGAGGTGTTTGCTATGCAGATGAGTAAATCGTTCCTGGCCTTAAATGCTGGTGGTCATGTTGTCCGGGCGGCGGATGTTAAACCGGAGCTGAATGCACTCTACACCTGCCATCACTGCCATTGCCCGTTGGTATATCATCCTGCTGGCGGCGGGGAGGCTGCGTGGTTTGAACATGACCCGCGAACGCTCACCGACGTACAGCTACAACAGTGCGCGTATTACGAAGGGGATTCGCTGATTGAGCAGCGACAGAGGGCTTTGCAGCATCAGCTTCAGCAATCGCAACCGCTGGCGGCCGTTTACCGGTGGCACTGCCTTATCTGTGACCTTGAATACGTCGGAGCCAAACCATGCCCGATTTGTCGAAAGAGTATCTACAGCCGGGAAGTCCGGGCTGACGACGCGGTGGATGACGCTTTATAATGGGCACAGACTTGCTATTGATAAGGTAAATCCCGATGACCACTGACCCAACCCCTGTTTTAAAACATCCTTCCGCTTGTACCGTCGATGAGCTCGATGCTTTCAGGGCGCTGGTCAGGGCTAACGGGCAGGCTCGTACCGGTCGGGTGCCAGAGTCAGAGCTGCTGGCATTTCTGCACAACAGTGACGGGCAGCTCATTGCGGTCGGAGCACTCAAAAATCCTGACCCTGATTACCGGCTGCGCGTTTTTACCACTTACGCAGGGCTGACCACGGCGGCTGACAGCTGGCCGGTATATGAAGTGGGGTTCTTCTCCATCGCTCGTGACTGGCAGGGACAGGGGTTAGGTCGCCGTATTCTGCAGGCACTGGTGAACGAAATGCCGCACGCGCCGCTGTTTGCCACGACCCGGACGCCGGGAATGGTGCATTTACTGGAAGAGCAGGGTTTTGCTGCTGTGGGGAAACGCTGGGTAACTGCGCCGGGGCAGGCTCCGCTGGCGCTGTATATTCGTGAGGTCTGACGGTTGAGGGTCTGGCGTATTTGACTAAAAAGGCTGCATTTGCAGCCGTTGTCTTATGGGGTAAACGTCAGAAGTTTTCGAGGTTGTAGCCTGAGTTCTTCGCACAGCGCAGAAAATTATGGTAGTACTCCGCAAGCCTTTCAGCCTTAGCAAACAAGCATTCGGCATGTTTTTCCGGAGGGATAACCCAACCATCGGTGTTACCTGTAATTGTGTAACGGTTCACCGGCTCATCTTCTTCCAGAAATATCCCGTTCGGAGTTCGTAACTCGCCAAGGTAAGCAGCCGTAATCAATGCACATCGGTCGCTCAACAGGAAATTGTCAAGAAACTCGCGTGCGTGCTGTTCATCGCGAATTGGACGTTCGGCTATAGCTGCATCGATTAAATCGCGAATGTATGTCCGTTCTGCCTTCCCGGTCATTCAAGTATCCTTAGTTGAGTGGTTTGTTTATTGCTACGTAATGTAGGGTTATTGAACCTGACTTCAACCCATTGATGACGGAATAGTTGTAACAGGGGATTTACCACAGTTTCGCAACCAGCTTGATGAAGAAGCACAGTTCACTGGTGCTGCGGATACCCCGGCTTAGGGCCCGCAGCGCAACACGCGCCCGGATAATGGTGCTGACATCCTGCGTTATCGGTAGAGGCGTCATGGCTTATACTCCTTTGCCGATGGGCCAGACTCCCGCTGACGAATGGGTAACACTCGTTTCTTGCGGTGTTCCTGGTCGGTGTCGAATAAACATTCGTCGCAGTACTCGTCATCGAGCGCAAATAGCCGCTCCAGGGAGTTTCTTTTTTTCCCGCCACGGGCGCAGACAGACATAGTGGTGCTCCTGGTGGGTTATTGCATAAAGGTGTCGGCGAGTTGTCCGTCGTCATCGTTGGGGAGTGCGGTGCTCGACGGGTCAAGTGCCGGTGACCAGCCGTCTCCGGTGCAGGGCTGCTTCGCGATAAGCTGCGTGCCTTTATAGATGCTCAGACCATCGAACGAAGTCAGACCATCGTGGATAGCCACGTAGTTGTAGTCACCATTCTGAAAGCGGTAGTACTCCGTGACCGTGTGCGCCTGATTCACCCAGCCGATAGCCACAGCAGTTAACGTGAGGTCGGCTTTCCCGGCCTTGTTATAGTGAAAGTAAGTGACCGCATTATGATTCTGGACCGTCGGGTCGCCGTCAAAATGGTCGTTAATCTTCACCGACGTTCCGTTTTTGAATGTGCAGGTGTAAACCTGCGCATGAGCTGTTGAAAGGGTGAAGAGGGCCGCCAGCGCGGCGGCGACAAGTGGTGTTGTGGTTAAGCGCATAATCATCTCCATGCGGGGATATCTGAGGGAAATAACGCGTCTGCTGCAAAAAGGTGACAAGGTCGGTTTCGAGTGAGTTGCAGAAATTCGCCAGTTTTTCACCGAACAGTTCGGCAGGTTGTCGGGCCATCTTTTCCAGGACAGGTCTGGTGTTTTCGTGATTATTTTTCTCTGACATGACAATCAGATAGCTTTGCTGAAGGCATTCAGCCATGTTTTCTTCCCGACTCAATGTACCGGCAATGAACTGGCTTTCAGCTCTGAAAGTCTGAAGAAACTCAGAATCACTGATGCAGGTTTCGGGTCTGGCAGCAAGCCGTAGCGTCGGGGGGAGGGTTTCCGCTTTTATGAGGCAAAAGCGCATCAGGATATGCACCATCAGAGGAAGCGTTACGGTCTGTATCTCATCATCGTTGTAGCCAGCTTCGGTGACGAGCCGGTGGCCCAGATAAGCGACGGCAAATGAAAGACTCTGCAGGATCATCTCATTGCTGGTGAGTTCCCGCAGCTCCTGTGCTGACCAGTTCGCGGCGTCATACCGGAACGCCTGATCCGTAAAGTGCATTGTGCTGGTAAGGACCTGTGCGGCGAATTCCCGTGAAGGAAGATCGTCCGGGTACGCTCCACTTTCAGCCTCACCCAACTGACGACTTCTGGCCTGTAAATCTGCCAGTAGTTCCTGAAAATCACTGTCTGGACGCAGGGGAGCGCGGTTGTTCTGCAGGGAGGTTTTGCCACTGTACCGGGACAGCGCAGAAGGCCGGGCTCCTGTATTTTCTCCGGCGTTAATATTGCAGACCCAGTCGTTGAGTACAGTGAAGATAAAATCAATGTCGTGCGTTTCAGGCATGCAAAATGAGTATGCCTGGCGGTGGTTAATAAAGAGTTTTCCCTTAGTTCCCTGGAGTTGCCGTAGGGTCCTGAACGGCAGGCAGACGGTATCACTGAAGGGCTCACGGAGGTATATCCGGTCCCGGCAGACAAGGCATCCGGTTTTGCCATTGCCAAATACGCTGTCGTCAATCTGCAGAACGATGTCCTGCGGGCTGATGTTATGACCGAAAGCGCTCAGTGCGTTGCTGAACCGCACAGGGTCAAAATCCGGTGATAACCAGATCCTCGGATAATTTGTCACGCCTTTTTCTTTCAGAAAATGCAGCAGCATGATAACTCCTGGTGTTGAGTAAGGGCTGATGTTGGCTAGCGGGGATCCCTGACCGGAGGGGGCGCGGAGGGCAGGCAAAGTGCCTTTATTGTGTTTCGCAGATAATCGGGGTTTTTATTCCATGGGGCGTTCATGACGTCTGCCAGCTGGTCTGTGCTGACTTCCCGGCGCTGCTGTTCATATTCACAGGCCATATTGTACGGGCCGATAAGTTTCGTAAAACCACGCAGCAATTTTTTAGGCAATACCAGAAAATCCATGCTGACACGGATATTTTCAATCGAAAACCTGGCACTGACCTGTTCAACGGACATCCCGCGATAGCGCATGTCCTGTGTGGTGAAGGCCAGGTCAGTGATGTTTTTATTATTTTCCAGTGCATCTTCCAGCGAGGCGCTGGTGTCGTACCCCATCTTTTCGCTGATATGGATTATCCGGCTGACATTATCCGGATCCGGGTTGGTGGTCAGCCAGGGCGTAAGGGTCGCCAGCGTGACGTCTTCAACGGCGTCCGTGGCGTTATCGGCAAACAACCAGCAGGGGATATAGATAAGCCATGCCAGTACGATAATATGAATGATGAGTTTCATAGCGCTTCCATGGGACATTTTGCTGCGAAAAGCCCCGGATTTCTCCGGGGAAACCGTCAGCGGGAGGTTGTCTGAGGTCGTGTTATTACCGGGGGATGGTGACGTAAATCTGACCGTCGTCACGTTCCTCAACGGTAATAGCCAGGTCGTTTCCGTTATTCAGCGTGGCAGTGGCTTTGTAAAAACCGTCAGAGACCTTGCTGTCGATACTGACGGCTTTACAGACTGCGGACTCATGCAGCTGGTTATGAATAATGTCAGTGACGGTCTGGCAGGCGGTATCTTCAATATCCGTCTGGTTCGCACCCCATGTCATGGCAGAGGCCAGAACGGTGGCCGCTATCCACCCCCAGACATAATGCTTCTTCTGTTTAAGCAGGTCGGCGCGTTTCCAGAGATAAACCGGTATTAACACCGTCCAGAATGATTCCGGAGCCGGATGTCCTGCCGCTTTCAGGCGGCGTTCGTCGAACACGCAAAGCCCGATGTTGAGCAGGACATACAGCCAGATGAGATCATGACCCATCAGATATTCGGCCAGCCCGCCAATAAACGGAACGGCTACCACACCCCAGACAAAACGGTTATCCACCAGGCTTGCTGGGATCGGGGGAACCGGCGGCTCCAGGGATTCAGAGGATATAAACAGGGCACTCAGCGTCGATTTTCCTGCAGCTACCCATTCCCCCTCCCCCGACCAGACAGAGGTTTGCGGCGTGATCTTCTTTTGTTCGATCAATTCTGACATAGCCTGTAAATCGAGTGGGCCTTCACGATTTCCTTTATTCACGTAATACCAGTTACTCATTGTTTTCCTTACCAGACAGTGATTACAGCAGCGCGGGGCATACTGGTTTGTATTCCTGAAAATAAGCGGGAAGGTCATTCTGAAAACAAAAAAATATTCCCGGAGAGTTCGCGCTGATGCTGGCAGAGGTTTTTTGAAAAGTCAGATCGTTTTCACAGATCAATTTTTCAGATTCGATCTGTTTCGCCGATCAATCAATGGGTAAGTATTTTATATTGATTTAATGAATGATTTACCGGGGAATGATAGCAACAGCGTTACAGATCTTTTTTATCACTAAGTAAGCCTGATGAATGAATGGCGAGATTTTTGTAGAGGGTATGCCGGGATGAATAAAAAGAGGAAAAACATGCTCATTTTAACCCGGAGCTGGAATGTTTGATATCTTATTATTCGTTATATGAATATTAATTTGATATACATTCATTGTAATTAGTGAAAGGTTAAACATGCAGCGTACATTTTCATTGTGGTGCTTATTTTTTTGAGTGAGATAAAACAGAATTGTTACTGTGTGGAAATATTTCCCTGACTGAAATAAGTGGTGAAAATCACTGCAACTTACTCACTCACAGGCCTGATATCTGCCTTTTGTCGTGGATAACCCTGTCGGATTGCTATCCGATGGTTGCTGACATTTCCCTGCAATCAGATCATGAGTTTTTACATTTCAGGTGTATTCCCCTCTTGTTAGTGTGTTTAATCGGCGTAGCATTTTCCACGTAACTATCTGTTTTATCCAATTTATTCATCGCTGCGGATGCGGTGGGGTGCTGCCCGGAAGGTGTATCAGATGTTTCCGGCCATCAGCCGTCTGAAGTACGACATTTGAAGGAACATTGCATGTCCGGTTCATTCCAGGAAGA
>OKVW01000129.1_pt1 | contig 51128 bp, 48 predicted proteins | sample 1606991 | NCBI WGS metagenome assembly OKVW01 (sample SAMN03281021, study PRJEB24777) | human gut metagenome | isolation source: fecal sample PR177 from 1 month old male Malay infant, vaginal delivered... | reverse complement strand
GGACTGGAAGGGTAGTGTTTAAGCCCCCTTTTAGGGGGCTGTGTCAAAGCCACCTGCTATGCAGGTGGTTTTTTACTAAATCACACTCCGCCTTATAACCGGCAATGAGAATATCATATCCCTACTTATTTTATGGAAATGATGTCATAAAGTAGTGTCTTATTCCCCGCCTCGCAAATTTCCCCTTTCAAATATTTATTTTTGATCAAAAGATTGATTTATTCTCGGGAAACGATGCGTAAATTCACTGGATCTTTGGCTAAAGTTTCATTAGGATTTGTCTCATCTGATGATTAATTGTGCCAATTGTTGGTGCTGAAATGATAAGTGATACCGATTATATGAGGTTGGCAATGCCGTCTGAAAACCAGGAACCACGTCGGGACCCTGAGATGAAACGCAAAGCGTGGCTTGCGGTCTTCCTGGGCTCAGCGCTGTTTTGGCTCGTGGTTGCGCTGCTGATCTGGAATGCATGGGGGTAGAGATGGCTGTTCATGAGCAGCAACAAACCTCACCCCCTACATGTCAGCCATGTGACAGCTCGGGTGAAGAAAAAATCGCGCGCGTGAAGACCACTCCTGAATCCTGGAAATTGACGCAACAGCAGCAGGCTTTTATTGATTTATTCAATGAAGACGAACAACCGAAACAATAATCGGCCCCGTTCCTGTTACCGTTTTTTTGTACACGCGAAGAACGCGCAGTGCATTTTTATTTATACACCACAGCAATAAAGCGTTGAGACAATCTCAACATAATGTATTAATCACAGGTTGGTGTAGCCTATGCTTACTTCAAATATGAAATACTGGTCCTGGATGGGCGCATTTTCCGTTTCTCTGCTCTTTTGGGCGGAACTCATCTGGATTGTGACCCGTTAAGCTCAAACCTCGCTACGGCGAGGTTTTCGTTTCCCCTTATTGTACTTCCCGTCAGTTTTTTCCTCTTTTATCAATTTGGGTTGTTATCAAAACGTTACGATGAGTTTGTGTTATCTTTAATATTCACCCTGAGGAGAATCAGGGCTTCGCAACCCTGTTATTAAGGAGGAGCTATGTCGTCAACCCTACGAGAAACCAGTAAGGACACGCTACAGGCCAAAGACAAAACTTATCATTACTACAGTCTGTCGCTGGCTGCGAAATCTCTGGGCGATATCACCCGTCTGCCCAAATCACTTAAAGTCTTACTGGAAAACCTGCTGCGCTGGCAGGATGGCGATTCCGTGACGGAAGAAGATATCCAGGCGCTGGCGGGCTGGTTGAAAAATGCCCATGCCGATCGTGAAATTGCGTACCGTCCTGCACGTGTGCTGATGCAGGACTTCACCGGCGTGCCGGCGGTGGTGGATCTCGCCGCGATGCGCGAGGCGGTAAAACGTCTGGGCGGCGATACCGCAAAAGTGAACCCTCTTTCACCCGTGGATTTGGTTATCGACCACTCCGTCACCGTTGACCATTTTGGTGACGACGATGCTTTCGAAGAAAACGTTCGTCTGGAAATGGAGCGTAACCACGAGCGCTATGTGTTCCTGAAATGGGGCCAGCAGGCATTTAGCCGTTTCAGCGTCGTCCCTCCGGGAACCGGGATCTGCCACCAGGTTAACCTTGAATATCTCGGCAAGGCGGTCTGGAGTGAATTGCAGGATGGCGAATGGGTCGCTTATCCGGATACGCTGGTCGGCACCGATTCACACACCACTATGATCAATGGCCTGGGCGTTTTAGGCTGGGGTGTCGGCGGCATCGAAGCGGAAGCGGCAATGCTCGGCCAGCCTGTCTCCATGCTGATTCCGGATGTGGTGGGGTTCAAACTGACCGGAAAACTACGTGAAGGGATCACCGCAACAGACCTCGTGTTAACCGTTACCCAGATGCTGCGAAAACACGGTGTCGTCGGTAAATTTGTTGAATTTTATGGTGACGGTCTGGATTCTTTACCATTGGCCGATCGCGCCACTATCGCCAATATGGCGCCAGAATACGGCGCGACCTGCGGCTTTTTCCCCATCGATGGCGTGACGCTGGATTACATGCGTCTGAGCGGTCGTACTGAAGATCAAATCGATCTGGTCGAGAAATACGCGAAAGCGCAGGGCATGTGGCGCAATGCCGGTGATGAACCGGTCTTTAGCAGCACCCTGGCGCTGGATATGAATGACGTCGAGGCGAGTCTCGCCGGACCAAAACGTCCACAGGATCGCGTTGCATTGAGCGATGTGCCGAAAGCGTTTGCCGCCAGCAGTGAACTGGAACTCAATACGGCTCAAAAAGATCGCCAGCCAGTGGACTATGTGCTGAACGGTCATACATACCAATTGCCTGACGGGGCGGTGGTGATTTCAGCGATCACGTCCTGTACCAACACCTCTAACCCCAGCGTGCTGATGGCCGCAGGTCTGCTGGCGAAAAAAGCCGTAACGCTGGGGCTGAAACGTCAGCCGTGGGTCAAGGCCTCGCTGGCACCCGGTTCAAAAGTGGTGTCGGATTATCTGGCGAAAGCCAAACTGACGCCGTATCTCGATGAGCTGGGGTTCAATCTGGTGGGTTATGGCTGTACCACCTGCATTGGTAATTCGGGCCCACTGCCGGAACCGATTGAAACCGCCATCAAAAAGGGCGATCTGACCGTCGGCGCTGTACTCTCTGGTAACCGCAATTTTGAAGGCCGTATTCACCCTTTGGTTAAAACCAACTGGCTGGCGTCGCCGCCGCTGGTCGTTGCCTACGCGCTGGCCGGGAATATGAACATCAACCTGGCAACCGATCCGCTCGGGCATGACCGTAAAGGCGACCCGGTTTACCTGAAAGACATCTGGCCGTCAGCGCAGGAAATTGCGCGAGCAGTCGATCTGGTCTCCAGCGAGATGTTCCACAAAGAATATGCGGAGGTATTTGAAGGGACACCAGAGTGGAAGGGGATAAACGTTGATCGTTCAGATACCTACGGCTGGCAAAACGACTCGACCTATATTCGGCTGTCACCCTTCTTTGATGATATGCAGGAACAGCCAGCGCCGGTGAGAGATATTCACGGCGCGCGAATTCTGGCGATGCTGGGGGATTCGGTGACCACGGACCATATTTCACCTGCCGGAAGTATTAAAGCCGACAGCCCGGCCGGGCGTTATCTGCAAAGTCACGGGGTGGAACGTAAGGATTTCAACTCCTACGGTTCACGGCGCGGTAACCATGAAGTGATGATGCGCGGGACGTTTGCCAACATCCGTATTCGTAACGAAATGGTACCCGGTGTGGAAGGGGGAATGACGCGGCATCTGCCCGGCGCAGACGTGGTGTCAATCTATGACGCAGCAATACGGTATCAACAAGAAAACATTCCGCTGGCGGTGATTGCCGGGAAAGAGTATGGCTCAGGCTCCAGTCGTGACTGGGCGGCCAAAGGTCCGCGTCTGCTGGGGATCCGCGTGGTGATCGCTGAATCATTCGAACGAATTCACCGTTCCAACCTGATCGGAATGGGGATTTTGCCGCTGGAATTTCCAAAAGGGGTGACGCGCAAAACGCTGGGGCTGACCGGTGAAGAGTCAATTGATATTGCCAGTCTGCAAAACCTGACGCCTGGCGCCGCGGTTGCGGTGATATTAACCCGTGTGGATGGTCGTCAGGAGGTGGTGCAATGCCGTTGTCGCATCGATACGGCGACCGAGCTCACCTATTACCAGAACGACGGGATCTTGCATTACGTTATCCGTAATATGCTGAAGTAAGACGTAAAAAAGCCTGCATTCTGTATGCAGGCTTTTAATGACTGCGGGTTACGCCGCGCTATTTACTCAGCAGGTGCCCCATCTTGGCGGCCTTGGTATCCAGGTAGTGTTCATTATTGGGATTACGACCGACAATCAGCGGCACGCGCTCAACAATGTTAATTCCCGCTTCGGTGAGAATTTCGACTTTCTTTGGATTGTTGGTAAGCAGCCGGACTTCATCAACGCCCAGCAGTTTAAACATATCCGCGCAGAGGGTGAAGTCGCGCTCATCAGCAGCAAACCCTAACTGGTGATTGGCTTCAACGGTGTCATAACCCTGATCCTGCAACGCGTAGGCGCGAATTTTATTGAGCAGGCCGATATTGCGTCCTTCCTGGCGGTGATAGAGCAGAATACCGCGGCCTTCTTCGGCGATATGGGTCAGCGCCGCTTCCAGTTGAAAACCACAATCGCAGCGCAGACTGAACAGGGCATCGCCCGTCAGACATTCTGAATGGACACGCGCCAGCACGGGCGTTTGACCTGAAATATCACCATACACGAGCGCGACGTGATCGTGTCCGGTTGCCAGTTCTTCAAATCCCACCATCAGGAAATCGCCCCATGGGGTTGGCAGTTTGGCTTCTGCCACTCGTTTAAGCTGCATGTGTTTCTCCAGATAATGCAGGCACGCAATGTTGTGCCGTCGCCTGTTGGCTTATCTGTTTATTTTGCCATAAGGCGACGGAGTTCACCTAATCGCTGCCGCGCAATCGTCATGCGAATGGCACAAATCTGTCAATTTTTCCGGGCGGGTGATTTTTCAGTTATGATTGTGAGACTTATCGGTCAAAGAGGTGTTCATGCTGTCGATTGCAAAGCGTACTGCGGTGGGGGCGGGATTATTGTTAATAATGCCCGTCGTCGTGTGGGTTTCCGGATGGACCTGGCAACCGGGTCATCATGTCGCGTGGCTCAAAGCGATGTACTGGATAACGGAAACTGTTACCCAACCGTGGGGCATTATCACGCATGTCACTCTTTGCGGCTGGTTTTTCTGGTGTTTACGTTTTCGCCTTAAAGCGGCGGTGATGCTATTCGCCATTCTGGCGGCAGCAATTCTGATTGGGCAGGGCGTTAAGTCATGGGTGAAGGACCGGGTCCAGGAGCCGCGTCCCTTTGTTATCTGGCTTGAAAAAACACACGATATCCCGGTCGATGAGTTCTACACTTTAAAGCGTAAGGAACGCGCTAATCTGGTGAAGGAACAGCTCTCGACGCAGCCGGAGATCCCGGTGTTTTTACGTCAGCACTGGCAAAAAGAGACGGGATTTGCCTTCCCGTCGGGACATACCATGTTTGCGGCGAGCTGGGCGTTACTGGCCGTTGGATTACTCTGGCCGCGCAGGCGAACGGTCACGATTGTCATTCTGCTTGTATGGGCAACGGGGGTGATGGGCAGTCGTTTGCTGCTTGGCATGCATTGGCCGCGCGATTTGGTGGTGGCAACGTTGATGTCGTGGGTGCTGGTTACGCTGGCAACCTGGCTTGCGCAGAAGATTTGTGGGCCGCTTGCCCCTCCGCCACAAGAGAAGCAAGAGATTGCTGAACGCGCACAGAAAATCTGATTTCGCTTGATTTTATGGGGTTTGCCCCCAAATCATCCGTTAACGGGGCGCTTCCCCATTTCGCACGCGCCATGAAAATGGTAATTTAAAAGGCTAACTGCGGTAAGTTGAACACGATTTATTCGCTTAAACCACATAACGGGAAGTAATGTGAAATATTTACTCATTTTCTTACTGGTGTTGGCGATATTTGTTATCTCGGTAACATTGGGTGCGCAGAACGATCAACAGGTCACCTTCAATTACCTGCTCGCTCAGGGTGAATATCGTATCTCTACGTTACTGGCCGTTTTGTTTGCCGCTGGTTTTGCCATCGGTTGGCTGGTTTGCGGTCTGTTCTGGCTACGGGTTCGTGTTTCTCTGGTGCGCGCAGAACGCAAAATTAAACGACTGGAAAACCAACTTTCGCCGACGACGGACGTGGTGGTGACACCGGGTACGTCGGTCGTGAAGGAATAATCGTTTATGCTGGAGTTGTTGTTTCTGCTTTTGCCCGTCGCTGCCGCCTACGGCTGGTACATGGGCCGCAGAAGTGCGCAACAAACAAAACAGGATGAAGCTAACCGTCTCTCCCGCGATTACGTTGCGGGCGTTAACTTCCTCCTGAGCAACCAACAGGATAAAGCGGTAGACCTGTTCCTCGATATGTTGAAAGAGGACACCGGTACCGTTGAGGCCCATCTTACCCTCGGAAATCTGTTCCGCTCTCGCGGTGAAGTTGACCGCGCCATCCGTATCCACCAGACCCTCATGGAAAGCGCCTCGCTGACTTATGAACAGCGGCTGTTAGCCGTCCAGCAGTTAGGGCGAGATTACATGGCGGCCGGACTGTATGACCGGGCAGAAGACATGTTCAACCAGCTCACTGACGAAACGGATTTCCGCATCGGTGCGCTACAGCAGCTATTGCAGATTTATCAGGCCACCAGTGACTGGCAGAAAGCCATTGACGTGGCGGAGCGGCTGGTCAAACTGGGGAAAGAGAAGCAGCGTATCGAAATCGCCCATTTCTACTGTGAACTGGCGTTGCAACAGATGGGCAGTGACGATATGGATCGGGCAATGGCCTTGCTGAGAAAAGGCGCCGCGGCGGATAAAAACAGCGCCAGGGTTTCGATCATGATGGGCCGGGTCTGGATGGCGAAAGGCGATTACGCTAAAGCGGTTGAGTGCCTCCAGCGCGTCATCTCCCAGGATAAAGAACTGGTCAGTGAAACGCTGGAAATGCTCCAGACCTGCTATCAGCAATTAGGTAAAAATGACGAGTGGGTGGAATTTTTACGTCGTGCGGTAGAAGAGAACACCGGAGCGGCCGCGGAGCTGATGCTGGCAGACATTCTCGAAGCCCGCGAAGGAAATGATACCGCGCAAGTCTATATTACCCGCCAGCTCCAGCGTCATCCGACGATGCGCGTTTTCCACAAGCTGATGGATTACCACCTTAATGAAGCTGAAGAGGGCCGGGCGAAAGAAAGCCTGATGGTACTGCGTGATATGGTGGGCGAACAGGTACGCAGCAAGCCGCGCTACCGCTGCTCAAAATGCGGCTTCACCGCCTATACCATGTACTGGCATTGTCCTTCCTGCCGCGCGTGGTCAACGATTAAGCCTATTCGTGGACTTGATGGGCTGTAATTTTTAAAAACATCGCATTTTAGTTACAACATACTCATGGTTTTTTGCGCCGCTATTCAGGCATCAGAGCCACATCGCCTGGCAGAGGCACAATCGCGGCTGTTAATTTTTACGTCTGAACGGTAGAATGCACGCCGTTTACCCATTTGCCCCCTTAGCAAGAAGGCCTGGTTATGACGTTTACTGCTTCATCCTCTTCCCGCGCTGTTACCGATTCTCCTGTCGTTGTTGCTCTCGATTATAATAACCGTGATAACGCCCTGGCGTTTGTTGACCGAATCGATCCGCGCGACTGTCGTCTGAAAGTCGGCAAAGAGATGTTCACCCTGTTTGGGCCGCAATTCGTTCGCGAGCTTCAGCAACGTGGGTTTGATATCTTCCTGGACCTCAAATTCCATGATATCCCCAATACCGCAGCACATGCCGTTGCCGCTGCCGCGGAGCTGGGCGTGTGGATGGTGAATGTCCATGCGTCAGGCGGGGCGAGAATGATGACCGCAGCGCGTGAAGCGCTTCTGCCGTTTGGCAACGATGCACCGCTATTAATCGCCGTGACGGTATTAACCAGCATGGAAGCCAGCGATCTGGTTGATATTGGCGTGACACTGTCACCTGCTGAGCATGCGGAACGTCTGGCGGCACTCACGCAGAAGTGTGGTCTTGATGGCGTGGTCTGTTCCGCGCAGGAGGCTGTCCGTTTCAAACAGGCCTTTGGTCAGGATTTCAAACTGGTTACGCCAGGTATCCGCCCTGCGGGCAGTGATGCGGGCGATCAGCGGCGAATTATGACGCCTGAGCAGGCATCTGCCGCAGGTGTTGATTATATGGTGATAGGTCGTCCGGTGACGCAGTCTGCGGACCCTGCACAGACGCTCAGCGCGATCAATGCATCACTGAAGCAGGGGGCGTAATGAACGATTCCAATAGTCGTCTGGTTTACTCTACAGAGAGCGGGCGAATTGATGAGCCGAAAGCTGCGCCTGAGCGCCCGAAAGGAGACGGTATTGTTCGTATTCAGCGCCAGACCAGCGGCAGGAAGGGAAAAGGCGTTTGCCTGATTACCGGCGTTGACCTCAATGATGCCGAACTTACAAAACTGGCGGCCGAGCTTAAGAAAAAATGTGGTTGTGGTGGCGCCGTAAAAGACGGCGTTATTGAAATCCAGGGCGACAAACGTGATTTAATTAAGTCCTTACTGGAAGCAAAAGGCCTGAAAGTAAAACTGGCGGGCGGATAACGAAACAGCCACGATATATTCTTATCGTGGCTTTTATATTTACTGTTAATTAGCGTGTAGTACAGACCTGAAAAAATAATCGAATTATTATATCGAGCCGGTCAACCGTAGATTATTTACGATTATTTACCTACCTGGTGTCCGATAATACCCCCCACAGCGGCGCCACCCAGCGTACCCAGGGTGCTACCATCGGTTAAGACAGCACCACCTAATGCCCCAGCGCCCGCACCAATAGCGGTATTTCGGTCACGTTTAGACCAGTTAGAACAGGCACTCAGAGACATTGCCAGGGCAACAGCCAGTACTGCGGCGGTCATTTTTTTGCTCGTTATTAACATAATACTTTCTCCTGAATTAACGATTCATGAAAGTAAGCTCTCTTTAACTATAGTTAAAATATCCGCATTAAAAAGAGTATTCATGAAACCTTATTGCACAGGGTAATATCACGCAGGTGATAGTCACTTCCTGTTATATCGCTAATAACAATTTTACGACTTTTGCGGGTGAACAACAGGTAAATAGTCTTAAACAGGTTGTCAGAATGGTCTTAGAGCGCAAATGATCTACGTAAAGGCAAATCATTTGCGGAGAATTTATTCAGCGTTGATGATATTCACGATCAGACCGCGATTTTTCATATGCATCTGATCGCTGGCGCTGATTTTTGCATCAGTAATAACACGGCTAAACCGTTCAATCGGGCCCAGGGGATAGGGATGAACAGCACCAAACTTAGAACTGTCGGTCAGAATGATGGCCTCTGAGCCTTTTTCCAGAACCGCATTGACCACATCCGCACGCATCATATCGCGTCCGGTAAAGCCCGTATCGCTCTGCCAGCCATCAATGCCAATAAACGCCTTACTGAAATGGACCTGCTGGATAAACTGGCGCGTTAACGGACCCACCATGCTTTCGCTTTTTTTCTGATAAATGCCGCCGAGTAAAATGACTTCGCAGGGCGTCTCTTTCAACAGATGGGCAATATAGCTGCTGACAGTAATGATGGTGACGTTTTTCTGTTCTGCCAGCGTTCTCGCCAGAAGCGCATTACTGCTGCCATTTTCGATAAATACCGTCTCGCCCGGGTTGACCAGCGAGGCTGCAAACTCCGCAAGCTGGCGCTTGAGGGTGTAGTGGGTCATCATTCGGGTTTCCACGTCTTCACTGTCCAGTGAAACCGCAAAACCGTGGGCACGACGCAGATAGCTCTGCTTCTCAAGGGCATTCAGATCCTGTCGAATGGTGACTTCTGAAACGCCGGTGATTTTTGCCAGTTCAGAAACGCTCATCTGGCCTTTATCAATCACCATTTGCAAAATGGATTGTTGTCGGGAGTTCATAACGTTTAATTTTTATAGCGGTAATCATACCGGGGTTTATACACATGCGGCGGCGTGACAACACCGTGCGCGAAAAAACTCAGATCTCCCACGGAGCCCTGGGTTTATTCGCTGTCGTGGCGGCGTTTTCCTGCACCTGGTTTAATAGTTCTGCCTTCAGTATTTCAAGGTTATTGATGGCGGAATGAACATCACCCGCGACCAGGATATCAAGCACGGTATCAATTCGTTCAGCAACCCGTTTAGCGTCGATATCAGACATGAGAGGATCCTTGGGCAAAATAGTATTGAATTTAATGATGCAAAAAATAGCGACAAAAGAGAAGGGAAAATTCAGCCTCGGCCAAATCATTGAGTAATATTATATATTCTGTGATGACCAACAGATTGGGTGTACCGCCACCCCCACAATCTGGCATTGTACGGGGTATCGGCAAACTAGCGTGTTTTCTTATTGAGATAACGTTTGTACCAGCGCTCAAACGCCACGGCAGGCATTGGTTTTGCGAACAAAAATCCTTGTCGCTCGTTCACGCCATTTTTTGTCAGGAACGCATCCTCTTTAGCGCTCTCCACGCCTTCTGCAATCACCTGAAGATTTAACGCCTGCGCGACAGCGACGATGGCGCGCACCATGGATTGCGACACCGAATTTTTATGAATGTCCCTGACGAAAACCTGATCCAGCTTGATGGCATCAATGGGGAAACGCGCCAGTTGCGAGAGAGAAGAATAGCCCGTCCCGAAATCATCGAGATGCACCTGGGCCCCTAACCGACTGAACTGCTGAATGACCGATAACGCAAGTTCCTCGTTCTCTATCAGGCAGCTTTCTGTCAGCTCGACATCGATAGGGCAGTATTCAAAATTCAGCTCATGCAGCACCTGCTTCAGGTCAGTAAAAATGGTCTGATCCGCCAGTTGGCGGGCGGAAATGTTAACCGCCACGCGCAGGTCTATCCCCTTATCGCGCCATTTCGCGACCTGCCGCACAACGTCAAGGAGCACCCAGCGACCGAGCGGTACGATTAGCCCGGACTCCTCAGCATAGGAGATAAAATCCATCGGCGGGATCAGTCCGCGTTCGGGGGATTGCCAGCGCACCAGCGCTTCCAGACTGCGGACTTCACCGCGCCAGGTCAGTTTGGGCTGGTAGTGAATCAGTAACTGATCGTTTTCCAGCGCTTTACGCAGATTAGTATCCAGCCACAGATATTCGAACACACGTTCGTTCATTTCGGGGGAGAAGACGCAGAACTGCCCGCGTCCACCTTCTTTTGCGGTGTACATCGCCGTATCGGCATTACGAATCAGGTCGTCACTGTCTTTGCCATGTTGCGGAGCCATGGCAATGCCAACAGAACAACTGATATACACCTCTATTAAGCCGATACGGAAGGGCTGGCGCAGTCGGGTCAAAATGCGCGATGCGACTGCCTCAAGCGAACTCTGAGAGGTCTGACTGGCAAGGATAATAAACTCATCGCCACCAAGGCGCGCCAGCAACTGGTTTTCCTCCAGACAGCTCAGCAGGGCGAGCGACACCGCCTGTAACAGTTGATCGCCAAACATATGCCCGTAGGCGTCGTTGACCTTTTTGAAATTATCCAGGTCGAGGTAGACAAGACCCACCTGGCCGTCACCAGCCTGTTCGAGGGCGTCATTGATCAACTCGTGGATGGCGTTGCGGTTAGGCAACCCGGTGATGGTGTCGGTATTCGCCAGTACGCGTAAACGTTCCTGCGCACGACGTTCTTCGGTAATGTCGGTCCCGGAACAGATAAGGTAAATTTCGTTCTTCCCGCTGCCGCTGTGTACGAATTTATTGCGAAACAGAAACAGGCGTTGACCTTTGCGGGTCTTTACCCAGCGTTCGACCTCATAGGCGTTACCGTTGCGAAAAAAAGCGCCGATGTTATGACGTGATGCCGCGGCTTCCCGACGACTCATAAAAAGTTTAAAGACGCTCTGGCCGATCACTTCCTGTTCTTTGAGGCCGGTGTACTCTTCACATAGCCGGTTAAAGCGTTGAATCTTGCCCTTGCTGTCGAGGATCACGATGGCGGAGTGAGCTTCCGAAACCACCTGCTCGGCAAACGACAGTCCTTTCACAAGATCGCGCGCCACGGAAGGGGTATCGTGCCAGGCGGAGGCACTGCCTGCCCACTCATGCTTACTAATTTTACGCCCGACGAGATGAACAGGCACATCGCTGTTCTTGATGGGGAGCGTCATCATCAGGCTGGAGGTGATAACGGTCATGTCGCGAATCTGCTCTGCCTGAGCAGGAGAAAGTTCAACCTCCTGGGGACCGTCAGCGCTTTCGGTGACGGACAATTGCAGGACGTTTGAATCTTCTGACAGACGCCAGTAAGGCGTGTGCGTGCCCATATAGCTATACAACGTCGCGGACTCCCGAATATCTTTCATGTTGCACACCATCCCGCTTAACGCGCATGGGATCCTCAATGGAAGGGTCGCCACCGTTCATGAAAACTCACGTAGGCTGAACATCTTGTTTTGCTTATGTATTTATTTGTAATTCAGATCCGGGAAAAAGCATAGGAACGGATGAAAATATATTCAGCCGACAGTCAAAGTGTAGTGAGTGAAAGGGGAATTGTAGAAAAAGAAAACGGCCTTTCTGAAGGGAGAAAGGCCGTTGCGAAACCGAGAAATCAGGCTACCGGGCGGGCGATGATGCTACGTGTTTCCATCCGCACTTCGGCGATGGTGACATCAATGACATCCGTCACTTTCCAGACGGCTTCCCCTTTAATCTGGATGGTGCCGCTCTCCTGGCTGCAAACCAGTTCGTCACGAACAGCGTGCAGGAACGGCGCGGGGATAAAGGCAATGGCACCGTTATCCACCAGACGGACGCGCATACCACCCCGACTGACATCAATAATCTCTGCCGCGAAACGCGTATCCGTCCCGGCCTTGTCGCTCAGGAAACGGGCATAGAGCCAGTCGCCGACATCACGTTCCGCCATGCGATTCAGACGACGACGCTCGGCCATTTGTACGGTCGTCTCTTCCTGCGGGCGATCAATGCTTTCACCTTTGATCACCGCTTTCAGCAGGCGGTGGTTGATCATATCGCCATACTTACGAATGGGGGATGTCCAGGTGGCATAAGCTTCGAGGCCCAGCCCAAAGTGAGGACCGGGTTCGGTGCTGATCTCCGCGAAGGACTGGAAGCGACGGATCCGGCTGTCAAGGAAGCCAGACGGTTGTGCATCCAGTTCACGGCGCAGTTTGCAGAAACCTTCCAGCGTCAGCACTTCTTCTGCATTCACATGCATACCGTGAGATTGCAGCAGCGCGGCCAGCGCATCGGCATTGGCCGGGTCGAAGCCGAGGTGAACGTTGTAAATGCCAAAACCGAGTTTGTCGCGCAAAACGCGTGCAGCGCAGATATTTGCCGCAATCATGGCTTCTTCTACCATGCGGTTCGCAATACGGCGCGGTTCTGCGACAATATCGAGCACTTCGCCTTTTTCGCCGAGAATAAAACGGTAATCCGGGCGATCTTTAAACACCAGCGCATGGTTATGACGCCACTCGCCCCGGCTCAGGCAGATGCGCTGCAGCAGACGGATTTGCTGTGCGATCGCTTCGCTTTCAGGCTGCCAGCTACCGGTATTTTCCAGCCAGTCAGAGACGTTGTCATAAGCCAGTTTTGCTTTTGACTCAATGGTGGCGGCAAAAAAGGTGATGTCATCTTCGATAGTGCCGTCAGCGGCAATGGTCATGCGACAGGCGAGAGCCGGACGCACTTCATTGGCACGCAGGGAGCAGAGGTCGTCAGACAATTCACGCGGCAGCATAGGGATATTGAATCCCGGCAGGTAGTTGGTAAACGCGCGGATTTTCGCCTCGTTATCGAGTTCGCTGCCTTCGGCAATCCAGACGGTCGGATCCGCAATCGCAACGGTCAGTTGCAGTTTGCCGTCAGCCAGCGCTTCGGCATACAGCGCATCGTCCATATCTTCGGTGCTGGCGCTGTCGATGGTGACGAAATTCAGCGCCGTCAGATCCTGACGTTCCAGACCTTCATCCAGCATTTCAGTCGCCACGCCGTCCGGTGCTTCTTTTTCAAGGTTGTGGCGCGCCAGCGTCACCCACCACGGCACGAAGTGATCGTCTGCAAAGGTGATGAACTGGGTTAATTCGGCGTAAAACGTACGGTCGCCTTTAAGCGGATGACGGCGCATTTCAGCAACGGCCCAGTCACCCTCTTTGAATTCATGTTCCACACCGCGCGCCGCACGGCAGGGGATGGCGTCTTTCAACAACGGATGGTCCGGGACGATAGACAGACGATCGTTCTTACCCTGAATTTTACCGACAAAGCGAGTCAGGAACGGCTCAACCAGTTCTTCTGGCTCTGCCGATTCACGATCTTTTTCTGTGTGGATGACAGCGATAATGCGGTCGCCGTGCATCACTTTTTTCATCTGCGGCGGCGGAATGAAATAACTTTTTTGCGCATCGACTTCCAGGAAGCCAAAGCCCTTTTCCGTCGCTTTTACTACCCCTTCAGCACGGGGCGTCTGGGAATGCAGTTGCTGTTTAAGCTGCGCTAGCAGCGGGTTGTCCTGAAACATATTCGTCTATTTTCGTGGCCAAAAGAGCGGCTGACAGTTTTACGCGAAAGTACCTGATGCGGCAAGCGCTCTTTATCGTATTGGCAGGGTTAATCAGTCTCACCCAGCGCAATGGTCAGACGATTCAACCATCCACATAAACCTGACCACGCCAACAGTGTGATGGCCTGGTCAACGGATGCACAGTCGTCCACCAACGGGATGAACTGGGCGGCGCTGAAACGGTCGGGTGCCCGGGTGAGTAATTGTATCGCCTGGGACAATGCACGCTCCTGAGGATGCTGTCGCTCCCAGTGCTCAATCTCGCGCTCGTTCTGACGTAGTGATTCAGCTACAGGTGAAGATTTTGCCTGTTGATAAAAGCAGAATGCACTGCCGTTGATTCGCGCGGTCAGCAGCGTAGCGAAGGTCTGTGAGGTAGACTCGCTCGACAGCGTACTCGTTAACAGGGTAGCCAGCAGGGCGAGCAGCACCGGTTGATGCGCCAGATTAGGCGCGATGTGCTGAAGCTGGGGGAGTGGTTGATAGCGTGACAGACACTCAAACTGCTCAGGTGTGGCATAGCATGGTTCAACCTGTTCATGCGCTGAACGCCACTGGATATCTTGCTGCTGGAACAAACCCTGATCGGCAAAGGACTGCGTATCCAGCCCTGGAACCCAACGAACAGCCTGTCCCAGCCATGCCTGAAAAGTGGCAATCACCCGCGCCTGAAACCCGATATAACCAATGATTTGGTTCATCAGTACGATATCCCAGGCAGAAAGCCCCACGTCGCTCAAATGCTGGCGCGCCCAGTTATCAATCACCGACGGTGAATGAGCAAGCTGGCGTGCGTACTGGGTAATTTGCGCCAGCCGGTGATTACTCTCGCGGGACGAATCCGGTCCGGGAAGCGGCGTCAGGCGGGCGGCATAGTGATTGCAAAGTCGCTGCACGCCATACACCTGGGCGACCGTTAACGCCGTACTCATTCGCTCATAGGCGCTAAAAGTATGCAGGCGGTTGAGCAAAACGGTGTCGGGAAATAATTCGCAAGCCAGTTGACGGGCAGGTTGCAGCCAGGACTGAAAGGGTAACAGCGACGCTTCGGGTATCCCCAAATCCAGCAAAAATCGGTCATCAACATGCGCGGCTTCCGGGACCAGTGGCAGCACGTCATGCGGCCCGGTACTGGATTGAGTTTCATGATACCAGTGGCTTTTACCGCTGAATCGGCGTTGTTCCATGGGCGTTCCTTGGTCTGTATGTGGCGACCCGGACACGTCGTCAATTCACGCCGGATCGTTTTCGCTGCTTAATCCTGGCGTAAGCGGGGGAAGGGATAAAAGATTGTTGCGTGATAACAAATATCAAAAAGCTATATTGCGGAGGAAATGAGAGCGCAGGGGCGGCATGACGCCGCCCACAAGGGAAGTGCGAACGATTATTTCAGTTCCAGTTCGTTCATTGCGGCGATGCTGAAGCCGCCGTCAACGTGAACCACTTCACCAGAAATACCGCCGGACAGGTCGGAACACAGAAACGCCGCAGTGTTACCGACATCTTCGATAGTGACGGTGCGACGAATCGGGGTAACTGCTTCGCAATGCGCCAGCATCTTACGGAAATCTTTAATACCGGAAGCCGCCAGAGTACGGATCGGACCTGCAGAGATGGCGTTTACACGCACACCTTCCGGACCCATCGCATTCGCCATATAACGAACGTTGGCTTCCAGAGACGCTTTCGCCAGACCCATCACGTTGTAGTTCGGGATTGCGCGCTCAGCGCCCAGGTAGGAGAGCGTCAACAGGGCAGAGTCCGGATTCAGCATAGAGCGGCATGCTTTTGCCATTGCGACAAAGCTGTAGGCGCTGATGTCGTGGGCAATTTTAAAACCTTCGCGGGTGACTGCGTTCACATAGTCGCCGTCCAGCTGATCGCCAGGGGCAAAACCGATGGAGTGAACGAAACCGTCAAATTTCGGCCAGGTTTTTGCCAGTTCTGCGAACAGGGTATCGATGCTTTCATCTTCTGCCACATCGCACTGCAGAACGATGTTTGAACCCAGTTGAGCAGCAAATTCTTCCACGCGGCCTTTCAGTTTGTCGTTCTGGTAGGTGAATGCCAGCTCCGCGCCTTCGCGGTGCATTGCCTGTGCGATACCCCAGGCGATGGACAGTTTGCTGGCAAGACCGGTTATCAGAATGCGCTTACCGGAAAGAAAACCCATAGCTTAAATCCTTATGTTGTCACTTATCTTTGGCTTTATATTCATATAGTTATGGTATAAAAAGCCATAATAAATCGAGAGCAGGCCGAAATTATAGCCCACTATACGCATGGATTGTCACGTGATTTTTACATTGAATCCGCTCAGAAACGAATGGCAGAACACCAAATCGGTACCGTCCGTTTCTATCTGGACCGGCGTACGAAGAGTTCCCGGCCCATCATGACCGTCAGTATTTAGCGGGCAGGCGACGTATCCTTAGCAGCCGGCCGTCTTCTATTTCGATATAACCGCCAGCTTTCAGGTTGGCGAGAATCTTCATAATACTGCTGCGTGATACATGCATTTTCTCGCGAATGTAGCGTTCAGCGGCGATGTTCAGGCGAATCGACTCGGGCTCGTTGCTGAGCGCCATGAGCTGCTTGCAGATCACTTCATAAACCGTCGGGGCGCACAACTGACAGCTATGGGCGTAAAGTTTATTGTTCAGCTCCATCATGTGGCGGCTGAGCGTCTCCCAAAGCCCCTTGTTCTCAATAATGCGATGGGCCTCTTCCTGCTTCAGTATCGCGATTCTGGAGGTCATCTTCGTCACTATATAGGCATCATGCAGCGCGAGTCCGACGATGTTTTTTGCCGCGACCGTCGCGATGAGAAGATTATCGCTATTGCGATGGATCTCAACCGTTCCTGTTATCAGGACATAACAGAAGACAATACCATCCTTAACAAGAGGTAATCTGAGTCCTTTTCCATAACTTCTGGTTGGCGCCCGATCCGCCAGGGCTTCTGCAAGTTCTGTGCTGAAAGAAGAAGACGGGGTCAGCGATGTTGTGAGTGAAAGGTTATCATTCATATAGACAAAATCAATAACTGATTAAAATTTAGTTGCGAAAGATATAAAACACTGAGCAGTAATAGATTTTCAGGCTAATTAAAATTTTTTCGGTAAAAAATTGATTTTTTTTAGCTTGCTTTCGCTGAGTTCAATATATCCGCCAGTACACAGTTCTGAAAGGATTCGCAGAATACCACTACGTGACAGGTAACTCCGGCTTTGAATGTAGTGAAGAACCGTTGTCGATTCGCGGATATTTTCAGGCTCTTCCAGTAACTCATGCAGGAGCGTTCTTATCGTTTCATAGGAGTTAACTTGCGACAAACGGACGTAATGTTCGTAAATGCGACTTGAGATATAAATGAGCAGAAAGGCAAGTGAGGGCCATAACGCCTTTTTCCCAATAATATCTAATGCTTTTTCCAACGGAAGGGTGCTGATAACTGCATCCTCTGAGGGAACGAGAATTAATCTGCTATCAGTCATCGACAGGTTTGATAGCCCAAAAATAAAAGGTGCATTTTCGGTATTCAGCACCAGTTTGTCTGACTGACGGCAAAGGTCTACATGCCCGTTGTGCAGCAGGACACACTGAGGTTGGCCATCTTCGGATAATTTCAATGACAAATCTTCATGTATCGGCATGTATGCTGAAACGGCAGAAAGCGCATCAATTATATCATGTAAGTGTTGTAAGGGTTTTAATTCTCTATGCATATCTCGATCATAGGTTTTCTTTTTAACAGGGGTAATTTTTTCCATAATTGAACATCCGGTTGTAAATTATATTCCAGGTGCGGGATTATGAATGGATAATTTCATTTGATGAAGAGGAGGTTGGCTCTAAAAATACACAATGAATATGTTGAGAGTATTCTAAAGATGCTGTATTTGACGGTGTATTTTTGGACCAACAAAGCAATTGAAATGATGCCGCTCAATGAATTATATTTACTGCGTTCGCCGTAAGTGGCTAAATATAAACTTATTGGTCGAAAATAAGTTCTGAATATTTTCAGTGCATTAGTGTAATAATGGCGTCGGCATTTGCTGACGTTAATTAGGTGTAATTTAAAGTAATCTAGCTCTAAAAAGGAAATTTGTAATGAAAATGAATTTAATCGCTTTTGCTCTGGCGGCGACTGCTGCTGTTTCTATGTCCAACGCTTTCGCAGCAGCCGGCACTGTGAATTTTTCTGGTCAGATTCTTGATGCTGCTTGCACCGTTGACGTTGCGTCTCAGAATCAGACCGTGACACTCGGACAGTACAATAAATCTGAGTTTACTAACGCTGGCGATGTCACCGCTGCTAAAAAATTCAGCATCGTATTGAAAGATTGCCCGGCTGCTGTAACGCAGGCGCACGTCCGTTTTGATGGTACTCCGGAGACCACAGACTCTACGCTGCTGGCTATTGACAGCTCTGCAGCAGGTGCTGCTACGGGTGTCGCTATCAACATGATGAGTGCTGATATGACTCAGTTGCCGCTGCACGGTGATAATAACTACCGCTATACGCTGAGCAGCACTGCTCCAAACTCTCTGGATTTCTACGCACAGTACAAATCCACTGCACAAACCGTGACTGCGGGTCCGGCAAACTCTGTTGCCAGCTTCTCAGTGGTTTATAACTAATTTCTTTGATCGGAAATGCCCGTGAGGCCGTTTACGGCCTCATTTTTTTACCCGAGGTTTAAAATGAACTTTCTCCGCAATATTTTTATTGTCAGCACCCTGATGGCTGCTGGTGTGTCTACAGCAAATGCCGGGGTTGTTATTGGCGGCACGCGCGTGATTTATGATGGCAATAAAAAGGAAGCATCCATCAGTGTGAATAACCCGGATACGAAGCCTTATTTAATTCAGTCCTGGATCGAAACGCAGACTGGTGGAGCAGAGAAAGCGCCTTTTATTATCACGCCCCCCCTTTATCGTCTGGATAAAGATCAACAGAACGTTGAGCGAATTATTTTAACCGGAGCACTCCCCCAGGACAAAGAAAGTCTGTACTGGCTAAATATTAAAGCCATCCCGTCTGCGCCCAAAGTTGAGAATTCCCTGCAAATTGCGGTGAAGACCAGTATTAAATTAATTTATCGTCCGGCGAGCCTGAAGGGTTCTGCACCCGAAGACGTGGCCGATCAGCTTCGCTGGAGCCGGGCAGGTAATAATCTGCAGGTCACCAACCCGACGCCGTATGTTATCAACTTTAACAGTATCAGCGTGGCGGGAAAAAAACTGGACGACGTAAGTTATGTGCTACCAGGGGCGAGTGCGCAGTTTAAATTGCCGGGGGTTACCGCTGGCGCACTGACCTTTACCGTTATTAACGACTTCGGTGGCCCAGGCAAAGAACACCACGCATCGCTGTAACAGCTATGCCGCATTAATTAATGGATTTTGAGTTTAATGATTATAAATAAAATGCATTCATTCAAACCTGCCAGGCTGGCGTTGTGCATTGCGGTTGCGGTCTGTGGTACTGCCTGGTCCGTATATGCTCGTGACGAATTCAACCCCGAACTTCTTGAGATGGTTAATTCGGCGTCAGGAAAAACCGATCTATCAGTATATGAATCGGGTTCGCAGGCGCCGGGCATCTACCATGTTGATGTTATTCTCGACGAGCAGCAGGTGGATACACTGGATATTACCTTTCGCAGCGTCACTGACAAGAACGGTGATACTCTCCTGCAACCCTGTCTGAGTGTCGAACAACTGAAAAACTGGGGCGTGAAAACAGCACTGTTTCCGCACCTCGACGCCGGGGATAAATGTGCCGATCTCAGCGCCATTCCACAGGCGTCAACGGATTTCCAGTTTAGTACCCAGCGTCTGCTCATCAGTATCCCGCAAGCCGCGCTGTCACCTCAGGCGCGCGGCTACGTCCCTCCGGAACAGTGGGACGAAGGCATCACCGCAGTGATACTGAACTATGCCCTCAGCGGTGCAAATAGCTGGCAGCGGGGTAATAACGGGCAAAGCACTGACAGCCAGTTCGCTAACCTGCGTCCTGGCATCAATATTGGGCCGTGGCGCTTAAGAAATTACACGACCTGGAGCCGTGATAGCGAAGGGCAGGATAACTGGGATACCGTTTACACTTATGCTCAGCGGGACATTATCGCGCTGAAGTCTCAGCTTACTGCTGGCGATAGCTCTGCGCCGTCCGATGTTTTTGATGCGATATCGTTTCGTGGGATCCAACTTGCCTCTGATGACGATATGCTGCCCGATTCACTTAAAGGCTATGCGCCGGTGGTACGTGGGATTGCACGCACCAATGCGCAGGTCGTGATACGTCAAAACGGTTACCAGATTTACCAGAGTTATGTCGCACCAGGCGCGTTTGAAATCACTGACATGTACCCGACCGGTGGCGCAGGCGATCTTGACGTGACCATTAAAGAAGCAGACGGTAGCGAGCAGCACTTTGTGGTGCCATTCGCTTCTCTGCCAGTATTGCAGCGTGAAGGGCGATTGAAATACGCCATCACTGGCGGGCAATACCGCTCTTATGACAGCAGTGTCGAGAAAACGCCCTTTGCCCAGGGCACCGTGATCTACGGTCTCCCGAAAGGCTTTACCTTGTACGGTGGGGTTGAGGAATCGAGCAAATACCAGGCTCTGGCTGCCGGTATTGGTAAAAACATGGGTGAGCTGGGTGCGCTCTCAATGGATGTCATCCAGGCCTGGTCCACACCGCAAGACGTAGAAAAGTCGAGCGGCCAGTCCTGGCGGGCACGCTACAGCAAAAACATTCTTGAAACGGGTACCAACTTTGCCATTGCGGGCTACCGGTATTCAACCAGTGGCTATTACGGAATGCAAGAAGTTCTCGACTCCTACAGCAACCAAAGCACGATGATTGATCGCCGTCGCAACCGCATGGAGCTGACCATGAGCCAGACCCTCGGTCAGGATCTGGGATCGCTGATGCTGAGCGCTGTCCGGGAGGATTACTGGAACTCTGAACGCTCCATGCAGTCCTGGAGCGTTGGCTATAACAATGCCTGGAATGGAATTAACTATGGGCTGACGTACACCTACACCAAAAACGGTTCTTCAACGGGAAATGGTGATGAAGCGTACTACGACAAGGATCAGCAACTGGCGCTGAACGTCAGTATCCCGCTGGATAAATTCCTGCCGCAGACGTGGGCTAATTACAGCATGAACGCCAGTAAAGAGAGTGGTACAACGCATACCGTGGGTCTGAGCGGGATGGCGCTGGAAAACAATGCCCTTAACTGGAACGTGCAGCAGGGTTACGGCACCAACGATGTTGGCTATACCGGCAGTATGAACGCTGACTACAAAGCGACCTACGGCGAAGTGACCGCCGGGTATAGCTACGACAAAAACAGCGATCGCCTGAACTACGGTCTGCAGGGCGGGATTCTGGCGCATGCCGACGGTGTGACGTTCAGCCAGCCGTTAGGGGAAACGAATGTGCTGATTAAAGCCCCTGGCGCCAAAGGTGTGAGCGTTCAAAACCAGAGTGGGGCAAAAACGGACTGGCGTGGCTATACCGTCGTCAATAACGTAACTGTGTTCCGTAAAAACGATGTGGCGCTCCTGACCGACTCTTTGCCGGATGACGTTGAGCTTGAGTTAACCAATAAAACCGTGATTCCAACCCGTGGCGCGGTGGTGCGGGCAGATTATGTGGCTAATGTCGGGATGCGGGTGTTAATGACGCTGACCCAGGCAAATGGGCAACCGGTGCCGTTTGGTGCCGTGGTAAGTATTGGTGGACAGAATCAGCAGAGCTTTATTGTGGGTGATGGTGGGCAAGTTTACATAACGGGTTTGAAAAATCAGACCGGAAACTTAACTGTGCAGTGGGGAGAACAGAAACGTTGCATTACAAAATATTCTGTTCCTGAGCATAGTCAAAACAATTTAATTTCTTTATCTGAAATTTGCCGTTAAGGTAAACATTATGAATTTAAGCAATATATTGAAATTTTTTATTATTACCTTATTATTTGCTGTCAAAGTTATGGCAGCCTGCAATAATAACATTAGCACGTACACCAAAACGGTAAGCTTTGGTAATGTTATTGTGCAACGTGACACCGCACCAGGAACTGTAGTGGCGACACAGGCTGTAAATGCACCAGTTAATTTTTCTTGTGGTGGTGCTGGTCCATATCTTTATCAGGAATCAATGCGCACATCATTAACATCTTACGGAAATAATATATACGAAATTGGTGTTCCGGGGTTTGGGATAAGGGTGTCAGAGAATGGCACCGATGGTACTTTGCATCACTACTTCCCCATATCTATTAATGGCTGGACGAATGGATCTGGTACGAATCAAACAAATCTATATAAATTTGAGTTGGTAAAAACTTCAGCAATATCCTCTTCTGGCAATCTTAGGGTTGGAACTATTGCTGATACAGCAATGTATAACCAATTTTATATTGGATATTTCAATGTGGGTGGCGGTACGATACAAGTCGTACAGTGTAATATAAATACACCAAACTTAAACTTTCCTATTGGCAACATATCAGCTTCCTCTTTCGGAAGTACAGTAGGTACTACGCCATCAGGCGCCCAAAATACCCAAAACCTGGGGTTGAATTGCGACGCAGGCACCAATATTAACGTCAGCTTTACGGGGACACAAAACCCGGATGTCGGCACTACAAGCGTACTGGCATTGACAGGACAGGGCAATACAGACGTCGCGAAAGGCGTCGGCGTACAGATTCTTTATAACGGCTCACCGCTGGTACTGAATAATCGTATTGTATTGAAGCAATCCTCAGGCGGTCAGGAAACGTTTCCGTTAACGGCGCGCTATTACCAGACTAAAACTTCAGTGACGCCAGGGACGGCGAATGCCTCGGCCACACTTAATTTGACGTATCAATAATGGAAATAATTATGAATAAATTTAAAATAGCCGCGGTTAGCGCAATACTGACGGGAATGTCCGCAGCTTATGCCGCCGATCCGGTCACGCTGTATATTATGGGCAATGTGGTTGCTTCACCTTGCCAGATTAGCAGCGACAGCGTGACGAAATCTGTGGATTTAGGCCAGAACCTTCAGGCATCGGATTTATCCACTGCGGGTTCATCAACAGCATGGGTTAATTTTAATATCAACCTGACGTCATGCCCGGCCGGAACAACTAAAGCCACCATGACGATGCATGGTTCAGCGGATACCAATAATCCGGCGGATATGTATGCGAGCACCGGAACAGCCAATAATATCGCTGTCCAGTTGCAAAGTCAGGCTGGCGATCTGCTTGGGGACGGAAAGTCAATCACTGGAAATATAGCGAACAACGCTTATTCCTATGCCCTGCGAGCGCGTGCCTATACAAAAAATGGCGGCGTAACGCCGGGAACAATTATTTCAACCGTCACAGCCACGTTTGTATATCAGTAATTATTGTCTGGTTCAGTTCAGGTAATATTAAAGAGGCGAGAATTCTCGCCTCTTTAGTTTACCTGTCTTTCCGCCACGCATCTGCGGTCAGTGCCTCACCAAAGTGACCCGCGATGAGTCGTTTGGTCAGTTCATGCAGCGGGGAGGCCAGAACGTCTGCGGTACTGCCGCGCTCGACAACTTCCCCCTGGTGCATCACCAGCACCTGATCGCTGATGTGCTTCATCATGCCCAGATGCTGGGTGACGTAAATATAAGAGATACCCTGTTTCTCCTGCAATTCCAGCATCAGATTGATTAACTGCGAACGCATCGACATATCGAGCGACGCCAGCGCTTCATCGGCAATAATCACTTTCGGACGCAGGATTAATGCACGCGCAAGGCCCAGACGCTGTTTTTGCCCCGGCGCCAGCATGTGCGGGTAGTAGCTGACGTGATCGGGCAGCAATCCCACCATACGCATGGTCTCAATAATCTGTTTACGCCGCTGTTCCGGGTCAAGATCCGTATTCAGGCGCAATGGAAAATCGAGGATTTGCGAAATACGCTGGCGCGGGTTAAGCGACGTTGACGGATCCTGGAAAATCATACGGATACGCTGGCTGCGAAACGAATAATCGCCAAAGTTAAGGGGAGTGTCATCAATCAGCAACTCACCGCTGGTGGGTTCAACCATACCTGCCAGCATTTTTGCCAGGGTAGATTTCCCGGAGCCGTTTTCACCAATGATCGCCAGCGTCTGGCGCTCGCGCAGCGTAAAACTCAGCGGCTTTACCGCCTCAACGGTCTGACGGCGAAACCAGCCAGTCCGGTAGCGGAACGTTTTACTCAGATTGCGCACTTCAAGCAACGTCTCGACCATGTCACTCACTCTCCATGTTTAACGGGAAATGACAGGCGTAGAGATGATTCTTTGCACCGGTCAGACGCGGCGTTTCAATACATTCTCGCTGCGCGTAGGGACAGCGTGGACCCAGGCGGCAGCCGATAGGTAATTGTTCCAGCAAAGGAATGGCTCCGGGCATCGTATTAAGACGACTTTTGTGCGGCATGGCGCTGCCAAAATCAGGAATGGCGCGGATCAACGCCTGGGTATACGGGTGATGTGGCGTCGTTACCAGCTCTTTGCTGGGGGCGGTTTCCACCGTCTGACCACAGTACAGAACGTTGATTTTGTCCGCCCACTGGCTGAGCATTTGCAGGTCATGGCTGATCAGCAGAATAGTGGTATTACTGTTCTGGTTCAGTCGCGTCAGCAGGCGGAAGATTTGCGCCTGCGTGGTGGGTTCCATGGCGTTAGTCGGCTCGTCGGCGATCAACAGACGCGGCTGATTGGCCAGCGCAATGGCAATCATCACCTTTTGGCATTCACCCTCGGTCAACTCATAGGGGAAGCTACGCATCGCGTCCTTGTGATCTTTAATACCGACACGGTGCAACAGTTCTATCGCGCGACGTTTTCTCCAGCCAATGCGTTGCCACCAGCGGCCTTTGTAGGTCCAGGCCGGAATGTTTTGCATCAACTGACGGCCCACCCGCTCTGAGGGATCGAGACACGACTGCGGCTCCTGGAAGATCATCGAGACGTTATGTCCCACCAGCTTACGGCGTTCGCGCGCAGAGAGGCGCAGCAGGTCGATATCGTCAAAACGCATACGGTCGGCGGTAACGCGCCAGTTATCTTTGGCAACGCCGCAGATGGCTTTGGCTATTAAGCTCTTGCCGGAGCCGGACTCACCCACCAGCCCACGAATTTCACCTTCGCTGAGCGTCATACTGACGCGGTCAACGGCTTTAACCCACTCTTCGCCCGTTTTGAACTCAATCGTCAGGTTGCGGATATCCAGTAATGGCATTATTCCACCCCCGCAATAATGGCGCGACGGATCCCGTCACCCAACAGATTTACCAGCAGGACGCTGATCATGATCGCCGCGCCGGGCAGCATGACGGTCCACGGCGCAACATAGATCAGTTCCAGTGCATCGCCCAGCATTGCACCCCATTCCGGAGAGGGGAGTTGCGCGCCAAGATCGAGAAAGCCCAGCGCGGCGATATCGAGGATAGCCATCGACAGCGCGCGCGTGATTTCAGTGATAAGGCCCGCGGTAATGTTGGGCAGAATGGCGAACCAGAGAATATTCAGCGTGGAGGCGCCATCAAGGCGTGCGGCGATAACATACTCTTTTTCCAGCTCATCGTGGACCATGCTGTAGACCGAACGGACCATGCGCGGCAGCAGCGCCAGCCAGACGGCAAACATAGCATGGGTCAAATGCGGTCCGGCGAAGGCGACCACAATAATCGCCAGTAGCAGAGACGGAATTGATAACAGCGTATCCAGGATATGGTTCAGCACGGCAGAGCGCAGACCGTGCGTCGCGCCGGCCACCACGCCGAGCAGCAAACCACACAGCGTGGCAGCCACGGTCACAATAAACGCGCCGCCGACGGTAGGGGCCGCGCCACTCAGCAGTCGGCTGAGTACATCGCGGCCAAGATCGTCAGTACCGAGAAAGAAAGAGACTTCGCCATAGCGCGACCAAGAAGGCGGCAGCAGTTGATAGCCGAGAAATTGCTGATCGATGCCATAGGGCGCAAACCAGCCGCCAAACAGGCACAACACCACCAGCCCCGCGCAGCCATACAGACCGATCATCGCGGTGGTATCACCATAAAATTTGCGCCATGCGGTGCGCAGCGTACCCGGCGGTCGCTTTTCGCTATAAACGCTATCGTAAGGCATACCATTCCTTATGTTTCAGAGGGTTAGCCATAGCACCCAAAATATCGGATATTACGTTAACGATGATAACCAGCGAACCCACCACCATCACACCGGCGGAAATGGCGGCGTAATCCTGTTGGCGAATCGCGTAAATCAGCCAGCGGCCAAGTCCCGGCCAGCTAAAGACCATCTCGGTGATCATCGCCAGCGTCAGCATGGTTGAAAATTGCAGGCCGAGACGTGGAATAACCGGCGGCAGGGCGTTATGCAGCACATGACGGCGCAGAATGGTAAAGCGCGACAGACCCCGCGTCGCCGCCGCTTTAACATAGTTTTGATCAAACACTTCGATGGTACTGATGCGCATCAGGCGAATCACCTCAGTGGTCGGCGCCACCGCCAGCGTCAGCACGGGCAAGACCATATGCCGTAAGGCGCTCATCAGCATCTCATCACGCCAGGGGGAATCAGAAATCCAGGCATCGACAAGGGCAAGACCGGTGACAGGCTTGACCTCGTAGAGCAGATCAAAACGCCCCGAAACGGGCAGCCAGCCGAGCGTAAGCGAAAAGAAAAGCGTCAGCAGGAGCGCCAGCCAGAATACCGGAATAGAAAAACCAAGCAGGGCGAGGGCGCTGATGAGGTGATCTTGCCATTTGTTACGGGTGATCCCCGCCAGCATTCCCACCGGGATGCCAACCATCAACGCAAAACCGAATGCCAGCGTACACAGCTCCATAGTGGCCGGGAACACCTCTTTTAGCTGTTCGGAGATAAGCTGTCCATTGATGCTCGAAACACCAAAATCCCAGTGAATGAGACCATTGAACCAGAATACCCAGGCATTCCACAACGATGCGCCCTGTAGCGGCGCATGGGGAGTGAAATAGCTGAGGCTGAAGCCGATAAAGGTCAGAAAAAACAGGGTAACCATCAGCAACAGCAAACGACGCAGGGTGAAGATAATCATGGTTTTTTCACCTCATCGTTTTTCTCGCGCGACACCCCCGCGAAAGAGGCGCTACCAAACGGACTCAGCACCAGACCTTTAATATCGTAACGATAGGCCTGCAAACGTAATGACGAGGCAAGCGGCAGAATAGGTAATTCTTTGGCGAGAATGTTCTGCGCTTCATCGTAAGCATCGATGCGGGCGGAAAGTTGCTGAGAAGAGAGCGCCTTACGAAGCACGCTGTCGAACTCCGGATTACACCAGTGGGCGAAATTGGTTTGCGAATTGATGGCCGCACAGCTGAGCAGCGGGCGGAAGAAACTGTCCGGATCGTTACTGTCGGTTGCCCAGCCGGACAACGTCAGATCATGGTTCATGTCCATCAACCGCGCCTCCTGAAAGCGACCTTCAACCGGCACAATCACCACTTTTACGCCCACCTGCGCCAAATCCGCCTGGATAAGCTCGGCAGTTTTCAGCGGGCTGGGGTTCCAGGCCTGTGAGCTGGTGGGTACCCACAGTTGGAGCGTCAGGTTTTCCAGGCCCAGCGCCTTTAATTGCTCGCGGGATTTGGCCGGATTGTATTCTGTAATTTTAGCTTCGTTGTCATATGCCCACGAGGCGCGAGGTAAAATTGAGGCCGCTGTTTCTGCGGTGCCGTAATAGATAGACTGCATCAGACGCTGGTTATTAATGGACAGCGCCAGTGCATGGCGAACCGCCGGATTATTCAGCGGCGGTTTGTCGGTGTTAAAGGCGAGGTAGGCGATGTTCATCCCCGGGCGCAGCGTCAGACGCAGGCGCGGATCGTCGCGCAGGATCGTTAGCTGACTGGCGGCAGGCCAGGCCAGTACGTCACATTCGCCGGTGAGCAGTTTTGACAGACGACCGGTTCCACCGGAACCTAAATCCACAACCACCTGCGGCATCAGCGGTGTACCACGCCAGAATTTTTCATGGCGCTGCAGACGGATAAATTGCCCGGCGCGATATTCGGAAAGCTGAAATGGGCCGGTGCCAACCGGCTGGCGATCGAGCAACTCCTGACGATCCTGCTTTGTTAGCTGGGCTGCATACTCGGCGGACATCACCGAAGCGTAGTGCGTTGCCAGATGCCATAAGAAAGAGGCATCCGGCTGCGTCAGGCGAAATTCAACGGTGTTATTGTCGAGTTTGCGCACGCTTTGTACGTTGTCGGCAAATTGCAGACTGTCGAAATAGGGGAAATTGCTGCCATTAACGTTATGCCACGGGTGTTTGCGATCAAAGATGCGCTGAAAGGTGAACACCACGTCGTCGGCGTTCAGTTTACGCGTCGGGGTAAACCACGCGGTTTTCTGAAACGGCACGTCACTTCGCAGGTGGAAACGGTAAGTGGCGCCGTTGTCCAGCACCTCCCAGCGTTCAGCCAGTTCTGGCACCAGGCGATAGGTATAAGGATCGACATCGAGAAGTCGGTCATAAAGTTGTGCCGCAAGCGTGTCGACAATCAGCCCGCTGCTTGCTTTCTGTGGATTGAAGGTGTTGACCTGTCCACTCACGCAATAGACAAAGCCGCTGCCGCGGATATCTTCACGCGAAGGCATTTCAGGCGCAGCAACAGCCTGACCACCCAGGAGTCCAGCCATCACGATCAGAGACGATAAAACCAGGCGCATAATTTTTAAGGTTTTTAGATTCGATTTGCAAAGTGTATCGCACTATCGCCCGCCAGGTACAAATGTCTGCGGGCGACTGACGTAAATATGCGCAATTATGCAGAAGGACGCGCTAAATCTGATGTTTTTTGAGCAGTGCGCGCAACTGGTGATAGGTCAGACCCAGCAGTTCTGCCGCCCGCTTCTGGTTAAATTTTGCCTGTTGCAGACTGGTTTGCAGCAACGCTTTCTCCTGTTGCTGCTGAAATTCACGTAAATCGAGGGGCAGAGAGGGGCCGGTTGTCGTCGTTTCCACCCCCTCGCTTTTAATGGTTTGTCGCTGAAAAGGATCAATAACAATGTCATCCAGTGGCGCATCGCTGGTGCCATGGCGATACACCGAGCGTTCCACCACGTTCTTCAGTTCACGTATGTTTCCCGGCCAGGTGTAATTCAGCAGCATCTCTCTGGCGTGTGGGGAGAAGCCAGGGAAGAGGGGCAAACGAATTTCACGGCACATCTGAATAGCAAAATGGTCTGCCATGAGCATGATATCCGCCTGTCGTTCTCGTAGCGGCGGCAGTTGCACAACATCAAACGCCAGCCTGTCGAGCAGATCGGCGCGGAAAGTTCCTGCTTTGACCATTGCCGGGAGATCGGCGTTAGTGGCGCAAACCAGACGCACATTCACCTGTAAAGGCTGGCTGCCGCCGACGCGTTCGAGTTCGCCATACTCAATCACCCTGAGCAGTTTTTCCTGCACCAGCATAGGGGCGGTGGCCAGTTCATCCAGAAACAGCGTGCCGCCATCGGCGCGTTCGAAACGTCCTGGGTGACGCTTTTGCGCGCCGGTAAACGCGCCGGCTTCATGGCCGAACAGCTCACTGTCGAGCAGGTTTTCGTTCAACGCGGCGCAGTTAAGTGAAATAAACGGACCTTGCCAGCGAGAGGAGAGGTAGTGCAGACGGTTGGCTATCAGCTCTTTCCCTGTTCCGCGTTCGCCGATAATCAGCACGGGCTTATCCAGCGGCGCCAGGCGGGAAACCTGTTCCAGCACTTCCAGAAAGCTGTTCGCTTCCCCTAACAGATTATCTTTATATTCGGCCATGATGAATTTCACCACTTGTTAGTGTATTTCACCACTTTACCCTGTTTGTTGGTTAAGGTAAAACGATGAATATTAATTAAAATCAATTTGTTAAAAAGTTGGCACGCGGATTGTATTAGAGAATCAGCAGGGCATCGCCCGACATCAAAAATGTGAGGATTGAATTATGGGTATTTTTTCTCGTTTCGCCGACATCGTGAATGCCAACATCAACGCACTGCTTGAAAAAGCGGAAGATCCGCAAAAGCTGGTTCGTCTGATGATTCAGGAAATGGAAGATACGCTGGTTGAAGTGCGTTCTAACTCAGCACGCGCACTGGCGGAAAAGAAACAGTTATCACGCCGCATTGAGCAGGCCACGACGCAGCAGGCAGAGTGGCAGGAAAAAGCTGAACTGGCGTTACGTAAAGAGAAAGAGGATCTGGCGCGCGCTGCGCTGATCGAAAAACAGAAGCTGACCGACCTGATTGCTTCTCTGGAGCATGAAGTGACGCTGGTGGATGACACGCTGACGCGCATGAAAAAAGAGATTGGTGAGCTGGAAAATAAACTCAGCGAAACTCGCGCTCGTCAGCAGGCGCTGACTCTGCGCCATCAGGCGGCAAATTCGTCACGTGACGTGCGTCGCCAGCTTGACAGCGGTAAGCTGGACGAAGCGATGGCGCGTTTTGAATCGTTCGAACGCCGTATCGATCACATGGAAGCTGAGGCGGAAAGCCACAATTTTGGCAAGCAAAAAACGCTGGATCAACAGTTTGCCGACCTGAAAGCGGATGATGAAATCAGTGAACAACTGGCGCAACTGAAAGCGAAAATGCAGCAAGACAAGCAATAATAAAATCTGGCGGTGCCCAGGCGCCGCCGATCATCACCTGTAAGGAGTACTCATGAGCGCGCTATTTCTGGCCATTCCGTTAACCATTTTCGTGCTGTTTGTCTTACCGATTTGGTTATGGCTGCATTACAACAACCGTTCCAGTCGGGGGGATTTATCGCAAAGCGAACAGCAACGTTTAGTCCAGTTGACTGACGACGCGCAGCGCATGCGTGAACGTATCCAGGCGCTGGAGGCCATTCTTGATGCGGAACATCCAAACTGGAGGGATCGCTAATGAGCGGAATTGATCTGAATAAAAAATTGTGGCGCATCCCGCAGAAGGGGATGGTGCGGGGTGTGTGTGCCGGGATCGCGCAATATCTGGATGTGCCGGTCAAGCTGGTGCGCATCCTGGTGGTGCTGTCTGTCTTCTTTGGACTGGCTTTTTTTACGCTGGTCGCCTACCTCATTTTGTCGTTTGTGCTTGATCCGATGCCGGATGACCTGGCCGCAGGAGAGCAGCAGCCGACCAGCGGTGAACTGTTAGATATCGTCGATAAAGAACTGGCCGCAGGCGAGAAGCGTTTGCGTGAAATGGAACGTTATGTCACCTCGGACGCGTTTACTTTACGTAGCCGCTTCCGTCAGTTGTAAGTCATTAAGAGGGCTGAGATGAATAATCGCTGGCAACGTGCCGGGCAGAAAGTAAAACCCGGCATCAAAATCGCAGGAAAACTGGTGCTTCTGACTGCGCTGCGCTATGGCCCGGCTGGAGTTGCTGGGTGGGCGGTGAAATCCGTCGCCCGACGTCCACTGAAAATGTTGCTGGCGTTGGCGCTGGAACCGTTATTGAGCCGTATGGCGGCGACGCTCTCAAAACGCTACGCTGGTCGTTAACCGCTATCGGTTATTATCGTAACAATTAAATCACATCTGGCTTATTAATTTGCGGCAGCTCACAAATACGATTGTTGGGCTGCGCAATTGCTTTTAATTCTCTGGTAATTCCCCCTTTGCTGCATTGACAGGTAATTTTTGCGGGAGTAGTCTCTTTTGTCATGGGACCGCTACCACGGAAAAGTAAAGTGAGTCAGAAAATACAGTGTTACCTGAGAGATATCTATGGCGAGACATTTACAGTGCGTCACTATGAAGTGCTAAAGGCGCGCATAGATAAGTCTTGTCGTTTAATTAATAAAAGGCGCAAACTGCATTGGGATGAGGGTGATGTGGTTCTGATTACCTATGCCGATCAATTTCGCAGTCATAACCGCAAGCCGCTGCCGACGTTTAATCTGTTTTATCGGCAATGGCTGGAAACCCTATTTTCTCATGTTCATTTATTACCTTTTTATCCATGGTCGTCCGATGATGGATTCTCAGTGATTGATTATCATCAGGTCGGGAAGGAAACAGGGGAGTGGAAGGATATTGATGAGTTGGGGCATTCCAGCAGACAGATGTTTGATTTTGTCTGCAACCATATGTCGGCGAAAAGCGAATGGTTCAAAAACTATTTAAATCAGAATCCTGAATATGATGATTTCTTTATTTCCATCCATCCCGACATTGATCTCAGCGCCGTTACGCGGCCACGCGCACTCCCGCTGTTGACCCCGTTTACGCTGAAAGATAATACGGTACGGCATCTCTGGACCACTTTCAGTGACGATCAGATTGACCTTAACTATGCGAATCCTGACGTTCTGCTCGCGATGATTGATGTCTTGCTGACCTATCTGGAAAAAGGGGCCGATTATGTCCGACTGGACGCCGTGGGCTTCATGTGGAAAGAGCCTGGCACGTCGTGCATTCATTTGCCGAAAACCCACCAGTTAATCAAACTGTTCCGCGCAATTGCCGATGAAGTCGCACCAGGAACGGTCATCATTACAGAAACCAACGTTCCGCATCGGGACAATATTTCGTATTTCGGCAATGGTAAAGATGAGGCGCAGATGGTGTATCAATTTTCGCTGCCGCCATTGGTATTACATGCCATTCACCGCCAGGACGTGTCGACGCTATGTGCCTGGGCCACGTCATTACAATTACCTTCCCGACAGACCACCTGGTTTAACTTTCTTGCTTCCCATGATGGGATTGGGCTTAACCCACTGCGCGGTCTGTTACCGGAAGAGGAAATTTTAAATCTGGTGGCCGATTTACAACAGGAAGGGGCGCTCGTTAACTGGAAAAATAATCCTGACGGTACGCGCAGTCCCTATGAAATTAATGTGACTTATATGGATGCGCTCAGTCCTCAGCGCGCCAGTGACGACGAACGACTCAACCGTTTTTTACTTGCGCATGCTATTTTGCTCAGTTTTCCTGGCGTTCCTGCTATTTATATTCAAAGCGTTATGGGATCGCGAAATGATTATGAGGGTGTGAAGACGCTGGGATATAACCGGGCGATTAATCGTAAAAAATATGACGCTGAAAGTATCTCGGCTGAGCTGGAAGATAATAATACGTTACGTCATCATGTATATCATGAGTTATCCCGGCTTATAAAACTTCGACGCCACCATAAAGCCTTTCACCCGGATAGCTTTTTTGCGATAAACACTATTACGCCTGCCGTGATGCAAATTAAGCGTGAAACGGATACAGGAGAAAGTGTCACTGCTTTATTTAATGTCAGCGATAAAAATCAAACGATAACTTACAACGGTCAACAGGGATTTGACCTTATCAGTGAAGCGAATATTCTGGATGGGGAAATAACGCTGCGCCCCTGGCAGATTATGTGGATTAAAAAATAAAAAGGAACGTCTGATGCTCAAAACGAAAATTGTGCTGTTATCAGCACTGGTTTCCTGCGCCCTGATTTCAGGATGTAAGGACGATAAATCCGCCCCTGTTTCAATTGAATTTATGCACTCCTCGGTGGAACAGGAACGCCAGGCCGTGATTACGAAACTGATCGAACGCTTCGAAAAAGCGAATCCGGGGATCAGCGTAAAACAGGTGCCAGTGGAAGAAGATGCTTACAACACGAAAGTCATTACCCTGGCGCGAAGCGGCGCTTTACCGGAAGTCATCGAAACCAGTCATGACTACGCCAAAGTGATGGACAAAGAATCGCTTATCGACCGTGATGCGGTGGCGAATGTGATCCATGAGGTGGGCGAGTCGGCATTCTATGACGGCGTGTTGCGCATTGTGCGTACCGAAGATGGCGAAGCGTGGACAGGTGTACCGGTCAGCGCGTGGATCGGGGGTATCTGGTATCGCAAAGACATACTTGCACAGTCCGGCCTGCCGGAACCTAAAAACTGGCATGACTTGCTCAATGTCGCGCAAAAACTTAACGATCCGGCGAAGAAGAAATATGGCATTGCGCTGCCGACGGCGGAGAGTGTACTGACCGAGCAGTCTTTCTCGCAGTTTGCGCTTTCCAATCAGGCCAACGTGTTTGACGCCCAGGGAAAAATTACCCTCGACACGCCAGAAATGACTGAAGCGCTGGCGTTTTACCGGGCGCTTGCCGCCAACACGATGCCGGGTTCTAACGACATCATGGAGGTGAAAGATGCGTTCATGAACGGCACGGCGCCAATGGCGATGTATTCCACCTATATCCTTCCTGCGGTGATCAAAGAGGGTAATCCGCAAAATGTAGGCTTTGTGGTGCCGACAGAAAAGAGCGCGGCGGTATACGGTATGTTGACTTCGCTCACCATCACCGCGGGTCAGAAGACTGAAGAGACCGAAGCGGCTGAGAAGTTTGTCGCGTTTATGGAGCAGGCGGACAACATCGCTGACTGGGTCATGATGTCGCCTGGCGCGGCGCTGCCAGTGAATAAAGCCGTGGTGGGAACCGCGACATGGAAAGATAACCCGGTGATCAAAGCACTAGGAACCTTGCCAGATCAACTGATTGCCGAGTTACCTCACATCCAGGTGTTTGGCGCGGTGGGCGATAAGAACTTTACCCGCATGGGGGATGTCACCGGTTCCGGCGTGGTGAGTTCGATGGTGCATAACGTCACGGTTGGCAAGGCCGATCTTCCTGCAACCATCAAGGCAAGCCAGAAAAAGCTGGATGACCTTATCGAGCAACGCTAACAGGGAAATGGAACGCCGTGATGAAAAGGTTCTTTTCAGGTCGCTCTGATATGCCATTTGCCATGTTGCTACTGGCGCCCAGCTTGCTGTTGCTGGGCGGTCTGGTGGTCTGGCCGATGATATCGAATATTGAAATCAGTTTTATGCGCCTGCCGCTTAATCCGCGATTTGAGGCCACCTTTATCGGGTTGAGCAACTACACCCGTATTTTATCCGATCCCGGCTTCTGGCATTCGTTGTGGATGACGGTCTGGTATACCGCACTGGTTGTGCTGGGAAGCACGGTACTCGGGCTGGGCGTGGCGCTGTTTTTTAACCGCGAGTTTCGTCTGCGTAAAACGGCGCGTTCACTGGTGATCCTCTCCTATGTCACGCCCTCGATTTCGCTGGTTTTCGCGTGGAAATACATGTTCAACAGCGGTTACGGCATCGTGAATTATCTCGGGGTCGATCTTCTGCATCTTTACGATCAGGCGCCGCTGTGGTTCGACAACCCCGGCAGCAGCTTCGTTCTGGTGGTGTTGTTCGCTATCTGGCGCTACTTCCCGTATGCCTTCATTTCGTTCCTGGCGATTTTACAGACTATCGATAAATCGCTGTATGAAGCCGCCGAAATGGATGGGGCGAATGTCTGGCAACGTTTTCGGATCGTGACGCTGCCCGCCATTATGCCTGTGCTGGCTACCGTGGTGACGTTACGCACTATATGGATGTTTTACATGTTTGCCGACGTTTATCTGCTGACCACTAAAGTCGATATTCTCGGGGTGTATCTCTATAAAACAGCCTTTGCCTTTAATGACTTAGGAAAAGCTGCGGCGATCTCTGTGGTGCTCTTCGTCATTATTTTCGCTGTCATCCTGCTGACCAGAAAACGGGTGAACCTCAATGGCAACAAATAAGCGCAAGTTAGAACGTATCGGCTTTTACTGCGGATTGATCGTCTTTTTGATTATCACGCTGTTTCCCTTTTTCGTGATGCTGATGACGTCGTTTAAGAGTGCGAAAGAGGCGATATCGCTCCATCCCACGTTGTTACCGCAGGAGTGGACGCTGGAGCACTATATCGACATTTTTAATCCGCTGATTTTTCCCTTTGTCGATTATTTCCGTAACAGCCTGGTGGTGTCCGTCGTCTCGTCGGCGGTGGCGGTATTCCTTGGCGTACTTGGTGCCTACGCGCTCTCGCGTTTGCGCTTCAAGGGACGGATGACCATTAATGCCAGTTTCTACACCGTGTATATGTTTTCCGGCATTTTGCTGGTGGTGCCGTTGTTCAAAATCATCACCGCACTGGGCATTTATGACACCGAAATGGCGCTGATTGTCACTATGGTGACCCAGACGTTACCTACCGCCGTGTTCATGTTGAAAAGCTATTTCGACACGATCCCGGATGAAATAGAAGAAGCGGCGATGATGGATGGCCTGAACCGCCTGCAAATTATCTTCCGCATCACTGTGCCGCTGGCAATGTCCGGGCTGGTCTCGGTGTTTGTCTACTGCTTTATGGTGGCCTGGAACGACTATCTGTTTGCTTCGATTTTCCTCTCCAGCGCCAGCAATTTCACCTTACCCGTCGGTCTGAATGCGTTGTTCAGCACGCCGGATTATATCTGGGGACGCATGATGGCGGCGTCGCTGGTGACGGCACTACCGGTCGTCATCATGTATGCGCTTTCGGAACGTTTTATTAAGAGTGGGTTGACCGCTGGTGGCGTGAAGGGCTAAAGCGGCCTGTTTAATCAAGGAGTTGTAAATGAAAAAGTTAGTAGCGACTGCACCGCGTGTTGCGGCGCTGGTGGAGTATGACGATCGTCCAATCAGCGCCAATGAAGTTCGCATCAAAGCGGTCTATGGCGCGCCAAAACATGGGACCGAAGTGGTGGATTTCCGCGCCGCCAGTCCGTTTATTGATGAAGATTTTAACGGCGAATGGCAGATGTTTATGCCGCGTCCAAAAGATGCGCCTCGCGGCATTGAATTCGGTAAATTCCAGCTCGGCAATATGATTGTTGGCGACATTATTGAACGCGGCAGCGACGTGACGGAGTATGCCGTCGGCGATCGCGTATGCGGTTACGCCCCGCTTTCTGAAACGGTGATTATTAACGCGGTAAACAACTATAAACTGCGCAAAATGCCGCAGGGAAGTTCATGGAAAAATGCCGTCTGCTATGACCCGGCCCAGTTCGCCATGAGTGGCGTGCGCGACGCCAATGTGCGTGTAGGGGATTTTGTCGTTATTGTCGGCCTGGGCGCCATCGGCCAGATAGCCGTACAACTGGCGAAAAAAGCAGGCGCGTCCATTGTGATTGGCGTTGACCCGATTAGCCATCGCTGTGAAATTGCCCGTCGTCATGGCGCTGACTACTGTATGAACCCCACCGGAATGGATGTCGGTAAAGAGATCAAAGCACTCACCGGCAAGCAGGGCGCGGACGTGATAATCGAAACCAGCGGCTTTGCGGATGCCCTGCAGTCGGCGCTGCGCGGGCTGGCCTACGGCGGCACCATCTCCTACGTCGCGTTTGCCAAGCCGTTTGCTGAAGGCTTTAACCTGGGACGCGAAGCGCATTTTAATAACGCCAAAATTGTCTTCTCCCGCGCCTGTAGTGAACCGAACCCGGACTATCCGCGCTGGAGCCGCAAGCGTATCGAAGAGACCTGCTGGGAACTGCTGATGAACGGTTATCTGAACTGTGAAGATCTCATCGATCCGGTGGTGACCTTCGCCAACAGTCCGGAAAGCTATATGCAGTATGTCGACAGACATCCGGAGCAGAGCATCAAAATGGGCGTCACCTTTTAATCGTCAGGGAAGATAACAGATGAAAATCGGCACACAGAATCAGGCATTTTTCCCGGAAAATATTCTGGAGAAATTTCGCTATATCAAAGAGATGGGTTTTGATGGTTTTGAAATTGACGGCAAACTGCTGGTTAACAACCTTGCGGAAGTCAAAGCGGCGATCAAAGAAACGGGCCTGCCGGTGACGACCGCCTGCGGCGGCTATGACGGCTGGATTGGCGATTTCATCGAAGAACGTCGTCTCAATGGCCTCCGGCAGATTGAACGTATTCTTGAAGCGCTGGCGGAAGTGGGAGGAAAAGGCATTATCGTTCCCGCTGCATGGGGCATGTTTACCTTCCGTCTGCCGCCCATGACGTCGCCGCGCAGTCTGGAGGGCGACCGAAAAGCGGTCAGCGATTCGTTACGCTATCTGGACAAGGTGGCGGCGCGCACAGGAACAACTGTTTATCTGGAGCCGCTCAACCGTTATCAGGATCACATGATCAACACCCTGGCGGATGCGCGTCGTTACATCGTAGAAAATGCGCTGGAACATGTGAAAATCATCGGCGATTTCTATCACATGAATATCGAAGAAGATGACATGGCGAAAGCGCTGCACGACAACCGCGACCTGCTGGGGCACGTGCATATCGCGGACAACCACCGCTATCAGCCAGGTACTGGCACCCTGAACTTCCACCGACTGTTTGATCAGCTGCGCGAAGATAATTACCAGGGGTATGTGGTGTATGAAGGTCGGGTGCGCGCAGACAATCTGCCTGAAGCCTACCGTCAGTCTTTGGCCTGGCTGCGTACCTGCTAAGAGGTTGCCGTGAAAAGTGCAATGAAACGTCCTCCGCTGCGCGTCGCCATTATTGGCGCCGGGCAGGTTGCGGATAAGGTTCATGCTTCGTATTACGGCACGCGTGAGGATCTGGAACTGGTGGCTGTCTGTGACAGCCGCCTGTCTCAGGCACATGCGCTGGCGGAGAAATACGGTTCAGCGCAGGCCTGGGAAGATCCGCAGGTGATGTTACAGACGGTGAAGCCCGATATCGTCAGCGTCTGTTCGCCAAATCGCTTCCACTTTGAACACACCCTGCTGGCGTTAGAAGCGGGTTGTCATGTCCTGTGCGAAAAGCCGCCCGCGATGACGGCGCAACAGGCACTGACCATGTGCAAGACCGCGCGTCGGATGGGCAAAGTGCTGGCCTATGATTTTCACCACCGTTTTGCCCTGGATACACAACTGCTGCGCGAGCAGGTCATGGCAGGTGTGCTCGGCGAAATTTATGTGACCAACGCCAGAGCGCTTCGTCGCTGCGGCGTACCCGGGTGGGGTGTTTTCACCAATAAAGCCTTACAGGGCGGCGGGCCGCTGATCGATCTGGGCGTCCATATGCTCGACGCGGCGATGTATGTCCTGGGCTTCCCGTTGGTGAAGCGGGTATGGGCGCACAGTTTCCAGAAAATCGGGACACAGAAACATTGTGGACAATTTGGTGAGTGGGATCCGTCAACCTATACCGTTGAGGATTCGCTCTTTGGCACCATTGAGTTTCATAACGGCAGCATACTGCGTCTGGAAACCTCCTTTGCGCTGAATATTCCCGAACAATCCATTATGAATGTGAATTTTTGTGGCGATAAAGCGGGTGCCACCCTGTTTCCCGCCCAGGTGTACACCGATCGCAATGGCGAACTGGAGACGCTTTTTACGCGTGAGCAGGCTGACGATCAGCGCCATTTCCGCAGTATGGAGGCCTTTGTAAACCATGTGCAGGGCGCCCCCGTCACCATCGCAGATGCCGAGCAAGGATTCGTGATACAGCAACTGGTGGCCGCGCTTTATCAGTCTGCCGAAACAGGGATGTGTGTGGAACTATGCGCAAACCAGTCAAATTATCAGAACCGGGATTTTGCCCACAACAGTTGAATAAATACGCCTCATTAATGACCGTGGGTAACGGCTATATGGGTATTCGTGGCAGCCACGAGGAGGCCTACACCCAACAAACGCGGGGGATGTATCTGGCGGGGTTGTATCATCGTGCGGGAAAGGGCGATATCACCGAAATGGTGAATTTGCCGGATGTGACCGGTGTTGACATCTTCCTGAACGGCGAGGCTTTTACTTTACTTGCCGGAACACTTGAACACTGGCAGCGTGAAATTGACTTCTCTGGCGCAGAGCTGGTGCGGTCGCTTATCTGGCGTGCGCCGGACGGGGCGCGATATGCCATTGAAAGTCGCCGTTTCGCCTCGGCTGAACAGTTGCCATTGCTGGCGATGACATTATCCATTACGCCCCTTGATGGCGATGCCACCATAACACTCTCCACCGGTATCGACGCGACCATGACCAACCATGGTCGTCAACATCTGGATGAAGCACAGGTGCGGGTCTTCGGTCAGCATTTGCTGCAGGGGATCTACACAACCCAGGATGGCGCGAGCGATATCTCCGTTTCGACACACTGTTCCGTCAACGGGGAAGCGCATCCCTGCTTCACGGCAAAAGAACGACGGCTGATGCAGCATACTCACGCGCAGGTGAAAGCGGGTGAACGACTGACGCTGGAAAAACTGACATGGCTGGAATGGACAACAGGACGCGATGTGTCACTCGACACCTGGGGACAGCAGGGACTCAGGCGTCTTGAGGCCTGTGCTGCTCAGGGTTACCAGGCGCTGCTGGCGCAATCGGCGGCTAACTGGCGAAACTGGTGGCAGCATCATCGGGTCCAGGTGAGCAGCGTCAACGAAGAGGATCAGCGAGCGCTGGATTTTGCGCTTTATCATCTGCGTATCATGACGCCTGTTCATGATGAGCGTTGCAGTATCGGCGCAAAGGGCATGACCGGTGAGGGGTATAAGGGCCATGTTTTCTGGGATACCGAAGTGTTCCTGTTGCCTTTTCATCTGCTCACTGAACCGGCGATTGCGAGAAACTTACTGCGTTATCGTTGGCGTAATCTGGCGGGAGCACGCAAAAAGGCACGCACGAACGGCTGGCAGGGTGCGCTGTTTCCGTGGGAAAGCGCGCGCAGCGGAGAGGAGGAGACGCCAGAATTCGCCGCCATCAATATTCGAACCGGTTTACGTCAGAAGGTCGCTTCCGCCCTGGCGGAACATCATCTGGTGGCTGATATCGCCTGGGCTGTGGTGAATTACTGGCAGGCGACAGGTGATGAGCAATTCATGTCCCGCGAAGGGCTCACGCTGTTGCTGGAAACAGCGCGGTTCTGGATCAGCCGTGCCGTTGAGGTGAATGGCCGGCTTGAAATTCATGATGTCATTGGCCCGGATGAGTACACCGAACATGTCAATAACAATGCCTTCACCAACTACATGGCGTATTACAACGTGATGCAGGCGCTCTGTTTCGCCCGTCGTTTTGGTGTTACGGATGAGGCGTTTATCGCGCGCGCGGAGCACTTTTTGCAGCACCTCTGGCGACCGGAACGGCAAAAAGACGGCATTTTGCCCCAGGACGATACGTTCCTCAGCAAGCCTGTGATTGACCTGGCAAAGTACAAGGCAAAGGCCGGAAAGCAAACGATTCTGCTGGATTACTCGCGGGCGGAAGTCAACGAGATGCAAATCCTGAAACAGGCGGATGTGGTAATGCTGATGTATATGCTCCCGGAGCTTTTCACCCCGGATGTCTGCCAGGCGAACCTGAATTTCTATGAGCCGCGGACCATTCATGACTCCTCTTTAAGCAAAGCCATCCACGGGATTGTGGCTGCGCGTTGCGGGAATACCCGTCAGGGGTATCAGTTCTGGCTCGATGGCGCACAGATCGATCTTGGCGATGATCCGCACAGTTGCGATGACGGCATCCACGCTGCCGCAACGGGGGCCATCTGGCTGGGGGCGATTCAGGGATTTGCTGGCGTACAGGTGTGTAACGGCGAGTTGCATTTCAATCCGGCTCTGCCTGATGAGTGGCAGCAACTGACGTTTCCTCTTGGCTGGCAGGGAAGTGAACTCTCCGTTTCCCTGACGCATCAGGATGTCCATATTGAAAGTTCAGCGCCAGTGACGCTGTTTCTGAAGGGGAAGCCCGTTACCGTGGCGAACGAATACCACGTTTCATGGGCCGATTTTATTTTATCTGCCAATGGGACCGCTACCACCTAGCGGGAGGATGAATGAAACCACAGGCCGTTATTTTTGATCTCGATGGTGTGATTACCGATACCGCCCATTTGCATTTTCTGGCCTGGCGGCAGGTCGCCACAGAGCTGGGTATTGGAATTGATGAGGCGTTTAACGACACCCTGAAGGGCATCAGTCGCCCGGAGTCGCTGCGGCGTATTTTGCGCCACGGCGGAAAAGAGGGCGTTTTCACCCAGGCTGAGTGCGACAAGATTGCCGCGCGCAAAAATGCGTTGTACGTCGATTCACTTCAAACGTTGACACCAAATGCGGTATTGCCCGGTATTCGGGAACTGCTTCAGGCATTACGCACGGAGCGGATCAAAACGGGACTGGCGTCGGTCTCGCTAAATGCCCCTGCGATCTTACAGGCGTTACAGTTGACGCCCTGGTTTGATTTTTGCGCCGATGCCGCACAAATCCAGCGCTCAAAACCCGATCCAGAGATTTTTCTGGCGGCGTGCCGCGGTCTGGATGTTAACCCCCGTGAATGTATTGGGATCGAGGATGCGCAGGCGGGTGTTGAGGCGATCAATGCCTGTGGCATGCGCTCCGTGGGGATTGGTGTCAACTTAACCGGCGCAGACTTGCTGCTACCGACAACGGAATGTCTGACGTGGTCACGGTTATCGACTTTCTGGCAACACGACAAATAAAGGAATCAACATGGCACAGCTTTCGTTACAGCATATTCAAAAAATCTATGACAACCAGGTGCATGTGGTGAAAGATTTTAACCTGGACATTGAAGATAAAGAGTTCATCGTTTTTGTCGGTCCGTCAGGATGCGGTAAATCGACGACCCTGCGCATGATTGCCGGGCTTGAGGAGATAAGCGCTGGCGAACTCCTGATCGACGGCAAGCGGATGAACGATGTTCCCGCAAAGGCGCGCAATATTGCGATGGTCTTTCAGAACTACGCGCTGTATCCACACATGACCGTTTACGACAACATGGCGTTCGGTCTGAAGATGCAAAAGATAGAGGCCGCCACCATCGACGAACGCGTTAACTGGGCGGCGCAAATTCTTGGTCTGCGCGACTATCTGAAGCGTAAACCCGGCGCGTTGTCTGGAGGACAGCGCCAGCGTGTGGCTCTCGGACGCGCGATTGTCCGGGAAGCGGGTGTGTTTCTGATGGACGAGCCGTTGTCGAATCTTGATGCCAAACTGCGGGTGCAGATGCGTGCCGAGATCAGCAAACTGCATCAGAAATTGAATACCACCATGATCTACGTGACGCATGACCAGACGGAAGCGATGACGATGGCGACGCGGATCGTGATTATGAAAGACGGTATTGTTCAGCAGGTAGGGGCGCCAAAAAGGGTTTATCACCAGCCCGCAAATATGTTTGTTGCCGGTTTTATTGGCTCTCCGGCGATGAATTTTATCCGTGGCACGCTTGATGGCGATAAATTTGTTACTGAAACCCTTAAATTAACGCTCCCGGAAGATAAATTAAAAATATTAAAAACGAAAGGGTATGAACATAAAGCCGTTGTCATGGGGATTCGTCCGGAAGATATTCATCCTGAATCTAAAGAGTTAAATAGTGTACCTGCGAAAATCAGCGTCGCAGAGCTGACGGGCGCTGAGTTTATGCTGTACACCACCATTGGGGGGCATGAGTTGGTCGTCCGTGCCGGTGCGGTAAATGACTATTCAGCAGGAGATAACATTACTATCCATTTTGATATGGCGAAATGCCATTTCTTCGATATGGAAACTGAACTCGCAATTTAATAATAATTTATCCGGGGGGAAACCCCTGGTTTTAACAACATTTTATATTTTTTGAAATTTCACAAGGAATAAAAATGAAAACCTTACTGACCTCTACAGCGCTATTGCTGGGCGCAACCATACCCTGCGTGCAGGCCGCTGAAAACAACGACTGGCATTTTAATATCGGCGCCATGTACGAAATTGAAAACGTCGAAGGCTATGGCGAAGATATGGACGGACTTGGCGAACCTTCGGTGTATTTTAATGCCGCAAACGGTCCGTGGAAAATATCGCTGGCCTATTATCAGGAAGGACCGGTCGATTATAGCGCTGGTAAACGTGGCACCTGGTTTGATCGCCCGGAACTGGAAGTTCGCTATCAGGTTTTAGACAGCGACGATTTCAGCTTTGGCTTAACCGGCGGTCTGCGTAACTACGGTTATCACTATGTGAATGAACCAGGGAAAGACACGGCTAATATGCAGCGCTGGAAAGTCCAGCCGGACTGGAATGTGAAACTCACTGATGACTTACGTTTTAGTGGCTGGTTTGCGATGTACCAGTTTGTGAACGATCTGAGTACCACAGGCTATTCGGACAGTCGTGTCGAAAGCGAAACCGGGCTGAATTATACCTTTAATGAAACGGTTGGGCTGACGGTTAACTATTACCTGGAGCGCGGCTTTAACCTTGCCGATCACCGTGATAATGGCGAGTTTTCAACCCAGGAGATCCGTGCGTATTTACCCATCTCGCTTGGCAATACTACGTTGACGCCCTATACCCGTATTGGCCTCGACCGCTGGACAAACTGGGACTGGCGGGACGATCCGGAGCGTGAAGGGCACAATTTCGACCGTCTGGGATTACAGTACGCGTATGACTTTCAGAATGGGCTATCAATGACCCTGGAATATGCCTATGAGTGGGAAGACCATGATGAAGGTGAAAGCGACAGATTCCATTATGCGGGCGTAGGGGTTAACTACGCATTTTAACGATAGCGGGGCAGATAGTGCCCCGCAGATTGTTGATATAAGATGGTAATATTAATTCGTTATACAACCTTGTAGGGCCGATAAGCTTGCGTCATCGGGCATTTCATCTATTTCAGCAGTTTCTGGGCCAAATTGTTATGCCAGCGCTCCCGTAAGGGAAAGTTGTGTTTTCACCGTAATATTCTGCTGCCCCTTTTTGCCACGGATTAACCTGAAAAGCAGGGCGCAACTCTCTTCACCCAACTCCTGCGTTGGAATATCAATCCCGTCGGGGGCGGGGTTTAAAATAAATGACAACATTTCATTACTGTAACCGACCACGGCAAGTTGCTGAGGAATAGAAATAGCTAATTCAGCCGCAGCGCGATATAAGCTCATCAGTTTTAAACTGTCTGTAGCGAATACCGCGTCAGGTAATTCGGCGCTGGTTAACAGTTTTCTGGCGGCACAGAGCGCGCTTTCATGGGTGTAGCCACCATCAATAATCCATTCGTCACGCACCGCAATACTATGCGCAGTCAGGCTGGCTTTATAGCCGTTAACCCGATCGACTGAAACATGGTATTCAAGCGGAGCGTGTAAACAGGCGATATGGCGATGACCACGGTTAATCAATGCGTCCGTGAGCGCAATACTGTCACGGTAATTATCCGTATCGACCGAATAGACATGATGATATTCACCTTCAACCTTACCAATCACCACCACCGGAATATCGTATTTATCCAGCCGCGCGAAAAATGACTCATCCGCTGGCGAACTGAGCATGATAATCCCTTTGATCATCTTCTGCTTAATTTTGCTCTCGCACTTTTGCAGGTCATCTTCGGTACTCCGCGAGGTTTGCAATATCACATCGAAACCTTCTTCTTCCGCTTTCGCGGTAATGGCGTGCAGCACTTCCGAGAAGAACGGATTTCCGGCGGTCGTTTTGGCAGAACGCGTGGAAATAACCATAATGGCATCGAAACCTGAGGAGGTCAGGGCGCGGGCCAGCTTATTGGGTTGGTACTGCAATTCATCGATCGCGCGCAATACCTTTTCCCGCGCTTCCGGTGAAATGTTTGTTTGCTTGTTCAGTACGCGTGAGACTGTCGATTTTGATACACCCGCCACGCGGGCAATATCATAAATAGTGGGGGACATAGTCCTGAAACTCCATCGGAGAGTTAATACCCTACATCTTATGAAGTTAGCTCCCTAATGACAACACAGCGTGGTTAATTGTGCAGCGCAGGGCTGAACAGGCGTGGGGTATTTTTTCTAAACTATCCGCACGCGCTTTGTTATTGATACGCTGAAAATATGAGCGGTGTTCAGTGCAACAAGATTTTCCCGATCAGATACGTTGTGGCTTGCCCACTGATGTAAACCCGGTCACCGCCGTACTGGCAACGTAGCACACCGCCACGCTCAAGTCCCTGCCAGGCTAACATCACCGCTTTATTGCGTTTTTCCGCCCAGTAAGGAATGAGCATACTGTGCGCTGAACCGGTGACAGGATCTTCGGCAACGGCTTCACCCGGACAGAAAAAACGGCTGACAAAATCATAGTCTCCATCGCCCGGGGCCGTTACACACACCATTTTCCCTAAAGGCAGCATGGCATTGATGTCAGGACGTAACGACATGACCTGCTGTTGACTCTCCAGCACGACCAGATAATCCCGCGCGACGCGCACCTCTTTCCATTGCTGAATCCCCAGCGCTTCGGGCAATAAAGACGGTGGCGCAACGGGATCGGTTTGCCATGCCGGAAAATCCAGCGTCAGCCAGTCGCCGTTGCGGGTTACGTTCAGTGGGCCGACAAAGCGGGTAGCAAAATGAATAACCGCGTCAGGATAATCGAGATGCTGAAAGATAACGTGCGCGGCGGCGAGTGTGGCATGTCCACACAGATTGATTTCCCCCTGAGTGGTAAACCAGCGCAGTTCAAAACCCTTATCTGTTGCGACGAAATAAGCGGTTTCAGACTGGTTATGCTGCTTCGCCATTTTCAGCAATGTTTCATCGGGTAACCACTCGCTCAGGGGACAGACTGCCGCGGCATTGCCACCAAACGTGGTGGTAGTAAACGCATCCACCATGTAAAAATCGATTTGTTGCATGGCTAAACCTCTTTATTTCACTCGGGGTGGAGACACTCTATCACGCCTCGGTCTGACAACACGGTTGAATATCAACGACCTGACCCCATATAAAAAGCCATGCGTTATACTTTTTTCTGGTCTTCAGGCACAACGGGATGGCGATGAAGAGACTCACTACTGAACTCAATGCGCTGGTCAATCGCGGCGTAGACAGGCATTTGCGCCTTGCGGTAACCGGGTTGAGCCGGAGCGGAAAAACCGCTTTTATTACCGCGATGGTTAATCAGTTGCTCAATATCCACGCGGGCGCACGATTGCCTCTGTTAAGCGCGGTACGGGAAGAGCGCCTTCTTGGTGTAAAGCGTGTGCCGCAACGTGATTTTGGCATCCCGCGTTTTACCTACGATGAAGGACTGGCACAGCTCTACGGCGATCCGCCCACGTGGCCGACGCCCACCCGGGGTGTCAGCGAAATCCGTCTTGCGCTGCGCTACAAATCCAATGATTCGCTACTGCGCCATTTTAAAGAGACCTCCACGCTCTATCTGGAGATCGTCGATTATCCCGGGGAATGGCTGCTTGACCTGCCGATGCTGGCGCAGGATTACCTGAGCTGGTCGCGGCAAATGACCGGACTGTTGACCGGACAACGCGCAGCGTGGTCGGCGAAGTGGCGGCAGATGACCGAGGGGCTGGATCCCTTAGCGCCCGCCGATGAGAATCGTCTCGCAGATATCGCCGCTGCCTGGACGGACTATTTGCACCAGTGCAAGCAGCAGGGGTTGCATTTCATTCAACCGGGGCGGTTTGTCCTGCCCGGCGATATGGCTGGCGCCCCGGCACTGCAATTCTTTCCGTGGCCGGATGTGGACGCGTGGGGTGAATCAAAACTGGCACAGGCAGATAAACACACTAACGCCGGGATGCTGCGGGAGCGTTTTAATTACTATTGCGAAAAGGTGGTGAAAGGGTTCTATAAAAACCACTTCCTGCGTTTCGACCGCCAGATTGTGCTGGTGGATTGCCTGCAGCCGCTCAACAGCGGGCCGCAGGCGTTCAACGACATGCGTCTCGCCTTAGCCCAGTTGATGCAAAGTTTCCATTATGGTCAGCGTACGCTGTTTCGTCGGCTGTTTTCGCCGGTCATCGACAAACTACTGTTTGCCGCGACCAAGGCGGACCATGTCACAATTGATCAGCACGCCAACATGGTATCCCTGCTACAACAACTGATTCAGGATGCCTGGCAAAACGCAGCATTTGAGGGCATCAGCATGGATTGTCTGGGGCTCGCTTCCGTGCAGGCAACAACCAGCGGACTGATTGACGTTAACGGTGAGAAGATCCCGGCGTTACGCGGCAATCGTCTAAGCGATGGCCTGCCGCTGACGGTTTATCCCGGTGAAGTTCCGGCACGACTGCCGGGACAGGCATTCTGGGACAGCCAGGGTTTTCAGTTTGAGGCGTTTCGACCGCAGATAATGGATGTTGATAAGCCGTTGCCGCACATTCGACTGGATGCTGCGCTGGAATTTTTGATAGGAGATAAATTGCGATGAGCGAGCCGTTAAAACCGCGGATTGATTTCGCCGGTCCGCTCGACGTCGAGCAGAAGCCGGCATTTAAGGCACAACAAACGTTCAGTGATGCGCAAGCGCAAACTTTTGCCCCCGCCACCGTAGATGAACCTCTGGAAGAAGAGGGGCAGGCTGAAGCGGTAATTGATGCGGCGCTACGCCCGAAGCGCAGTTTGTGGCGCAAGATGGTGATGGGCGGTCTGGCGCTGTTTGGCGCAAGCGTGGTCGGGCAGGGCGTGCAATGGACGATGAACGCCTGGCAAACCCAGGACTGGGTCGCGCTCGGAGGATGTGCGGCCGGGGCGTTGATTATTGGCGCGGGCGTCGGGTCGGTGGCAACCGAATGGCGGCGTCTGTGGCGTTTACGCCAACGCGCCCATGAGCGTGACGAAGCCCGCGAACTCCTGCACAGTCATGGGACCGGAAAAGGTCGGGCGTTCTGCGAGAAACTGGCGCAACAGGCTGGCATCGATCAGTCGCACCCGGCGCTGCAACGCTGGTATGCCTCAATTCATGAAACGCAAAACGATCGTGAAGTGGTCAGTCTGTATGCCCATCTGGTGCAACCGGTGCTGGATGCCCAGGCGCGTCGTGAAATCAGCCGCTGTGCGGCGGAATCGACGCTGATGATCGCAGTCAGTCCGCTGGCGCTGGTGGATATGGCCTTTATCGCCTGGCGTAATTTGCGGCTGATTAACCGCATCGCCACGCTGTATGGTATCGAGCTGGGTTACTACAGCCGGTTACGTTTGTTCCGTCTGGTGCTTATCAATATCGCGTTTGCGGGCGCCAGTGAACTGGTGCGCGAAGTGGGGATGGACTGGATGTCGCAGGATCTCGCTGCCCGCCTGTCGACCCGTGCTGCGCAGGGGATTGGGGCAGGGCTGTTAACGGCGCGTCTGGGTATTAAAGCGATGGAACTCTGTCGTCCGCTGCCGTGGCTGGATGATGACAAACCGCGCCTGGGTGATTTCCGCCGTCAGTTGATTGGTCAGGTCAAAGAAACGCTGCAGAAAAATACAGCTCCACGAGAGAAGTAATCACACAGCAGGCGTTGAACGCGTAACTTTACGCCAAAACGCCTGTTTTTCCGTCATGCTGTCAATATTTGTTGACAGAAACCTTCCGGCTTACCCATTCCTGGCTTATCATCTTATTCAAAGCTCATTATTCAGGTGAAGGTTCCTCCATGCGTCTGGAAGTGTTTTGTGAAGACCGACTTGGTCTGACCCGCGAATTACTCGATTTACTGGTGCTGCGCAGCATTGATTTACGCGGTATCGAGATTGACCCGATTGGGCGAATCTACCTTAATTTTGCCGAACTGGAGTTCACAAATTTCAGTAGCCTGATGGCGGAAATCCGCCGAATTTCCGGCGTCACGGACGTGCGGACTGTGCCGTGGATGCCATCCGAGCGTGAACACCTGGCGCTGAGTGCCTTGCTTGAAGCGCTGCCTGAACCCGTTCTTTCACTGGATCTGAAAAGTAAAATTGAGATGGCGAACCCGGCAAGCTGCCAGCTTTTTGCCCTCAATCCTGAGCGGATGCGAAATCACACCGCTGCGCAACTGATTAACGGTTTTAACTTCCAGCGCTGGCTGGAGGGCAATCCGCAGGCTTCCCATAACGAACATGTGGTGATCAACGGACAGAATTTCCTGATGGAAATCACGCCGGTTTATCTGCAAGGGGAAAGCGACGAAACGATGCTCACCGGAGCTGTGGTGATGCTGCGTTCCACCATCCGGATGGGGCGCCAGTTGCAGAATCTGGCGACCCAGGATGTCAGTGCTTTTAGCCAGATCGTCGCCGTGAGCGCGAAAATGAAGCACGTGGTTGAACAGGCGCGTAAACTGGCCATGCTCAGTGCGCCGCTGCTGATTACCGGCGATACCGGGACGGGTAAAGATCTGTTTGCTCACGCCTGTCATCAGGCGAGCCCGCGAGCGAGTAAACCTTATCTGGCGCTCAACTGCGCCTCGATTCCGGAAGATGCGGTAGAAAGCGAACTGTTTGGCCATGCGCCGGAAGGGAAAAAAGGCTTCTTTGAGCAGGCGAACGGCGGCTCTGTACTGCTTGATGAGATTGGTGAAATGTCGCCACGCATGCAGACAAAGCTGCTGCGTTTTCTCAATGACGGTACGTTCCGCCGCGTCGGTGAAGATCACGAAGTGCATGTGGATGTGCGTGTGATTTGCGCCACGCAAAAAAATCTCGTCGAACTGGTGCAAAAAGGGTTGTTCCGCGAAGATCTCTATTATCGCCTTAACGTGCTGACACTGAACCTGCCGCCACTGCGCGATTGCCCACAAGACATCATGCCGCTGACTGAGCTGTTTGTGGCGCGATTCGCCGATGAGCAGGGCGTACCACGGCCTAAACTGTCTGCCGATCTGAGCACCGTCTTGACCCGCTATGGCTGGCCTGGCAACGTCCGGCAGTTGAAAAACGCCGTTTACCGGGCGCTGACTCAGCTTGAGGGCTACGAACTGCGGCCACAGGATATTTTGCTGCCGGATTACGATGCCACTACCGTTTCGGTAGGTGAAGATGCGATGGAAGGTTCGCTGGATGATATTACCAGCCGCTTTGAACGCTCCGTGTTAACGCAGTTATACCGTAATTACCCCAGCACGCGTAAGCTGGCGAAACGTCTTGGCGTCTCCCATACCGCCATTGCTAATAAGCTACGTGAGTATGGTCTGAGCCAGAAAAAAGGTGAAGAGTCGTAATAACGAAAGAGAGTGGGACTAATACCGACTTAAGCCACGAATTAAAAGAACCAATAATTAAATAATTGGTTCTTTT
>OKVW01000126.1_pt1 | contig 51901 bp, 36 predicted proteins | sample 1606991 | NCBI WGS metagenome assembly OKVW01 (sample SAMN03281021, study PRJEB24777) | human gut metagenome | isolation source: fecal sample PR177 from 1 month old male Malay infant, vaginal delivered... | reverse complement strand
TAGTCCTAAATAAGGGGAGTGTGTGACCGATGCCGGTCACACACTCCCCTTAGCATTATCATAAAAAAGAAAAAAAGATGGCTAACGACAACCATCTTTTCCTCCGTTACATGTTATAATGTAACTATGCAAAAACATAATTATTATAACGAATTTTTTGAATTAGGGCAACAGAAAATTAACTTCAGCTTCTTCGAATTGCATTTATCCGATGACGATCCAGTCTATACCCTAAAAAAAGTGATGGAGGAATTAGATTTTTCAGGCCTGCTCGCCTGTTATTCAAATAAGGGAAGAACCGGGTATAATCCAATCATGCTGTATGCTGTCGTTACTTATGCAAACATGCGCGGAGTGCGTGCGGTTGACCGCATTGTTGAATTATGCGAAAGGGACCTTGCTTTCATCTGGCTTACCAAAGGTCGCAAGCCCAGACGGGATGCCTTTTATGAGTTCAAAGGAAAAAAACTGACCGGAGAAGTGCTGGATGAATTGAATTACCAGTTTCTGCGCCGTCTGCAAAAGGAAGGGCTGGTCACGTTGAAAGAACTTTTTATCGACGGCACAAAAATAGAAGCAAATGCAAACCGCTATACCTTTGTCTGGCGCGGAAGCATCAACTATCATCTTGCCGGCCTGCTGGATACGGTCAACTCCCTTTATACTAAGTATAATGCATTTTTAAGCGAGAATGATTACGGCCCGAAATATGACCTGGGGAATGCACAGATGTTCGTAATCGAAGGCATGGACAAGGTACGCAGCGTCATCCAACAGAACCGGAAGCGGAAGCTTACAAAGCATAAGAAACTCTCCAACAATACCATCATAGAGATCGATCATTGTTCGCCACTTGAGATGGTAAGGCTCCAGAACAGTATTTTAAAGATCGCCGAAGGGGAAGGAATTACGTTTGTCCATGGTCCGGGGAAAAAGAAGCCGGAAGCCCAGAAACTTTATGAAGAATTGGAGGACTGCGGCACCCGCCTGATGGAATACAAAGAAAACTTTGAGATTATGGGGAAAGACCGTAACAGTTATTCCAAAACCGACCTGGAAGCCACTTTTATGCGGATGAAAGACGACCACATGATGAACGGCCAGTTAAAACCGGCATACAATGTCCAGATAGCAGTAGAAAACTATTTTATTGTCCATGGGTATGTAAGCAATGACCGGACAGATTATAACACTTTGATCCCGGTTCTGGAAAAACACCGGGAAGCTTTCAGCCAAAGTCTGGAGGAAGTGACAGCAGACAGTGGGTACTCCAGTGAGAAGAACCTGCTCTACCTGAAAGAACAGGGAATCGCAAGCTATATCAAGCTTCAGGACCACGAGAAACGCAAGACCCGTGCTTATCAAGAGGACATTGGGAAATATTACAACATGCAGCTTGCGATTTTTGAAGATGAGCAATACTACATCTGTCATGACGGCAGGGAGCTGCGCCATATCCGTACAGAAACAAAGGAACAGGATGGGTATAGCCAAACCTTTGAGGTGTATGGATGTGCAGACTGCAGCGGATGTGAACATAAAGCCAGATGTTTATATAAATATGATGCTGAAAAAAATGCAGCCAGAAACAAGGTCATGAAGATCAATGAACAGTGGGAAATGCTGAAAGAAAGCTCCCAAGCCAATATCCAGAGTGAGAAAGGGATTTTAAACCGGCAGATCCGCTCCATCCAGACGGAAGGACATTTCGGGGATATAAAAGAAAATGAGGATTTTCGACGGTTTCATTACCGTACGGCTGACAAAGTATATAAAGAGTTCATGCTGTTTGCGATAGGAAGAAATATCAATAAATATCACCGTTTCCTTCATAAGAAGCTGCAGAAATTCGAAGGAAAAACGGAGCCGAAAACAGCTTAGGAAAATGAGAGTTCACAGAAATGGGAACAAGGGATTTTTGCGGCCTAAAATAAGAAATTCCAGAGAAAAAGAAAGAATCCCGTCAGAAACCATGTACTCAAAAGTACTGGATTTCCACGGGATGTTCTTATTTCATAGTGAGGGGCTTAAAAACCGGTATTAACCGACAGCCCCCTCTAAACTTTTCAAGTTATGGAGAAGATTAATTTTTCGAGCTTATTTGCTCACTATTCATCTAAGGGAAGGGTACAATTCTGCGGCGGATGGGAAAATATATCAGGTGAATTATTATAATCTGGATGTGAGAAAAGTGCTGGATACTAACACCCAAACTACTCAGGTAGTATATTGACAATCTTACATGACCGTGGTAGTTTATAATCATAGATAAACTACTGCCGTCTTGTGAAAGGGGTTTTTTCGATGGATATTAAACTTTTTGATTCGGAACTAAAGGTAATGCATGTGTTGTGGCGTGAGGGTGATACCACCGCTAAGTACATTTCAGATGTATTGAAAGAGGAAACAGGTTGGAATATGAACACAACCTACACCCTGATTAAACGATGTATCAATAAAGGGGCGATTGAACGCTCAGAGCCTAACTTTATGTGTCATGCACTTATCCCAAAAGAGCAAGTACAGGAATTTGAAACAAACGAACTGATTAACAAGGCTTTTGATGGCTCTAAGGCAAACCTGTTTGCAGCTTTGATTGGAAAGAAAAGTCTTTCTGAAGCACAGCTTGAAAAACTCAAACAGATTGTTAACGAATTGGAATGAGGTGAGTGATTGTGAGCCTTTTGCAAATGAGTATTTCGGGTGCAATTATGATTTTGGCAGTCATTGTCATACGAGCATTGGCAATAAATCGCTTACCTAAAAAGACGTTTATTGCTTTATGGGCAATTGTGTTACTCCGCCTTTTAGTGCCATTTTCTATACCCTTCCCATTTAGTGCGTATTCGATTGTGGATAATCACATTTCAATTGTTCAAGGAACAACCATATTTGAAAACGCAAATATCTTTCCTGTCAGCTTACCGACCATTGGTGAGAGAATGCAGGAGCTAACATCTTTGAACATTTCTCCTTATATGATTGTTTGGGGAATTGGCATGGCAGCGTGTGTCTTGTTTTTCACTATTTCATACTTTAAATGCCACAAAGAGTTTCGTGAATCTCTGCCGATTAAAAATGATTTTATAATCAATTGGATTGCAGAGCACAAGCTAACTCGCCCGATAAAAATAAGGTAGTCCAGTCGCATTTCCACACCCCTGACTTATGGAATTTTTAAGCCCATCATTCTGATGCCAAAAAATACAAAGTGGGAAGATATAAAGCAAATAGAGTATATTTTAACACATGAGTTTGTCCACATCAGACAGTTTGATGTAGCTATAAAATTGCTTTTAGCCGCTGCGCTTTGTATTCATTGGTTTAATCCACTTGTCTGGGTAATGTATATTATATTTAATCGGGACATTGAGCTTTCTTGTGATGAATCAGTTGTACGTTCTTTTGGTGACAATTCAAAGTCTGCTTACGCTCGTGCACTCATTAACATGGAGGAAAAGAAAAGTACCCTAGCGCCTTTATGTAACAATTTTAGCAAGAATGCTATCGAAGAGAGGATAACAGCTATAATGAAAATGAAAAAAAAATCAATTGGGGTGTCTGTATTAGCTATCATAGTGGTGTTGGGAATTACAGCAATATTTGCAACATCAACATTAGCATCTAATGATAATGCTTCAAAAATTCAAACAGAGCAGCAGAACGCTGCGAGTGCAGATAAACAAGCTGAAGGATTGGTCACTTATGACATAGTTGAAGTACGACATTATACCGATGGCGGTGCCCCATATGTTTTTTGGTCAAGAACCAATAATACAGAGAAAACAATTACCAATATTCAATTTACCATGCTGGCTTTTGATGATTATGGAAAACCTCTTAATTTGCCGTGGAATGTTATGGATAGTAGTGCAGGTTATTCCTATGACGTTCTTTGCGAATGGCAACCTGTTGATCTGAAACCACAGGCAACAGCCGATTCTAATGATGGTTCTGAAGAAGGTGGCTGGTCTTTAGGATGGTCAATACCAAATGATGATGATAAAGAATTGCAGAAACTCTTTTCAAAGGTCGCATATATTCTTTGCTACGACAAGCAAATCACCTTTGAGGATGGAAAGGTATGGAACAACCCTAATTATGACAAATGGTTAGAAACATATTTAGGAAATGAAGTGGATGTTACAACATTAAAGAATTACTATGTTAAATAGTGTGTGCAGGCTAACGATCGAAATACATGGCATATATTTTTATGATACAAAGAAGCTAATTTTTGAAATAAGGCAAAAAAGGACTTGCGGAAATCATTTCTGCAAGTCCTTTTTAATGAAATACAACTACCAAATAATTTTAACCGTACTCTTCTGACCTTTATTCTTCAACAATTTCTTATAACTATTTCTCTTAGCCTCAGGAACTTTAATCTTCGCATTTGCCGAGATGCCCCGGAAGATTTTACTTCCAGCTTTCGTCAGTACATTCGAGCGGATGGTTATTGTTTTTAATTTACCATCATTATAAAATGCCTGGGAACCAATATTGGAAATGTTGGAGCCAATGGTGACTTTGGTTAGTTTCCCGTAGTCTTTAAAGGCTTTGGATTTAATGTAAGTCACTTTGCATTTTACGCCTTTTAAAGTAACGGTGGAAGGAATGGTGATACTGGTTATGGACTTTTTCTGCGCTCCGGTAACGGATACGGTTTCTTTTCCCTTCACAGCGTTTGTTACTTTGTATTTCAATCCCTTGTAAGTATAAGCCGCTCCTTTTTTCAAGGAAGTAGTTACCGGTGGTTTAGGTGGATTCTGGGTCAGGCTCCGGCTGGTTTTCCACAGGGTATCGAAAGCGCTGCTGACCTGGGAATTCGTGGCTTTCGTATCAGTGAGAACACGTTGTGCGCCAGCCAGCGCTGTCTGGAAATTGTTCCAGCTTTCTGCTGTATAGTTGTCATACTTCGTGTTTTTCAAAGTATCATAGATCATCTGCAGTTTTCCTTTATCCACCGTTTCCGGTACCACAGGTGTCGTTTTTTCTAACTTCGTAAATGCAAGGAGCAGGCCATCCGCTGCCTGATTAATTTCATCCTGTGCAGCACTTTCATTTTGCAGTACTTTGTTGGCTGCGGTAAGTGCAGTTTGCAGGTTCCGGTAGCTTTCGGCGGTATAATTTCCCTGTCCGATGGCAGCTATTTTCTGATACAGGGCACTCAGCAGTGTGGTATCTGGTTTTTCAGGAACCGGAATTTCACGGACAGTTATTTTAAATTCACCCTTTTTGGAGATTGCTCCTTCTTCGTAAATTACGGTAACAGTTTTTTCGCCGGGTGCCGTGGTGTCAAATCCGGTCATGCGGTAATCCGATGCTGCCAGTTTCTTTTCGGTTTGATTACTGTATACAGCCGTTACTTCCATTCCGGTTAAGTCAGGCTCATCCCCCGTAAAATATTCTATTTTAACGGGTGGTTTTACTGTGATACGGTCTAATACTACAGCCGGTTTTTCTGTTTCTATGAGTTCATTAATGCCTACAGCGATACAATTTTTAGCAAGCCTTGCATCAATGAGATTGCTGCTTGTGCTGTCCAGCACCTGGTTGGCATTGGCAACTGCCCAATCCAGACGCAGCAGGGAATCCTGTGTATAGGCATCTCTGTCAATGTCTCCGGCAGCGGTTAAACTTTCTGTGAGATTATCCAGATCCTGTGTGATATCATAACGTTCTCCGGTATGGATTACAGTTTCTCCCGATGATGCGATTTCTTCATTTCCGTCCAGGGCGATTACCCTGAAATAATAGTCGGTATCGTTTTCCGGTACGCTGACGCTTAGTTTATCCGATTTGGAACCGCCCTGGCTGTGGAGCAGTCCGTAAACTTCCGTTGTATAAACCCCTGGTTCGGTGCCATATACGATTTTGTACTCTTTGGTAGGACTGAACTTCGGAAACTTGATCTGAACTGTTTTATGTGCACCGAAGGTTTCATCTATATAGCGTGTCCAGTTTTCGAAGGCAGTGAGATCCTCTGCGGTTACTTCCCGAACTACTATATTATCAGCTGAAAATGGTTTGTCATATGAACGCAGCCCAATCATTCCGTTTGGATAACGGGTATTTATAAATCTGGTGATAAACTGATCGTCTATGTACAGTGCCACCATATCCTGGTATGCCACTGCTTTTAAACGATATGCCCTGCCGTTTTCAAAAGCAGGCAGATTTCTGCGCTCCGTCTGGTGCCATTTATTATCTGCATAGCCGCTGATGTAGTATCCGGTTCCGTCATCGTTATTGCCGATTCCAAAGAAATAGCCGCAATAATTATCGGAGCTGCTATTTCCGGCACCGGTTACACGGTACATAAGCCCGGCATTTTGATTGCTTTTGCCATCCAGGATCACATCGGCTTCTGCAGTGTAATCGGTCCATGCTTCATCGCCTGCAACCGCTTTTACGTTATTGTTGGATTCCATGGTTAGCTTTCCATCTGCAAAATGCATCTTGTCCACGGAACCGCAAAGGCGCCATTTTTCAGCGGATACAAGTGCATCTTCAAAGTCATCCTGGAAATCAGGTGTTACCTGTACCGGTGGTTCCGGATCCGGGGTTTCATTTGTGAAGGAGTCTGTCTCTGCTTTTGTCAGGTTCCTTACTTTGAAATAGTTGACTGCAAATGGCTGGTTCCAGGAACGAAGCCCAACGGAGCCATAAGAGAACTTATCGTCTTCCAGTTCATAGACCTGTACACCGTCTACAAAGACTTTGAACATATTCCCTTTTACCAGTATTTTCAGATCGTAAACTTTACCCGGTTCATAGGTAAATGCAGGTACTTTTGTGATGTCATTCCATCCATTGCTGGCATAACCTACATTTAGTCCATTTCCAATTGCATCGATTCCTACGTAATATCCTTTGTAACTGTCTGCATTTTCACCGGTGACATCGGTACAGCGGAACATAACGCCAAAGTCACGGTTTGGTTTTTCAGGACCTGTTAGTTTCGTTTCTATTGCATAATCTTCCCAGGTTTCCTCACCAGTGCCAGCCATGATCTTCAGATTGTCACTGTTTGTTACACGGATCTGTCCTTCTTCAAAGGTGACTGCATTTTTAGGATCCAGAACAGTCCACTTTTCAAGGCTTGCTTCTGTGTCTGTAAAATCATCCTCAAACAGATTATTTTCAATGCCCAGATCTTCATATTCTTCGGCTGTAATTTCACGAACCTCAAAAGAGCTCACATCAAATGACTGGTTCCAGGAGCGAAGTCCGGCACTTCCGGAAGCGTAGTATGGAACCGGTTTATCACCGCTCTTCATATCAGAAATATTTTCGTCGTACAGCTTAACGCCGTCTACATATACAGCCAGCCGTTCTCCGGCAATAATTGTTTTTAACTGATATACTTTATTTTCTTCATAAGCAATCCCTCCCGGAGAGGCAATGCCATTCCATCCGCCGTCTGCATAACCAATATTTAAGCCTCCGGCAACGGCATTTATGCCCACATAGTAACCGTTATAGCCATCAGATCCATCCGTGACATTTGTTGCACGGAGTATGATTCCAAAATCCCTGTCCGGATTTCCGGTGCCAATAACATCGGCTACTACGGCATAGTCAGTCCATTCCTGCATTCCGGTCATGGCTTTGATATTATTGCTGACACCCACGGACATTTTTCCGGGCTGAAAATTAATTACATTGTTCGGATCATAGAGGGTCCATTTATTCTTACTTACCGCCGGATCACTGAAGTCATCTTTGAACGTGAGCGGCTGTTCCGAAGCGGACTCTGCTTTTACTTCTTCGGAAACCTGTTCAACACCATTTACCAGCATGGAGACCTGGAAGTAGTAAGCTGCACCTGGTTCCAAACCTGTAATGACTGCTTTTTTGCTGTAGAAGTTTTCGGCAGTCTTCGTATAATTACCGCTTTCTGTTCCATATTTTACGGTGTAAAATCCGTCGGAACGGTCGATATTGGTATTTAACGTCACGCTGGTACCGTTTTTATTGCTGATGGCTTCTTTGATTTCCGGCTGTGTGAAAGGATTTACCGGAACAACTTCGATACCGGTGATTTCAACATTGTCATTTCCAAAGAAACGGATATTATTATAATTTTCATGTTTGAAGTAGAAGTACTGGTTATTGCCCGGTACAATAGAACTGAGATTTTCCACAAACTTTGGATCTGTTCCGTCAAAAGCCATTTCTTCTTCGTATTTTCCGTTGATATTAAGTCGGAGGGTTCCCGAGCCAGTGTAACTGATCTTTAAAGTATAATCATCTGCACTTGGAACCACAACGTTATCAAATTCTACAACCTTTTCCCCATTTTCCACATAGGAACTGGAATCCTGCTGAGTTTTTGAAGTGATGCCGTTTTCAGGGGCTTCTCCTATGACAGGCAGCTGGGTCATATGCAGGCGGGTACATCCATAGGGAACCAGCTGTATTTCTTCCTGGAGCGTTTCATCCGAAGCGACTGGTGAATAGGGTGGTTCCGGTACAACGTTTCCTTTTAGCTTCCACTGTGGAATCTTCTGGCCCGTAACTTTCATCGTTATTGGAGCATTGGAAAGGGTAAAGGGCTGCAATCCCACTTCGTCCGCAAATTCTATCTGGATGGAGTCTGCCGGGTTCTCAGGATCAATTACCAGGCCATAGTTCCAGTCACTAGCCGGATAGACTTCTTTCCGGTCAAATTCACCTACCGGGTCGTACTGAATCTCCCGGGCTGCATCATCCGATGCAATGCGCCAGTCTTCTTCAATGCGCTGAGAGAAAATCAGGGGACCATATTCTACGGCAGCGGCATTGTTATACCACACAGAAGTACGCACTTCCATAGGGAAGGTAACCGTTACCTGATCTCCCGGTTTCCAGGTTCTGTCTATCACTGCAAATCCGTCTGCCTGGCTTACATCTACCCTTTTGCCGTTGACCTCCACACTTGGATTCTCACACCATGCAGGCAGTCTTAAGTTTAATGGAAAGCTGGCTTCCTCTCCGGAATAATCCAGTCCGATGGTGTCTTTGAACGGATAGTCGGTGGTTTCATCAAAGACAGCCGTTTTACCGTCTGCAACTTTAGCCGTTACGGTATTTGGTCCGTACATTACTAAAGCCAGGCCGTTGTCCTTTGTTGCCATCCACATATTCTGTACAAATTTCGGCCATCCCATATGCATATTTGGGAAACAGCATTCAAAACCGGTAGGAGCTCCAAATGCGCTGTCATCCCCATGCTCACAGTCAAATTCATGATTGCCGTGGGTAGCCATGACCTGATTCTGTGCCTGGAAATAGCAGTGTCCGGTATAGTCCGGTGCATATCCTGCGGGGAGGGAGTTGTAAGCGATTCGCTCCATGTCATCCCCAAGCCAGCTTTCACCGGTGATAGCGATTGAGATTTCATTTGAAAGGAGGCTTTCCACGATGGAACACAATTCAGCTCCCCGGTAAGGCAGATTGTCACGTGCACCCTCATCGGAATTTGCCAGTTTATCAACCCGTCCATGATCCAGTCCCATGTTGAAAATACCTTCTTTGAGGGTATCCTTATCATTTTCCCTGCCAGGCAGCTGGCTAAGTACGGCAGGAGTTTTCATAGCCTGAGTTGTATTTACTACATGCTCCCGGACGGTTGTTTTTGTAAATACATCATTCCAGTTCAGTCCGCTGTCCTGGGATTTCGTCTGACTTGCCAGAAGCTCCGCAAGTGTAATAATCCAGTCGCTGTCTGTGGGATTCTGTTCATCATAAGCATGGTTGTAATACCACAGAAGGACTTCGATGTTATCACCGCCTCTGGACGCTGCCCAGGAATTTAGAGGCTTTTGCGGCAAACGGTTTAACTGGTAACGGAAGTATTTGTCAAAGAAGGGCAGCACCCTTTCATCCGGTGTTCCCTGCAGGGCCGTGGCTTCATAATAATCCCGGATCACCTGGAGAATAACCATTCGCGGCCACCAGTCCCATCCATCCAAACTGCCATCCCCGTCATTGACCGGTCCCATAAAACCATTGGAACGCTGGCTGTCCAGGATGAAATTAATCCACTCCATGGATTTGCCTTTTAATTCTTCATCATCCAGAACCCATGCCAGGGACATCAGCCCTCTTAAATAATAGGCGCCCTTTTCCCAGCCGTCGCCATTTCCGCCTCTCCAGCCATTCGACGGTCCGTAAAGGGGATATTCATCGTTAATGGCCCCCGTTAAACCATTTTTCTGAAGATACAGCTGCTCTAAAAGCCAGCCCTTTGCATTCACAGCGCCCATTGGCAGCTGGACAAATGCATTTGCATTCAACTTACCCTGATTGGAGAAATAATTGAGGTTTCCCTCCCTCTTTGCCTGCGAGTTCTCAGCATTTGTCTGTTGTGGTGCCGCATTAGCGGGTATGACTGCATTAAATAAAGTACTCGCCGTCAGAACCACAGTTAAAACAAGTGAAACAACACGTCTTTTCATACACCTTTCCTCTTTTCTGTGTGGGGTTTTTAATTGGTTTCAATTAAATTATAGCTTTCCGGATGCTGTTATTCTTTGTAAAAATATGATCGTTTTTTACACTTTTAGGAGAAAAAGCACTATAATAGAAAAGAATGCGGCAGGAGAGAAAATCTTGTCCAATTAGTTCAAGAAAATACATCTAAAAAGATATAAAATGGAAAAGAGGTAAGGGAATGAAGCATTGGGACATGGAGAAAGTAAATGCCATACAAAGGATGCAGGATTATATACGGGATCACGTGGAAAGTGAAGCATTTTCCTTTGAAGAAATGTATTCCTGCGGCGGATATTCCAAAAGGCACGGCGACAGAATATTTAAAGAATTCATCGGAAAGACGCCCAAAGAATATGTCAGGGCGATCCGTCTGTCTGAAAGTTCTCTGGAATTGCTGAACAGCAGCCAGCGGATTCTGGATATTGCGCTAAACAGCAGCTATCAATCCCATGAGGGATATGTGAAGGCATTTTGGGAAGCCTTCCATGTTACACCCAGTTCGTACCGGAATGCACCGGATCCCATTCCTTTATTTGTTCAGTATCCCATTCAAAATTATTTTACGTTAATAAACCACAAGGAGGACAAAAATATGTGTAAAGAAATGAAATTATGTATGATTACAGCGGTATCCAGACCAAAAAGAAAGATCATACTGATGCGATCTGCAACAGCTGTGGATTATTTTTCATTCTGCCAGGAAGCAGGATGTGACTGGGAGGGGTTATTTAACAGCATTCCTGAGAAATATGATATGGCGGCAATTGTGGAGCTGCCGGCTAATCTGGTGAAAGAGGGTACATCTTCTGTTGCTGCAGGAGTGGAAGTGCCTTACGATTACGCAGGAGCTATTCCCAAAGGATGCGATGCAGTTGAACTGGAACCTTGTGAAATGCTTTATTTCCAATCGGAACCATATGATAAGGAAGAGGACTTCTGTGTAGCGATCGACAGTGTCCAATATGCGATTGAAAAGTATAATGGGAAAGCTTTTGGATATCAGCTGGATGATACGCTGGCACCCAAGTTTAACTATGGGGCGAATACGGTTATGGGAGCGAAGCAGGCGGTGCCGGCTAGCAGGATATAGAGGGAGTGGGATAAGGTATAGAGTGGGTAGATTAAGGTAATAGGTAAAGTGAACGCAGGCAAATATTGGAGAGAATAAGATTTTCTTTCCTATATTTGACCTGCTTTTTCAATATCTTGTCAAACCACAATTAGCTGTAATATGGTACAATAGGGAAAACGAAAGATAAGGAGAAGCAAATGCCTATGAAAATAGATCGTTTACTGAGCATAACAATCTACCTGCTGAATAATGAATCGGTAAGTGCAAGACAATTGGCACAGCATTTTCAGGTGTCGGTCCGTACAATCCAGAGGGATATGATTACACTTTCTCAGGCTGGGATTCCGGTATTTGCCAATAGCGGGCAAACAGGTGGCTATGCTATTTTACCAGAGTTCAAATTAAAAAACCATCTGTTAAAAGATGCGGATAAGCAGCTGATCTTAAAAGCGCTGAAGAGTTTGAATACATCTTATTCCAATAGTACCCTGGAAGAGTTGATTAGGAAATACCTTACATTAACAGGAGAAAATAACAGTCAGCCTGTTTTCTGGGATTTTGGTGTTACCAGAGAAAATGCTGTGGTGCAGGAGTATAACATTTTTTTGGAAAATGCAATAAAGCAAAACCGGACGATACGGTTCCATTACCGCAATGCAGAAGGAGTGGAATCAGAGCGCAGAGCGCAGCCCCTTGCGGTACATTACAAATGGTATGCCTGGTATCTGTTTTTTTATGATCTGGAAAAATTGGATTACCGAACATGTAAAATTGCCAGAATGTCTGAACTGCAGATTTCACAAGACAGATGTACCGTTCAGCATGATGAGGTTGAAAAGCTGATGAAGGAATCAGAACAGAAATATTACCGCACATGTTCAGAGATTGAAGTACAATGCAGAGAAGAAGAGAAAGCTTTATTAAAGGAGTATTTTCCCGATGAAGAATTCGAAGAACTGCCGGATGGCAAATACCGCATGTTTCTTCACGTTCCACAAAAGGAACGTTTATGGCAGGCACTTTTGTTAAGCTTTGGAAATCGTGTTAAAGTCATTGGTCCTCAAGAGTACAGAGAGAAGTTAATTCGGACAGCACAGAATTTTTTATCCAATTACGACATATAGCTGTCGCTTCCTTGTAGTATCTTATTCTAAAGGAGGAGTTCACATGACACATAATGAAGAAATTAAGAGTTATTTATTACAAAGCGGAGCAGATTTGTGTGGGATTGCCGGGATAGAACGTTTTTCAGACGCACCGGAGGGATATCATCCCACAGATGTTTTGCCGGACTGCAAGTCTGTTATTGTTATTGCAAAAAGTTTTTTGGCAGGTACTCTGGCATGTACGACCACAATCCCCTATACGATTGTACGAAATATGATCTCGGACACCATGGATAAGATGGCAGTTGCGTTTTGCTCCCACATGGAAAAGGAGGGAGTGATTGCCATACCAACGGGAACTATCGGACCATCTGAATTTGATGAAAAGACAATGCGTTTTCGGAATATTGTCTCTGGTAAACACGCAGCTCAGGCAGCAGGACTGGGAGTGATCGGGAAAAATACGTTACTCATTACGCCGGAATATGGCAATATGGTGTGGCTGAGTGTGATTTTGACAGAGTTGGAATTAGAACAGGATCCCATCCTGGAGACGGAATTTTGTAAAGATTGCAGCCGTTGTATCAATGCCTGTCCGGTAAAGGCATTGGGGGAGCCGCAAATGGAACAATTAACTTGTTGGGAGTATGCATTCGGGCAGGAAGGGCAGGGAGACTGGAGAATCAAGTGCCATAAATGCAGGGATATCTGCCCTCATTGTCTGGGAAGTGAGAATGGGAATATGAAACGACATCTGTAAAAAGTATGTTGCGGTAGAAAAAGCAGACCAGCAGTAATTAGGAAAGATGATTCTTTAGGAAAAATATAAATAGTAATATTCGGGAGAGCCGATAACCATGAATACGTTTCATAGGTTATCGGTTTTTTGTTTTAGCAATTGTTGTAAAGACTAATAAATTTAGTGAAGGATACGGCATCCGGCTATCATGTATATAAAAGCTTCTGGCCTGTATTTTTTTATCTCTTCAGACAGGGTGTACTTTTTATTATATAATTTGTTTGCACTGCAGATGAAAAAATTCGTTTGATTAAAAAGAGGTTTTACTCTAGCAGCGCAACATTTTAAATTAATAGGAGGCATAGATTATGACCGGTTTGACGAAGGTAAAAAAAGTATTTCCCTGCTGTATTTTTGTAATATTTATTTTTTTATTAATTCAAGGCTTATCCTTTAGAGGTGAACTGCCAGGTATTATGAAGAAATCCCAGTTAAAGAGTGAATTCATAGTATGGGATTCCTTACAAAGAGAGGGTTTATCACAAACAAAAAGCTATCGAAAAGAATACAGGATCACAGTCACGAAAGCATGGAATATGGAAATGTACAAAAATCCGTGTCTGTTGATAGGATCAACATATTCGAAATTAGAAGTAAAGCTGGATGGTAAAGAAATATATCATTTTAGCTCCGGCTCAAATGAGCTCCCTGTAACAAGGATACTCTATTTATTGGTGGACCTTCCTCCTGGGTACAAAGGAAAGGAGCTGGTATTGGAAATGTATTCAAGTTACCCTATATCATATATGAGGGTACCAACAGTCATGATTGGAAACAGAATGGACATCGTGACCGCACAGTTAAAAAAGGAATTGCCCCAATGTATCATTGGTATTCTGATTCTCCTTATGGGGAGTATATCAATTATAATATCTGTGATTTTAAATATTTTTTATCATATACCCATTAAAGAGGGAAACTATGTGGGAAAAGCTTATATATGTATTGGTGGATGGCTCATTACAGAATGCAGGTTAATTGTGCAGTTTCTAAATAATTATGTATTAATATATTATATCAATTATTTTTGCTTTTACTTTGGCATTATTTATTTAATTCGATATTTGGGATATGTAGACAATAAAAAGTGGAGAAAATGTCTGAACCGAACGACTTCTTATTACAAGTATTTATTTTACATAGGAACCCTTGGGGAACTGACAAACAAATTTGGTTATCTGGACATGCAGGTGATCTGGTACCCTTCCGCTGCAATCGGACTTGGAATGTCAGTATTAGCACATATCAGGTCAAAAGATAGAGGAAAACAGCTTATATCTGTTTTGTATTTTTGTACATTTATAATTGATGGATTTTTTTTCTATCCAAAAGTATATCAAAATTTTGGAATAGGGGTTGGATCAAGTTATTTTACTATATTTATATTATTGTGTTTTATTTTGAATCGTTATTGTATTTTTTTTTCAGGGGCAGTACGGGAACAGGTACAGAATCAGGCATTGAAAATACATTTAAAAGCCCAAGTCCAGCATTATACGAGAATGATACAATCCAACAAAGACCTGACTATTTTTCGGCATGATATGAAAAACAGGATGCTGTCTATTTATACCATGCTGGAACAAGGAATGAATAAGGAATGTTTAGAGTATATAGGTAAGTTCATTCATGAAATGAAACGTCCGAAAAAATATTTTGAAACAGGAAATCCTGTACTTGATGCAATATTAACAGAAAAACAAATGGAGTCAAAACATAAAAATATAACATTACTAACGAAAATAGAAATACCCCGCCAGTTAGATATCAAAGATGATGATTGGATTATTATTATTGGAAACCTGTTAGATAATGCTATAGATGCGGCTGAAAATACAAAATCATTGCCGAGAGAGATCTCAATTATTTTGGTATACCGTCATGGAATTTTATGTATTCGGATTGAAAACCCGGTGAAATCTCCATATGTTAATTTTAGAGTTACTGCTAAGCGAAATACCATGCATCATGGTTATGGTTTACTAAGCATAAAAAAAGCTTTAAAAAGTTATCAGGGCAGTTTTGACATTTGCATTAAAGGCTGCAAATGTCTGGCGGAGGTACACTTGGAATGCGGAGTAAAAGTAAATAATGCATAATCACTGCTGCATATTATACAGAGAAGAATAATTTGACATAATTCGTTTGTTCAGTTCTGTATTTACATCCTTACGGTACCGCCTTGATATAGGGAGTGATTCACCTGTAGACAGATAAGCGGTACCGTCTTTTATATAGTCTAAATAATCATAATTTAATAAACAACTCTGACTGATCTTTAGAAAACCATGAGGAGTGAATTCTTTGTAGAGATTTGTAATTGTATCTCGATATCTATAATCCTGTTCCTGGCAATGTATCGTTATTATTTTCTGATATACTTCAATAAATATGATTTTTGCAATGTCCAGATGAACAAATGCATCGGGAGTTCGAAAGGAATAATAATGCTCACTTCGTTGTTTATACTTTTTAAGAGCCTTAAAGAATACCGTTTCAAAGTACTTTGGTTTTATGGTATCTTTTAATAAATAATGAAATGGGTGTACTTCAAAAGATTCAAATACATATTGTTTATAGGCACTAAGAAAAATAATTTCTGCAAAGCAACCCATATTACGAAGGTTTTTTGCAGTGGATATACCATCTATACCAGTCATTTCAATATCTAAAAACAGCATGGCAACGGAATCAGGTTTTTCTGAAATATGGAATAATACCTGTTCACCACTGGTATAGACTTCTATGCAGATCCGTTCTGTTACCTTCTTTTTGATGTTTTCAAATAGCTTAATATATCTTTGTATTAAAGGCAATTCATTATCGCAAAATATCACTTTTATCATTCATTCACACAATTCCTTCCCATCAGCAATTGACCAAATAGGGCAAATGAAATACCGCTTATTCCATACTTTAACAAATAAAAACGTATTTCATTATAATAACCCAGGAAAAGGCATAAAAAAACGAACTATCCATTGAGAATACATCCAATGACCGTTCGCAAAATTACTGATTTCGTGACGCTAAACAGGGTTTATACCATATTCAGCGTTGATATTTATGTTATTAATTTACCATATTTGTCAAATTTTGTCAATAAGTAAATACAGCTTTGTTAATTTCTGTGCAGACACGAAAAATTTATAAAGTTATTGAGCTTTAAGCGAGAATCAGATGAAAATTTTTAAGCCGTCATTTAAGCCGTCAAAATAGAAAGGAAAATTAAGACATGGCAAGACGCGGAGAAAACATTTATAAAAGGAAGGATGGAAGATGGGAAGGAAGATATGTTACAGGTAAAAAAAACAATGGTAAAACAGCCTTTAGCTATGTATATGGAAAAACATATACAGAAGTAAAGAAGAAACTGGAACTTAATAAAGGAAAGCACCGTATGGATAAATTATCAGGAAATTATATTCCTGCATTTGGTGACGGAAAACTTTCTACATGGCTGGAGCATTGGCTGGAGGAAGAGATCCGGCCCCATGTAAAAGAATCTACGTATGTAGTATATCGTGGACAGATAGAACGCCATATACTACCGGCTATTGGAATGGAACAACTGTTTGAGGTGAACCGGCAGAGCATGAAAAAGCTATACTATAAAATATTAGAGAAAAATATTTCACATGGAACTGCGCAGAGTGTATGCAAACGGTTTACGGCATCGATGAGAAGCGCTTATGAGGCAAACCTGATAAATGAGGTTCCAGAAATCTCATTTAAGAAAAAAAGTATTACAAAGAAAGAGGCGAAGTTTATGACAATACACGAACAAAAGATCCTGGAAAAAAATCTGGATGAAATGAATAAAAAAGATCTTGCAATCTTGCTGTCACTTTACAGTGGTATAAGGGTAGGCGAATGCTGTGCACTGAAATGGGAAGATTTCAATCAAATAGAAAAAGGAATTCAAATCTCCCATACCGTACAGAGGATTCATAATTACAGGAATAGTCAGAATAAAACAATATTAATATATTCAGAACCGAAGACAGAAGCGTCTGTCCGGTTTATTCCGCTTCCGGAATTTATGCTTCATTTACTCTCAAAGCGAAAAAAAATTACGGAGGATAAAAATGATAGTTTTATCTTTGGATCAAAAGAAAAGCCTTTGGATCCAAGGATACTGCAATATCATATTGATAAAAAAACAAAATCTCTTCATATAAAAGGAGTTCATTTTCATACACTGCGTCACACGTTTGCAACGAGATTTATGGAAAAGGGGGGAGATATTTTTGCTTTAAAGGAGCTGCTGGGTCATTCTTCAGCAAAACTTACCATGGATTGGTATGGTCACTCTACAGCGGATCATGTTCAAAAGTCTATGAAGAGGATGAAAAAATTAATTGCCTAAAGTAATTTTATGGCATACTCCATTAAAATATAAGCCGTCATGAGCCGTCAATGTTTTATTTGAGAAGCCACAGAGGGGAAGCATGCTAAGACCGATTGCACGAAATCAGTAATTTCATGAAAATTACATGCGTCATTTAGAAATAGTATTTTCCTTATTATTTAATTTAAGCTAGCATTATAACATATTTTAAATATGATGGAAAGAGTAGGAATTAATTGCTAAATGGCAAGGTGATTTATGCACATTAAGGAGGGAGGCAGAAAGATGAATGAGATTACTTATAAAGTAATGAAATCGTTTTATGTTTTCAGTGCAGAGGGGTATTAATATTAAAATGGGGTACAACGCTCTTACAGAGTTATTATGAAAAGAATAAAATTAATCGAGGTGGGAAAATGGAAAAGTATAAAAACAAGAAAAATAGATTTACTATGCAAAGGATTTTGGCATATCTAATGGCAGTGTGCATATGCATTGGCGGAATACCAATTGCTTATGCCCTGGGGGATGAGGAACATGTAAAAAGTAAAACACTGCTTATTTATAATGATGCAGGTACGGAGGTGGATTTGTTTGAACCTTCTGAAGAATTTAATAAGGCATGGTCATTAGGAATTGAGAATGCTATGGAGCAACTTATTGAAGAGGGATATGAAAATCTTGAGATTGCTAATGAAAAGGATATGATGATTTATGTTTCAAAAGAAAACATAGAAAATGCAGTCAATTATGTTAAGACAAGTATGGATGAAATTCAGGATGTTGATGTTCCGTACATGGAAAAATATGATGGTGGTGGTGGAGAATACTTTCTATGGAGATTATGTAAGGCGATCAAAGTAGAAGAGGATAATAAAGCTGATGATACGGAAAAAGTAAATCAGAGTACAGAACAAATGCAGGAAACTGCAGGAAATGTAAGGAAAGAAAGCATAGAATATTTTTGGGTAAGAACTTATAATGCAGTTGAAATTGACTTGACAGAAAAAGAAACTATAAATACAGAAAGTAATGAAATTTCAGAATCAATACCTAGTGAAGTAATAGAAACTGAGGCTGCAGAGAATAAGACTGAAGTAGAGACAGAGCGTTTAACTGCTGTTGAAACAGAAACAGATGAAAGAAATGAAGATGAAAGTGAAACTTTAAAACGTGTTGAAAATACAGAAGCGATACAATCTGCAGTGAAAGAAGGAGAAAATAAATCTAAATACATAAAGGGTGCGGAAAATGTAGATGTAGTTGTTACGTCTTGGGTAGATTTTAAGCGGGAAGTAGAAAATACTCCGGTAAATGGAAATAAAGTGATTGGTATAGGTGCAGATTTTCCTTCCACAAAGGTTACTATTACTTTTGGTTTAAATGGAAAGGCAGATATTCGAGTTGTGAATTTGGGGAATTATGTTATTGATTGTTCGGTGCGTGCAACGTCTAATGCGGTTTCAACAGGGGGAGGTACGCTGCGTATATATAATAGTTCAGATGTTACTTTCGAAAATTTAAAATTTAATGGGGGTATGACTGATAATATCAAAGATGTTGCTAAAAGTGATGTATCCAAATTATTTAATGGCAGTCTTGGAGGTGCATGGGAGTATTATTCGTTTGTTGGTATTAAAGCTGGAACGCTAGATATTATTGGAAATCAAACAGAATTTTGCAATTTCCTGTTATATGCTGATAATGCTTCCCCTCTTATTGCTGTAGGAACTTTTGATAATAGTCTTGATGCAGTATTGAACTTTCGTGAGGGTAAAGTCCATAATATTTGGGGAATGGATGGAACGATTACGCTAACACAGGGAAAGCGAGCCATAACCAATATTTATGGAGGTGAGTTTTACAATAACTTTGCAAGAGATGAGGGTATGTTTGACCTATGGGACGGTTATGGAGGTGCTCTGAATTTCTACGGTGGAGCCATACATGATAATTATGGTACTGCCTATGATGGAAATCTTACCAATACAGTTGCTACCATGTGGACTTCAATTGATGGAATGCCGCAAAATGAAGCACAAGGACCTGTACGTTTTCATCTTGCGGGCAGCGGGGGAGAAAATCAAGGAATAAAGGTTCATAATAATTATCATTTGCGTAATAAGAGCAATGGTTTTGCAACGGCAGGGAGTGGTCAGGAGTTGGTTTCTAATATGGGCTTGATTTGGAACTACAATGCAAGTACTGGAGCGGCTTTGAAGAGAAATGCTCAGTGTGCCGTTGTGTTTGATATGACTACGGAAGATTATCTCCAAATTGGTCCAACAACATATAATAAGACTACTACTGGTTACCTTAGCCCGTCAGGACAAATCAAGTTGGCAACAGATGCAGGTATGACAGGAGCACCATATGCTTATTTCTCGGATAGCAATCCTGATGATGGTGTTGCGGAAGGAATGTATTTGGACTATGCAGATTCTCCTAATAGTACAATGTTCAATGAAAAATATGGGCTCTATGAGGGGGATTTGCCATCAGGGGTAGAATCTTTGAATTATAATGGCAGAAATATTAATAAGATGCTGTACCTTACAAACCGTGTCGCGGATATTACCTATAAGCTTTATAAAATACAGGGTAATACTATTACTGAGATGAAATCGTTTAATGGCACAGAGTATCCATTTACGAAACGTTTGGGCTTGCCAGAGAATTATGGGATTGCAATTACCGCTCCTGTTGATTTAAATGGAGAATATATTGCAACAGAGTATAAGTGGGATGATGAGGGAGGTACTAATAATAAGCTTAGTGATGGCAGTACGCCTAAAAAAACCATGAAATCTAATGCCACATATACTGTAAATTTATATTACGTACCAATAGATCGAAGTAAGACTATTGTTTATAAGGAGAGCGAATCAGAAAATGCTAAGATTTATAAACAAATTTTTGAAACAGAAGAAGCCATGAAAAATGCAAAAATTTTAAATAATGATGCAAGTCAGAATCCGGAATCATTAACAATGCCGAATTTTGAGGAACCCGCTGGACAAAAGTTTGGTGGGTGGAGTGTACAAGTAAATGATACTAAAGCAATGTATCAACCTGGGGATCAATTAACAGAAGCAGAGGATATGATTCTATATCCGGTATGGATTGAAAAGACATATAAAGTGAGTTATGAACTTAGCGGTGCGCAGGGCGGTATACCATTGCCTTTTGATTATTTAAAAGGGGAAAATGTAACAGTTGCGGATATAGTTGACATCACACCTCCGGAAAATAAATTATTCGACTTTTGGGAAAGCAGTTCAGCAGTAAAGGTAGATGGTACAGACACTACAAAACTATATCCTAATGATATATTTATCATGCCTGCCCAGGATATAACGCTGAAAGCAATTTGGAAAGGGGCAAAGACAGATATTACATTTGAAGGATTTGAGGATGGTAGTGATGCTTTGCTAAAAGTCAAAAATGAAACGGGAAAAGTTAACAGCAAAGTATTGCCAAAGATAAAAATCAATGGAGCAGATGCAACGTTGGAAGATCTGGAAAAGATGACCTATACTTATGAACGCTATACCAGAACAGGAAGTATTGGAAATTATACCTACGGGTGGTCCGGAAAAACTTTACAGGAAGGTTTAAATGATGCTGATATTCAAAAGCTGCCTATAAGTATTACAAAGCCTGCAGCTGATAATCCAGTTATTACTGCTAATACAAAGAAATCTCAGTCTGGAATTGTGAAGCTTACAATTCAATACAACGGCGATGAAAATAGCCAGGCGTCCTGTATTATTATTTCGCCGGGAGATGTGGATTTAAATGGTAGTATCAGGATTGCTGATATAGAAATGCAGGAAGGATATATAGGTGGTGACCCCAATTTCACACTTGATCAATACGTCTATCAAAAAATGATGGCCGATATGAACAGTGAAGCGATAACAGGTACAATTCGTGTTACTATACAAGATCTGGAGCTGTTAGAAGCAATCATTGCCAATTAGAGAGGGGGTAAAAGCATATGCTTAAGAGCAAGAAGTTAAAAAATTATCTGGCTGTACTATTGTGCTTTACATTTATTTGTTCCATGGCTGCGAATGTGTTTGCAGCTTTGCAGGATAATGATAAAGCATCATTGCCAAAGGATAATTTTGGGATCAATTATACTGTCTTTGATACCGTTGCAACTGAAAATGCAGAGGGAAAGTATGATGCTACATTAACAGCAAGACTCATTGCAAATAGTAAAACAGTGAAAGAGATTACAGGAGGAACAATAGAGTGGTCATGGCAGAAACGTCTGCCTGCCCCTCGTCTTCTCAATACCCCCCCTCTTGGAACATCACCGATAGGTGCACCGAATTATGAATTACCAGAAGATGAGGCATTGGGTTTACTTAGTCTTCGCCAGATCTTCAAATGGTTTCAGCAAGGGAATCATGGAGCTTTAACACCTGGTGAAAACGGAACAGGATACAAAGAATTTCAGCTTGCTTTTTCAAATATAGAAGCAGTACCCGGAGAAGTTTTCAATGGTGTGAGAGTGCGTGACCATATTAGCGAGGATTTGGGTGAATCAACGCTTTCCGTAACAGATATGAAGACGGGTGAAGAAGTAGCATCTGTCAGGGAAAATGTTACAATCGGTAAGATAAGAATACCTGGAAGAACGATAGTATATAAGTCAAATGCTGAAGGCAGCCGGGTTTATACCCAGAGTTACCAGACAGATGAAGAGTTGAAGGGTAAAGAATTATTGGATCTTGCATCTGTGGGATTCCCGGCAGAACTGGATAGAGAATTTCTGGGATGGAGTACAACACCTAATGCAGAAAGTTCGGAATACCAGCCAGGTGCTTCGCTGGAAGAAAAAAATACGGATGGGTTATATAAGATACAGAACATAACGTTATATCCTGTATGGAAGGGAGAAGCACATAAAGAAGGAAACTGGGTAGATTATATAGTTTTCGATACCAAAGCAGACAAAGATCCTACTTTAGCAGACGGAAGATATAATGCAACATTGAATGTAAGGGTAATTGCTGATCCGAAAATTCTAAGTGAAATAACAGGAGGAACGATTGAATGGTCATGGCCAGGCAGGCTTCCCGCACCAAAGCTTCTCAATACGCCGCCTCTGTCATCAAAACCAGTAGGGTTACCGTTCTATGAACTAGAAGAAGATTCAGATATGGGACTTTACAGTTTGAGGCAAGTATTTAAATGGTTCCAGGGTTCAGATCATGGTGTGCTTACACCGGGAGAAGATGGATATGGATATAAGGAGTTTCAATTATATTTTAATAATTTTGCAGCTGAACCAGGAGAAATAATTGAAAATATACGTGTTCGTGATTACTTTAGTTTGGATTTAGGTGAATCTACAATTGCTGGAACATCAATTGATACAGGTGAGGAGGTACCCACAGAACGGTGTCATGTTATAATGGGTAATATTACAATTCCAGGTAAAAAAATGCTGTACAAATCCGATGATTCAGAAGGTGCAGCACAATACCAGCAGATCTATTATACGGATGAGGAGGCAGAAAACGCTAAAATCCTAAATAATGATCCCACCCAGAATCCCAACCAGCCTCTTACGATGCCTAATTTTGCAGCACCGGAAGGTAAGGAATTTGGCGGATGGAGTACTGTTTTCGGTTCGGATACGGCAGAGTATCAGGCTGGGGATGCGATAAGAGATCTGGAGAACCTGGTACTCTATCCGGTTTGGATTGCGAAAAGCGGATATACAGTGAGCTATGATGGAAATGGCGGTACCCCCGAAAGAGCAAGTGATACCGTGTTAAAAGGAGATGCTATCGCTTCTTTCCCAACAGCAGAACATCCGGATCATTATATTTTTAAAGGATGGTTTACGGAAGCAGAAGGGGGCAGCGAAGTTAAAGCACCTTATACTCCTGTGACAGATGTTACCCTATATGCACATTGGGAGACTACATATAAAGTGTTATACAGTGCAGGAAATGGAAGCGGTGAAATAACGGACAGTCAGAGCCCATATCAGAAGGATGCTTATGTTGTTGTGCTGGATAAAGGGAATTTAACCCCTCCGGGACAAGAATGGGTATTTTCAGGATGGGAAAGCAGTATCCCGGTTTTGGTGGGCACGGAGGAGAAGCAGCAGTTAAAACCAAATGATACTTTTCGGATGCCTGGTCAGGACGTGACACTAACCGCAAAATGGTCTAACACAATTTCTGATGTATGTCCGCTTATTTTGGACGTTGTAGCAGGAACCTTAAAAAATGCAAAGAATGAGAATATTACAAATGGTCTTGCCGTAACCAGTAAGGCAATTATTATGACTGGTGATGCCTTTGTGAGCTGTAACGCAAACCATACCCATGAGTTAGAAATCGTAGGTAATACGGATAAAAGTGTGACTATTGAAGGTTCAGAAGATACTAAATTTAATATTACGGTGAAAGGTGTGAACGCTAAGCAGCTAAACCTGGATAACTTTGGTATGGTGACATTCGGAAGCAATGCCGGTGATATGGATAATCTTTTTACAGATATCAACGGTGAAGGTCTTGTGATCGGCGAAAATATTACAGGTATAAAGATAAATGAAGGCAGTACGGTGAGTGCCGTAGCAGATAAAGGAAAAGAACCAATTCTTGGGACTACAGGAAAAGCTAAAAAGCTGGTTCTCACATTATACAGCAAAGCTGCTGAAGACTTAGACTTAAGCATTAACGGGACCTCATTTACCATACCGGCTAATTATCAGATGATCTCTGTATTAGATAACATGGATGGCATCTGGCTGAAGGATGATGTAACTGTTACCGATCCGGTAACCGGTAAAACTTTTGTCAGAGGGCTTGCAGAAGGAGATCAGGATTCTAAGTACTTAGATCCCTCCTACAGCGCGAATAACATTTATGGTAATACATTCGGTCTGACCGGAAATAATACAGCGGATACAAACGGAATTTATGGCCGTTATCAGGCAGTCCGCATACCGGAAGCGGTTAATCAATTAAAAATAACTGTTCCCACAAGAATTATCTTTAATATTTATACCAGTGGCCTGAATGGAGCAGAAAAAGGATTTATTGCACCTACTGCTGTGTTAAATAATGAAAGTGCTTCCTTTGAAGATTCCATTTTAATAGATGGTGAGCAGAAGGATTACGGCAGGAAACAGCATGTGGCAAATGTTAATTATCAGGGAATTCAAACACGTGCTACGTCAAGTTACTCCCTGGTTGATTTTGCAGCAGTAACAGCGGAACAGATGGCGAAGCCATCCACACATCCTCTGGTAGCGCTGGAAGCACTGGCAAATGTGAGCGGTGAGAAAAGAATCTCATTGGATGATGGTGCAGGAACTGTGGATAAGGTCTGGTTTGGAGCACCTTATGGTGAATCCACGATTCAGCTGACAGTTCCAAGTGCATATACAGACCCGCAGACAAAACGCTATTACCAGGAGCCAAGTGATATTACAGACAATACAATTGTGTTAAATGGATTTCATACAATGAAGTTTTCGTTTTCATTTGGAAACGGACAATAATAATGGATTAACAGCCAAAGGCGTTAATTATACAAAGTAGCCAAACTTAATTTAGGAGGAAGAAACATATGAAAAACAAAAAGAGATTTATTGCATTAGGTTTAACAGTAGCAATGGCAGCATCCATGTCAGTTGGAGCATTTGCGGCATCACCAGATCAGGTTTTAAATCAAAGGACATCAGGAGATAATACTCCTGCAAATGCAGAAGCAAGTGTGGATGTAGATGGTTGGCTGACGAAAGATGCTATTATCGATTCTAATGGTAGCTCTGTTATCCCTTCACTTCCAAGTTATACAGGACCTGAAAAACCTTTGGACAGCAACAGTTCCACAACTGACTGGGGTGGAGATGGAACAGAAGATTCTGCACAGCTTATTATCACTGCACCTACCTATCTTTCTTTCATGGTAGCTGGTGAAGGTGAGGCTGCTAATATTCAGCTTACTTCCAGTGATAAATCCGTAAAGGGAACCATCTTAAATCAGTCCTGCTATATCCAGGCAAGTAAAGTACCGGTTCCGAAGACAGTTAATGTGGCAGTATCGAAAGCAAACGCATCAGGAGATTTTAAGGTTGTAAGCAGCATCAATACAGGTGAAGACTCCAATCAGGTTGCTGGTGTTTACCTGAATATGACAGGTGGAACAGCACAGGATTTAGGTGCTAATTTATCCAATGCAGCATTAGGAACTTTAGTTGCAGGTACAAGAGCAGAAGGAAATGCTGTAAATGCATCTTCAACAGATTTATATTTTGCTGACCAAAATGGGACAGCAACGGGTGTTACTACTAAATTTGCAACAAGCTATGAGAGTGGTAAAGAACTGAAAAGCAATTTCAAATTAAATATGGTTTACAGCTACGTTAAATAAAAACCGTAGTTACATATGATGGCTGTCCGTTCATTGGAATGGACAGTCTAAAAAACAAAAAATACGTTGGCTACTTATTTTTTTATTCGGGGTTGAGAAATACTTGACCCCTTGAGAAACAGCTGAAAAAATACAGCTGTTTCTCAAGGGGCCACGTTGAAAATTACAATATAAGGAGGACTTTATGGAAGGAAGGACAGGGAGAAAAAGGTATAAAAATAATATCGTTTTGCTGCTGGGAGTTTTGTTGACATTTTCTCTTCTTTTAACTTTGCCGTACAGAGCTTATGCAGCAGAAGCGGATAGTAAAACAATTCAGCAGCAAGCACCTGGGAATAAAGAGCCTGTGCAGGGAAATGGAAAAGTGGATGTTGACGGTACAGTAAAGGTTAAGAACGGAAGTACATCTTCAGCTTTAAAATCTTCGGCATCTGTATCCACAAAATCGTCAAAGCCATCAACTACTCAGGTTGGAAATGGACTAAACGATAAGCTGACTCAGAATGCAAAAACCGGAGATTTAAACAGAAATTTAGTGTTTTTGATTTTACTGGTTGTGTCAGTAATTATCTTAGCAGTGGTATTAAAATATAGAACTGCTAGAAGCAAACAATAGGCTGGGTGTTCCCAATGCGTATTGGAGAATATTTATCGTCAGCCTATCCGGCTGACGATAATAATTTAAAGAGGTAGATCATGGATGAAAACAGAAGATGCTCCGCACTGGAGCAGCTGGAACAAGAATTTGAATCTTCTAAGAGCATAAAAGAAGGCTCCACAAAGCCCCCGGAAAGAGAGCGAAAAAGGAGGACGGGAAATAAAAAAAGAAATGTACTGGATAAAAGAAAACAATGGCACATTTTGACGACCGTAATTCCTGTGCTGCTTCTTGTTATAATAGCAGGCATATTTCTGGGAGTGAACAAAATGAACAGCAGTGATGTCAGAAATAAATATCCATCTTTTATCACGAAAGAGGAGAAAGAGGACTGGAAAAATAAAAGTGTGGATAAAGGACAGATTTATGTATATGTAAATACCAGTTTAGATGTGAAAGCAGATGGTAAATCGGTTGCACTGCGTTTAGCAAATCCACCGTATTGCGCATATCCCCTAAAAATTAAGCTGTCTATAGATGAGAATAAGGATACTTATCTCTATCAGTCAGAGTTGATAAAACCTGGCGACAGTGTGGAAGATGCAGAACTTACAGGACTGCCAGCCGAAAAAGGGGTCTATAATGCAACAATCTATTACACATTTTATGAAGAAAAGGGGGAGACAGTGGTAGGGGAACACCAGGTGAAAGCTACTATTGAAACCCATGATCAGACAGAAGTTCAGACAGAAATGATGACACAGTCATAGCAATTAAAGGAGATTATAAAACAGATGAAACTAGATGAATTAAACAAGGCTTATGAAGAAGAACTGGAGGAACAAAAAAAAGAAACAACGGAAATGAATGAGCCTAAGCCAAAGTCTAAAGGAAAATGGGTGCTATTGATTGCTGCAGGCATCATACTTTCAACAACAGCGTTTGCGATCTCATCGAAGTTTAAAAGCAATACAGCAGATGAAGCAGAAACTGCAGGCATAGCAGCGGAGGGAGCAATTATGAATGGTTTGCCCGAAGGAATGAAAGAAGGGGAACTGGGAGATGCACTACAGCAGAAAATAGATGAATCCATGTTTACTGTTAATGTGAACAGCCAGCCGATTTTCCAGAATGGAACTTCCAAGGGCAAGGTAGATATTGTGAACAGTCCGGGCAATAGTTATCCCTGTACGGTGGCTTTAACTTTAGATGAGGATGGGACTGAGTTGTACCGCAGTGATGACCTTATTTATCCGGAGCAGTATATTCCTACAATTAAACTTTCCAAGAACCTGTCAAAAGGTGCATATCCGGCTACGCTTACATACTATGTATACGATGTGGACGGAAAAGAAGTGGCAGGTACGATGAAAGCAGCAATGACAATAGTAATCCAGAATTAGGGTAATCGCTGTGAAAAATCAGATTGACAAAAAGAAAAAATTAGCTGCAGAGTGGATCTATTTCTTTCTACAAATGGCAGCTGTGGGGCTGGTTATTTTTCTGATAAATTTAACGGTGGGCGGATTTGCTATCGTTCATGGGGAGAGTATGGAACCTACGCTGCAAAATAAGAATTTATTGATATACATAAAGTTGGGATATGAGCCCAAAAGGGGAGATATAGTGATTTGCCATTCTGGAAAAGGAATAGAGGAGGAACTGGTAAAGCGTGTGATAGGGGGTCCGGGGGATGTGATTGATATAGATCCACTGACAGGTATTTTATACGTCAATGGTGAGGAATTAAAAGAGGATTATATTATGGATTCTACCATTGTCACAGGTGATATTCATTATCCCGCCAAAGTTCCTAAGGGACAGTATTTTTTACTGGGAGATAACAGAACAGTCTCTATGGACAGCAGATACAGTGAAATAGGGACGATTCCCAAGGAGAAAATTGACGGGCATATTGTGGCACGGGTTTTTCCTTTTCGTAAAATAAGTCTGATGAAATAAAAGGAGTACAAGAATGGAACTTTTTACACACAAGCAAAAAAGAGAAAAAATGAATGGAAAACAATCATTTGACTGGAAAAAGTGGACAAAAGAAAATCGTGTGTATGTAATCGTATTTGCAGTCTCGGCTTTGTTCTGGATCTTGATTTCTATATTTATGGGATATGCTCCTTTTGGAAATAATTCGTTTCTGACAAATGATGCAATTCATCAGTATTATCCATTTATGGGCCAGTATAGAGAGCGACTTCTGGAAGGGCAGTCTTTACAATATTCCTTTGGCGGGGGAATGGGATTTAATTTTCTGAGCTTATGGTCATACTACCTCTCTTCGCCACTTAATTTGATCATACTTTTATTTCCCGCAGACTCTCTGGATTTTGCCATGAATTTTTTGATAGGTTTAAGACTGGTGCTGTGCAGCCTCAGTTTCGCATTTTATATTGGCAGCCGGGGAGACAAGCATGATTTACACATATTACCCTTTGCATGCGCTTACGGCATGTCCAGTTTTATGATTGGGTATTCTTTTAACATTATGTGGCTGGACAGCCTTGCATTGTTTCCACTGATCCTTGCAGGTCTGGAGAAATTGCTGAAAAAGGGTAAATGGAAGTTATATGTAGTGAGCTTGGCGCTATCATTATGGAGTAGTTTTTACATTACTTATATGATTTGCATCTTTTTAGTAATATGGTTTTTCTTCTATCAGTTTAAAAATATTAAAACTTTTTTTAAGCGTGGATTTTTGTTTGCAGGTTCTTCTGTCCTGGCGGCCGGAATGTCCTGTCTGGTGCTGATACCGGCATATATTGGGGTATCTCAGACATCGGTTAATGAACAGCTACCTCAGCTTGAATTAATGACTACGTTTTCCAACATCCTGGCTGGAAAAGAAGGTGGAATATTTTCATTCTCTGATCCGGTTTCCGTTGTAAATAATGCATCCTATAATGCAAATATATACGCTGGAATAGCCATATTAGGACTTGCTATCCTTTACTTTTTTACAAAGGGTATAAAGGTGGGCAGTAAGTTGAAAATGGGCGGAGTCATACTGCTGCTGTTTGTCAGCTTGAATGAAAAATGCCTGAATTTCATCTGGCATGGTTTTCATAACCAGGTTGGGATTCCCAACAGGTTTGCATTTTTACTAATTTTTGTAGTGTTGTTACTGGCGTATGAGGCTTTTTGTAATCTAAAGAAATACCGTTTGTGGCAGATCCTGCTGGCAGATATTGGTGTCATCTCGGGACTATGTGCGCTGTACGTTCTGCAGCGTGAAAATATATCAACGAAAATGTTCTGGTTTAGCGTGGCGTTAGCAGCAGGATATATGGTTATGCAGATCTGGTATATAAAAAGAGAAGAGGACCGGAGATTTGTCACGGGTATCATGGTTTCTGTTATATGTCTGGAGCTTTTGGCAAGTGCTGTAACAGGAAGTAAACTGCAGGGCGGAATTACCGTTACTGATTTTTACAGAAGCCAGAATGATGTCTATGAAGCCAGAAAATTACTGGGCAATGATCTTTACCGGCAGGAATTATCAAATCCTACAGTGGAAAATGAAGGGATGGCGTATAACTTGTACGGCACCGGTTTATTTGGATCTATGGTTAACAGTACGATGGCCACGTTTCTTGGAAATATTGGTTTTTCCTTTAGCAGTAACCACTTTGGGTATGCCAGTGGAACGCCCGTTATTAATACGCTGTTCGGGCTGAAGAATATTCTGGTATTAAATGGAGATGCCAGCCGGCTGGATAACCGTTATGTACCTGTCACACAAAGCGGCAATGTAGACATCTATGAGAATAGGCAGATATTGCCGATTGCCTATATGTGTGAGTCCGGTGTAAGGGACTGGACATCTCTGAATTCCGATTATTTTTATAACCAGTCACAGCTGCTGGAGTTGATGACAGGTAAAAAATATCAGGTATTTTCGGAACAGGAGTTTCAGCTAAAAGGGCAGAATGATGTGGAAGTTCAGATTATTGATAAGCAGCAGTTTGGATATCTCTCTGCGAAAGGGAGCAGAAAGGATCATATCGTTTTTGAAGCTGCGGTAAAAGAGGATGAAGATCTGTATCTGCGTCTGGCAGCGGCTTATACATCCGGAGTGCAGATTTTTATCAATGAGGAGTTAATCACAGATAAACAGCTGAGCAATCATTTCTATCATGTAGGCAATGTAAAAAAGGGTGATAAGGTAACTCTGAAAATAGGAATAGAGGAAGAAAGTGTGACGTTTGGCAAGATCAGCCTTTCTATGTACGCTTACCATCAGGAGGAGATGGACCGGGCGTTTGAAGATCTCAACAGCGGCGCCCTGTGGGTTGAAGAAGGCAGGGACGGGTACATCAGGGGAAAAGTAAATGCCAAAAAAGATGGAGTTTTATTTACTACAATTCCTTATGAAAAAGGATGGAGCGCTTATATAGACGGCGAAGAGAGCGAAATAACGCCAATCAATCAGTCGTTAATCGCATTGGATCTGGAAACAGGAGAACATGAAGTTATTTTTAAGTATACTTCACCGGGCTTATATGCTGGCCTTGGGATCAGTTTACTCAGTCTGGCGCTTATGATACTGCTGTGTATCTGCAGTAGAAAAAGAGATGTAAAGATTAATCGCGGCGGACAGATAACGGAAATGGATAAGGGAAATGAAGAGCAAAAAGAGTTTTAAAAATCTAAATTTAAAATATTTGTTTCAGAAGAAGTCTTACCACCGGCTTATTAAGCGGGTTATTGCGGTGTGCCTGGTATGTATGCTGGCGGGCCAATGTGGAATCTGGCTTAACCGCAGTAAGATTACATGGTTTGATAAAAAGGTCTCTAATGTGGTAACCGATGAGAATAGCAGCCTGATTATAGCAACCAGTTCAGAGAATGGCAAATCAGGAGCGCTCAACTACGAAGGAGAAGTGGTACTCCCTTTCGAATCTACGATATTTGATCCGTGGACCGGAGAGTTAATCAAAGAGGGGATGTATCACGAGGGGAATTTATTCTGGGTAATCTCTGATCGTAAGGTAGGAATTGTAAATGAAAAAAATGAGTCCGTGATACCACAGGAATATGGATTTTTGCAAAAAACACTGGAGAATCAATTTATTGCAGGTACAGGGGAACTTTCCAATACCGGGTCAGGCGGAGGTTATTATGCTTATAAAAAATATGGTGTCATAACGGAAAGCGGCGAAACGCTGATTCCACTGGAATATGACAGTTTAACATGGAGTGATGACGGCGGATATATTGGAGTAATCCAGGAAGACACCAGAACCGTTACCAGATATTTTTTTGAAAGCGGTAACTTAGATAAAGAAAAGATAGAGGAACGGGAAACGGAACCGGAGACAGAAGCAGTGATTGAAGAGAACGGTACAGGGGAAGGTGAGACGGAAGATCCGGACGGGACAGCCGGAGGTGGGACAGAAGATCATAATGGGGCAGCCGGAGGTCAGACAGAAGATCATAATGGGACAGCCGGAGGTGAGACAGAAAAATTAAACGATTCAGAAGGTAGTGAGACAGAAAAATCAAACGATTCAGCCGGAGGTGAGACAGAAAAACCAAACAATTCAGAAGACGGTCAGACGGAAAAACAGAATGAGATGGGAAGCAGTGAGATAGAAAGAAAGAGTGGCAGCACTGAGGCAATAGATCCGGCCGGCAGTCAAACGGATGAAAATGGGGAAACAAATACCGAAATTATGGATACGGATGCTGCTGAGGCGGGCAATATGGACATTCAGGACTATGAAGGCGCAGTAGGAAATTATGATGGGGTTAACCGGTATGTTGAGGGCGGAGACAGAAGGCTGAGACTTTTTAAGGGAACCTGCACACTTGAGGACAAAGACGGAAATATTATTCTAACCTTTGAAGGTGCAAGAACAGAAAATGTAGATATGCCGGTTTTCACCCAGGATAATAAACTTCTGATCGACACGAAAGATACATTTTACCGCGTTTATAATGCGGGAGACGGAACACTGTTATGTGATGTTGGAGCGGAGACAGATTGTATGATTACGTCTGAACTGATTACTTTTGATGATGGAAAGGATTACGTTGTAAAAAATTATCAGAATCGTGAATTGTTCCGAATTGGAAAAGGGGACAAGGACAGGTTTTTTAATTCCTCAAATGAGAAATCCCGGTTTATTTTTCAAAACAGTTATTTTGTATACCAGGGTGACAAGGGAAGAACACTGGTGACAAACAGCGGAGTAGTGGTTGCGGATTATCTGGACAGTATTTTATACAACGATGAGAATAACACAAAAGAAAAAGACACAGAAAGGGTATTTATCTGCGAGAGAAATGGTAAATATGGGGCATTCACGGCAGGCGGAGATAAAATACTGGATTTTATTTATGATGATATAGAATTTTTTAACGGACATGTAGATGCATTGCGTATAACGGACAAGCAAGGTCTTGTAGGGGTTGCCAATTACCAGGGTCAGGAAATTATACCGATTGAATATGACAACGTGGGTTATGGAAAGACAATATATGAGGCAGACAGCAGGAACAGCAGGAATTACACCATACTTTCAGACGGGGGACAGGAGAATTGGTATTTTGGACAGAAAGGAAATGATATTTATTATCTGGACAATGAAGGAAACCAGCTGCAGAAGGTGCGGTATGTAATGGAGGAAGAGCGGGGAAATGATCTGTCAGATTATGTACTGATACATAATATTCCTGAGAATCCGGTATCATACCGAATTACGGGGAATCAGGCGGTAATGGATAACACTTATTCCATGGGGCTTGCTTTTAGCAGAAGCAAGATTGTAACAAAAATAGAACAGTCAGATGTTACGTTTCTGCTGGTGGATAATCTGAGTGAAAAGCTTGGGATCTATAAATATAATTATGGAACGATAACGTTGAACGGATACCAGCATTTGTTCTGGCAGATCTGGCATGCAGCCAGCAGGCTGGTACTGGCATTACTTTTATTATTGCTATTTACGGGTATCAGTTATACGGAAGTAGCGGATGGTTTTTATTTTTGGAGAAAGAAAACAGCCCGGAGGTTAAAACAGAAGAGGGTCAGAAAAGATGGCACGCAGAAAGCAGGAACTGGAAGAAGAATTAAAAAGCTTTGAATCAAAGTGTAAGCCGGAAATTGAGGAAAAAAAAGGCATTTCCAATCATTATTTCAATCTGATCATCTGCATTCTAATTTTTATAATGATATATTCCTTTTTTCAATTATATAAAACAAATGCGGATTATGCAGATGGGGAAAAGGAGTATCAGGAACTGAAAGAAGAAGTTGTAGAACAGATCCATGTGGATGTGAAAACTTCAGAAAAAGAAAAAAAGGAGAGTGTTGAAAAAAGCACCGGCAGCGGCCAGGTGAAAGAGAAGAAGCTAACAGCTCCGATTAACGTGGATTTTAAAACCCTGAAGAAAAAGAATTCACAGATACTGGCATGGATTTATATGGAAGCTTTGGATATCAGTTATCCGGTTGTACAGGGTGAAGATAATGACTATTACCTGCACAGGACAATAGAAGGAAACTATAACTTCGCAGGTTCTATATTTATGGATTGGGAGAATGCACCGGACTTTAAAGATTGCAATACGGTGATATACGGACATAACATGGCAGATGGTAGTATGTTCGGAAAATTAAAAAAAATAACATTAGAAGGAGCGTATAACATTAGTCCTTATGTATGGATATTGACGGAAGATAACAATTACCGTTATGAAATATTTTCAGCCCAGGTGGTAACTGTAGCCAGCGAATGCTATACCCTGTTTACCGTACCGGATGATAATTATCTGTCATTTCTGGAACGGATGAGTCTAAATTCGGGGATTCAGATGGAACAAAGGAATTTTCACACAGACAACAGAGTGATTACGCTTTCAACCTGTACGGGGGATGGAACAAACCAGGACCGTTATGTTGTTCAGGCTGTCCGATAAATGGAGGCAGAAATAAAACAGTAAAGAGAGGATAAGGAAGATGAATAAAGTGACATTTTCAGAAGAACGCAGAGGTTATAACAAAGAGGAAGTAGAGAAGTATATTGCAATCCTGCAAAAGGGAGTAGCAGATATTGATGAAGAACTGAAGGAAAAAGAAGAAGAATGTGAAGGTATTTACAGAAAATTAGAAGAGGCTAATGTCAAGATCAAGACTTTAAATAAGCAGGTGGTAGAAAGCCAGTTGGAGGTGGGAAATTTTAACAACCTCTTAGAAGACCAGAGAAGAGAAAAAGAATTGCTGAAGAAACAGGTTAAAGAAGGCAATGATTCTCGAAAAGAGATTGAAGAGCTAAAAAAACAATGTCAGAGCCTTTTAAATGAAAAGGAAATCCTGACAGGCAGAATTACAGAACTGACAAAGGAAAGTGAAAACTGGAATAAAGCTGTGGAAGATATGGCTGTAAGCAGCAGAAAGCCGGATATCTCAGAGCAAATGAAAACCCTCACAGAGGAAAATGTGCAGCTAAAGGATGCTTTGGAAAAGCTGGTGAAAGAAAAAGAAGTCTGGGAAAAATCGGTGTGGGAAGATGCAGCCAGAGAAAAAGAAGAGGCAGAAGAGAAAAGCAGTAAGGAAGAGATCCTGGATATGGATCGGTTTACCAGCATTTTTGATAATGCTAAGAAAGAAGCAGATGCATATCTGTCAGCTGTAAAAAAACAGATAGATGAGAAGGAAAAAGAGGCAGACAAAAGAATCTCGGACTTAATCGAGCAGGCACAAAACGATGCTGAAACAATACGTTCAGAAGCAGAAAAGATCAAAGAGGATGCAAAGCAGGAAGGAATTGATTATGTAGCGAAAATCCGGGCAGATGAGGCAGAAATTCTAGAGGACGCCCGATTTGAAGCGGAGAGCATGAAGCGGGAAGCGAAGGTAAAACTGGATCTTACAATCAGAAAAGAAGAGAGGATAATGCAAAGGGCAAATGAGAGGGCCAGCAAAGTTATCCAGGCAGTAAGAGAGGATTATAACAGGTACCGCACGATGCAGCAAAAAGCGATAAAGGAGTATCAGGATCTGTTTGCCTACATAGGAAATACCATAAATATTCAGGAGTTGAGTGATTTGTCTCAGGTAAATCTGGAGGATGAAAAAGAAGCGCAATAGGACGGTGATCCGGAAAGGAGAATGGTAAATGCATTATAAAAAGGCTACTGCAATATTGCTGACGGTTGTTATTTTAATGACAATTCCGGTTCATGGGGTAAATGCTGCTTCACTTTCGGATTTCTATGCCGGGAACTTGTCGGAAAATACTAGTGCAGGAGCAGAGCCGGGAAGCAAGCCGGAGACGGAGCCGGGAAGCGAACTAGGAACGGATGCCGGAAGTGAACCGGGAAGCAAGCCGGAGATAGAGCCGGGAAGCAAGCCGGAGACGGAGCCGGGAAGCGAACCAGGAACGGATGCCGGAAGTGAACCGGGAAGCAAGCCGGAGACGGAGCCGGGAAGCGAACTAGGAACGGATGCCGGAAGTGAACCGGAAACGGAGCCGGGAAGTAAGCCAGAGACGGAGCCGGGAAGCAAGCCAGGAACGGATGCCGGAAGTGAACCGGGAACAGAGCCGGAAAGCCGACCTGGAAAAGATACAGAAATTCCGTCAGAAACAGATACAGACACCAATATAACAAAGGAACCCGGTGCCGAAGCAGGGGAAGGCATAAAAAAAGATCAGATAGAAACAGTTGAGACCCAGAGGCAGTTTCAGTCAAATCAACAATTAATGGCAAACCAGCAGATCGTTCGTTTGCCCCGTATTGAAGACGACTTTCGTTTCGTGACGGTAAAGAAGACAGCTGCTATGGCAGGCGAAGAAATAGTACCGGTTTATGAAGAAATGAAAGAAGATTCACGAAAAGCTGGGAGAATGAACAAGGATGATATCTGCTATATCCTGAAAGAAGAAGGTGAATGGGCCTACATTGAATCCGGAGTTGTAAGAGGATTTGTAAAGAGCGGGATGATTCAGACAGGTGAGGATATCGAGACACTTATCAAGCAAAGAGAAAGCAGTTTTGTGAAATATGAACTGAGCCTGGATCAGTTCATTGATAGTAATGCATCTCCATTGTTGGACTTACAGACTGAAAAGCAGACAGATAAGAAAAAGTCCAAAGCACCAATATTATCTGATTCGAATAAAATGAATCATGGGACTGAAATAGGCGGTCAGGTATCGTATACGCTGTTGTTGGAAGAGTTATCAGAGGAAACGGATAAGGACAAGGATATGCAAAAGGATACCGTACAGAGTGCAGATGATAACAAAGGGAACTTGCATCAAGTTTCAAAGGAAGTAAGCGGAGCATTGATTTATGCAAAAGCCCTGATAGATCCTTTGGAGAATAAGGCGCTTGCATATACAAGAACGACTACCCGCAGGACATTGGCAGATAAGGTCTATGTGATAGCACAAAAAAATACTTCTGTTATGGAATCCACAGATTCCGGTGCAGAAACAGTAGGAAAGTTAAAGAAAGATACCTTGTGTTACTTACTGGCCAATAATAATGCGGACTGGCTATATGTAGAATCCGGTGATGTAAGGGGCTTTGTAAGAAGTAAGGATATGCTTCTGGGAGATGAAGCGAAAGAAATTGTGGAAAAAGAGGGAGAGGAGAATCTTCCGCTGGCTGAGATGACGAAAGAGCCAAAGGAAAATAAAAGCCTTTACTATACGTTTACTTCAGTCAAAGAGGGATCTGTTTCCGGTCCTATACGTACTTCTATGGTGGATTTCGCACTGCAGTTTGTTGGAAATCCTTATGTATGGGGCGGAACGAGTCTGACAAACGGGGCGGACTGCTCCGGATTTGTACAGACTATTTACAGTACCTACGGGTACTCCATTCCAAGAGTTGCAGAAGACCAGGCACAATATGGTACAAAAATACCAGTAGAAGATGCTTTGCCGGGAGATCTGATCTTCTATGCGAAAGACGGCTATATCTATCATGTCGTTATGTATATCGGAAATGGACAGACGGTACAGGCAGCCAATTCCCAAATTGGAATTATCACGGCAGAAGTAAGCAGAGGAGAATCTGTCTGGGCTGCCAGGATCATATCGGATGCTGATAATGAACAGATCGAAAAAGTAAACCAAAAAGCTGGTATTTCTTATGATTCTGCGTACACCGCAGCTTCCGCGGAAGATATTGGCGAGCTGCTGGGCAACTTCAAACTCACTGCTTACTGTAACTGTGCTGTCTGCTGCGGACAGTGGGCTGACGGAGCTACAGCCAGTGGTACTGTTGCAACCCAGGGCAGGACGGTTGCTATTGCGGGTCTGCCTTTTGGGACACGATTGATCATAGGCGGGAAAATCTATGTGGTGGAAGACCGGGGAACACCTTACGGACATGTGGATATTTATTTGAATTCACATGAAGAAGCAATTCAGTTTGGGCTTCAATATGGGGATGTATACCTTGCAAAGTAACGGAGTATAGAGGTGGAGGCGTAATTATGGAAAAGATGAAAGAGCTGTGTTCCTTTGTTATCCCTTGCTATAACGAAGAAGAAGCCATACCCATTTACTATGAAGAGATGGAAAAAATGCTTAAAAATATGCCGGCGAACCTTTGCTTTGAATTTATTTTTGTGGATGACGGGAGCAGTGACAGAACCCTGTCGGTTATACGTGAATTGCATCAGCATGACGACAGAGTCGGTTATATCTCATTTTCCAGGAACTTTGGAAAAGAGGCGGGTATTTATTCAGGACTTATGAAAGCAAAAGGATCATTTGTGGCGGTGATGGATGTAGATCTGCAGGATCCTCCTGATTTAATTCCACAGATGTATGAGGCAGTTGTAAGGGAAGGATACGACTGTGTTGCCACCAGACGCTGCAGCCGTGAAGGAGAGCCAAAACTGCGGTCGTTTTTCGCCAGGCGGTTTTATAAACTGATGAACAGTATTTCGAAAACCGGAATTGTGGATGGTGCCAGAGACTTTCGGTTTATGAAGCGCCAGGTAGTGGATGCAATACTGCAGATGAATGAATACAACCGTTTTAGTAAGGGGATTTTTGAATGGGTGGGTTTTAAGACGAAGTATATCGCATACGAAAACAGAGAGCGTTCAGCAGGAAATACAAAATGGTCATTTTTTAAACTGTTTGGATATTCCATAGAAGGAATTATTGCATTTTCCACCACGCCTTTGGCATTGGCATCAGTTGGAGGGATAGTATTATGTGGTATTTCATTTTTATTAATTTTGCTGCTGATCATACGGTTTTTATTGTTTGGAGATCCGGTAGCAGGATGGCCATCCCTGGCATGTATTGTAATATTTCTGGGAGGATTGCAGCTTTGTGCTACTGGAATTATAGGAATGTATCTTTCTAAAACTTATTTGGAGTGTAAGGGGAGGCCAGTTTTTATTGTAAAAGAAGAGGGATGACGGATAAGAGAATGGTAAAGAGTTAGAAACGATAGAAAATTTAGAAATAGAAGAAAAGAGGGAATGATATGAAGAGATTGCAGACGATAAGAAATTTAAAAAGACATGCTATCGCCTTTGGCACAATGGTTATTTTAGGCGTATTTATGTTGGGAATGACTGCGATGGCGGCAGGGACAAGACAGGTAAGTCTGTCATCGGGGAAGACTTACATTGGAAATGAAGCAGATTATAATACATCGGTTTATCATAAAATCACGATACCCAGAGACAGGATGGGAACGTTCTGCTTACAGCGTAAACCGGTATAGTATGGGGGTACTGCTGTGTAATTCGAAGAAGAAGCCATTGGAGGACTATAAGACTTACCTCTCCAGTTATTCCAAGCCAGGATACACAGGCTATTATGGAGTCAGGAAGGGGAGTTATTATCTCAAGGTGGAAGGGGAGAAACTTTATAATCTTTCTTACTCTTTTTCTTCCGTAAAGGAGAAAAGCGGTTCGAGACAGAAAAAAGCAGTTTCTATCAAGCGGAATAAAACCGTAAACGGAGTCCTGCCTGCCGGAGAAAACGGTTCAAAGACAGACTGGTATAAGATAAATCTGAAAAACAAACAGAAGATTACATTATGGTACGGTGCAAAAGCAAATGATTATATCAGCTTCAGGATTGTTGCTGCAGATAAAAATTTATTTATTACAGGGAGCAGCGCTATCGTGAAATCAGGCACGAATAAGTATGTTACTAGAGATAAATTTCCTAAGGGTACCTACTATATTCAAGTTTCAAGATCCGGCAACTTGAAATCAACTTCCGGAGCATACAGCATTAAATGGAAATAATGCTAAAAACCGTAAAAGAGAGGGAATGATATGAGAAAGTATATTGCAGAATTTATTGGGACTTTTATATTAGTATTATTTGCCTGTGGTGTTGCAGCAGTAACCGGATGCAGCGGTGAACCCAATGCGTCTTATATCCTCACTGCGCTGGCATTCGGCGGTGTCATTATAGCCATGGCATATTCCATCGGAAATATCTCCGGGTGTCATATAAATCCTGCGGTGTCCCTGGGTATGCTGCTGACAAAAAGGATGGAGTTAAAGGATTTTGCCGGTTATGTTGCATCGCAGGTATTGGGCGCTATAGTGGGAGCAACACTGCTGCGGTTGTTAATTGGTACGGATATGGGATTGGGTGCCAACGGGCTTTATCAGGGTAATGTATGGAAATCATTTATCATTGAGACAGTATTGTCTGCGGTATTTATTCTCACAATTCTGGCTGTTACCAGCAAAAAGGAAGACAGCAATGTTTCCGGTCTGGTAATCGGGGGAACGCTGACGCTGGTTCATTTGTTTGGAATTTACTTTACGGGTACCTCTGTAAATCCAGCGCGTTCCCTGGGACCTGCGTTGCTTCTGGGTGGAAATGCACTGAAGGAAGTATGGGTATTTATTTTCGCACCGTTACTGGGTGGGGCGATTGCAGCATTAATCTGGAAAGGATTGTTTGACACAAAAAGCGTGTAATTATACGTAAGCTAATATGTACAGAGGGGAGAAAATATGCAGAAGGTAGTGATTATTGGAGCCGGTCCGGCAGGTTTGACGGCAGCATATGAATTATTAGAGCATCCATTGGAATATGAGGTTGTTATTTTAGAGGAGACGCCTGATATTGGCGGCATTTCCATGACTGAAAAATATAATGGGAAACGTATGGATATAGGGGGCCACCGTTTTTTTTCGAAAGACAAAAGAATTATGCAATGGTGGGAAAATATAATGCCTTTACAGGGAAAACCGTCCTATGATGATCTGATTTTAGGGCGGGAAAAACATCTGTCAAAGGGAGGTCCCGATCCGGAAAAGGATGACAGGGTTATGCTGCTAAGGCAGAGGGTTTCCCGGATTTATTACCATAAAAAGTTTTTTGACTATCCGATTTCTATGAAGCCTCAGACTTTTATTAACATGGGAGTATTGCAGACTATTAAAGCGGGATGCAGTTATCTGGTCTCCTGTTTACATAAACTTCCTGAAACCTCATTGGAAAATTTTTACATAAACCGTTTTGGAAAAGTTTTATATGCCATGTTTTTTGAAGGGTATACAGAAAAATTATGGGGAAGGCATCCGCGTGAAATTTCTGCGGACTGGGGAGAGCAGCGGGTTAAGGGGTTATCTGTTTTCACACTGCTGAAGAACATATTTATCCGTGAGAAAAAAGAAACTTCTTTAATTGAAGAATTTATATACCCCAAGCTGGGACCGGGGCAGCTCTGGGAATTGGTCGCTGAAGAGATTCAGAAAAAGGGTGGCAGGATTCAGCATGGGGCATCTGTCAGACTGATAGAAGCAACCAAAAATAAGGTGACAGGTTTAATATACTTGGATAACCAAAGCGGTAGGGAAAAGAAAATAGAAGGCGATATTTTTATTTCCTCTATGCCGTTAAAAGATTTGGTGTTTGGAATGGGGGATTATGTGCCAGAACAGGTAAAGACAATAGCACAAGGATTATCATACCGTGATTTTGTTACCATCGGTCTTCTGGTAGACAAGCTGAAATTAAAAAATGAAACAAGCATTAGAACCACAAATAATATTGTACCGGACTGCTGGATCTATGTACAAAACGAAGACGTTAAACTGGGAAGAATACAGATTTTTAATAACTGGTCACCATATCTTGTTTCCAATGCAGAATCAAATGTATGGCTGGGGTTGGAGTATTTTTGTAATGAAAACGATGACTTCTGGAATTTAGATAGTGATGTACGTGTGGAAAGGGCAGTAAAAGAACTGATTAAAATGGGAGTAATAGAGAGCAGGGAAGATGTGAAGGACTTTCATTGCAAGAAAGTAAAAAAGGCGTATCCTGCATACTTTGATACCTATGCACAGATCGATAAACTTATCCAGTGGGTGGATCACATTGAGAATCTATATTGTGTGGGACGCAACGGACAACACCGTTACAATAATATGGATCATTCTATGGCGACGTCCTTCGAAGCCGTAAAAAATATCCGAAGTGGGAATATGGATAAAACAGCAATCTGGAACGTAAATACGGAAAAAGAATACCATGAGGAAAGTAAATCCTGTGAAATGAAAGGGAAGCCGGCATGAAGAACCTGTTGGAGCAAATACTGAAGTTTGGAATGGTTGGATTTGTGTGTTTCGCGATTGATTATGGATTAATGACCTTTTTTACAGAAGTATTTCATTTACATTACCTGGTATCCTGCAGTATTTCATTTACAGTTTCCGTTGCTGTTAATTATCTGTTGAGCATGAAGTTCGTATTCCAGCCTGGAGGTAACACTGATAAGAAAAAAGAATTTTTGGTTTTTATTATTTTGAGTGTAGTTGGATTAGGAATTAACCAGTTTGTAATGGTGGTTATGGTAGAAGCAGCGGGTATTTATTATATGGTTTCCAAGATTGCAGCTACAGCTATCGTGATGGTTTATAACTTTATAAGCAGGAAAATGCTCTTAGAAAGTAAGCGGGCATAAGGGGATTATTGCATGATCAAAAACATTACAAACAGTCAGGAAAGTAAAGTGCTGAATATGATATACAGGCATCCGATTTTGGTATTAGTAATTGCCTGTATCTGCATTTGGACTGCTGGATCAATACAGCTGGTACAGGGTGTAATCCTGAAAAATAAGTTATTTCTGGCTGTTCTGATAACTGCCGGATATCTTGCTTATTATGGTCATTGCTATTATAAAGGAGCTCTTAATAAAAGAAAAATAATTACAGGTATTTTATTAGGAAGCTTTTTGATCCGGGCACTTTTTATTCTGGTCTCCCCTTATGATCAGGGACAGCATGATGTGCATTTCGTTGGCGGATGGGATACAAATGAAATTGGATCCGGGCATTTTGGATATATTGAATATTTATATAAATTCAGAAAATTTCCAAACTTTGATCCTACAAGGGTCTGGGCATTTTATAACCCGCCGCTGCATCATATCATTTCAGCTGTTTGGATATGGATTAATCGGCTGTTGGGATTTAATTATGAGCTGTGTATGGAGAATTTACAAATACTTACATTATTATATGCAACAGTAAGTACATGGTTGGTTTACCGCATTTTACAGGAATTCAAAATAAAAGAAAGTAATTTACTAATTTTAACAGGTGTATTAATTTTTCATCCTGTTTTTGCAGTATTAAGTGCATCTTTGAATAATGACTGCCTTGCGATTTTATTTTCATTGAGTACCCTTCTATATACTATTCGATGGTATAAAAAGCAAAGTTTCAGCAGAATTTTACTGATTGCATTTTCAATTGGTCTGGGGATGCTTACTAAAACATCGGTGGGACTTTTGGCCCCGGGTGTCGGATTTGTATTTTTGATGGTTTTGGTGAAAAAAAGAGTCCAATGGAAAAAAAATTGCTGCCAGTTTCTGGCTTTTGGAGTGATTAGTATTCCTATTGGAATGGCGTGGGTAGTTAGATTAAGAGTGTTGCATCAGATTCCATTTACTTATGTGCCTATGCTGGGTGAAATAGATCAGTATCAATACGTAGGAAATTATGGTGTATGGGAAAGGCTTGGAATTCCAGGGGCAGAGTCCTTGAGTCATACATGGAACAACTGGAATCCGAGGGCAGAACATAATATATGGGCAGAATTGTTTCGTTCGGCTTTGTTTGATGAAAAAGCCTTTCAGATGATGGGAACTCTGTATGAGTGGTTTGCAGTCATATTGCTAATTACCAGTATTCTGGGTGCTGTTTTGATGAACGTGCTGCTGATTCGTGTGCTTATTCAAAAAAGAAGTATGGATGGCGCATTAAAAGGAATGGTTGCCGTAGGATATGTAGTGCTGCTTATCTCATACATAAAATTTTGCTTCCAGTACCCATTTATTTGTACGATGAACTTTCGTTATATAGTGGCGACGATCCTGTTTCCTGCAATTGGGACAGGCATCTGGCTGGAAAAGAATAAAGACCAGGGAAGAGTGTTGGCAGTTAAAATTTTTATTTGCGGATTTAGTGTTTTGTGCATTGGTTTGATGACGGTGTATTGCTTGAATTGGAGTGCAACTGATATTCAAATGTTGAATGTAAATGGATAAAGGCCATGTCGTTTGACTATAAAGGTATAAATGAAAATAAGTTTTTATAGTCAAATATTAAATATATGGGCTCCAACCGCCCGAAAGTTTTGGGTAAGGGAGTATTAATATCATATGGGGAGGTAGGAATTCACAACATGAATGAAATTTTTATGGATAGGAGGTAAATGCATTGAAATTAAAAAAAGTAATAACAAGGGTTGTTGCATTTGTTTTATGCGTTGTGGTATTAATGACAGCCAGTCCCATCTGGTTACAGCAGTCTGAAGCAGCATCATTAGTCGAAGGAATTTCCCAAGAGTCAGAAGTGTCTAAATTGCCGGAGACTGAAATTAAGGAAACGCATAAAAAGGAAACGGAGCAGGTATCGGAATCTCAAAAGCAAACAGATACAGAAGAAAAACAGAGTGATACAAAGCCTGAAACGGAAAAACAATCGGACACAGAGAAACAATCAGAAACAGGGAAGAAAGAAGAATCAGAAAAGCAGACAAATACACAGAAGACAGAAAGTGAGAAAGGAAAGGGGGATGAAGAAAAAGGTTCAGAAAAAGAAAGTTCGGAAAATGCGAGTGAAAGCTTGAATAATAAGAAGGTTATGCCGAAACTGGGAGTCAGTGAATTTACGGTAGATGCAATTGTGGCAGCTGGAATTGAGGATCGTAATTTTGCCCAAGCGATATATGATTCTGTTGTGGCAGATCCGACGAAGTTCTTGAATGGGAATACGTTGGAGGTAAATAATTTTGGTACAGTTAAAGAGTTATTAGCTGCATTTACTGGGAATATAAATGCGGATGGAACGGGGAAGGGCGAGGCAGAAAAGATTAAAAGTATCAAAGGCGTACCTTTAATCAAATCCATTAGTAGTTTAAATATTTCCAACAACCTTGTTACTGATATTACACCATTATCTATTACTGATGCTAAAGATCAGACGGAGGTCACACAGGCTGAAAAGTTATATTATAGCACTCCAAAAAAGAATATGGTTATAACGGTTACAGGAAATCCGGTAAGCAAATATCCATATTGGATTGGTGGAAGAATTAGATTTGATCCTTCGTTTAGTCTAAATCCTGTTTTTTTAGAAAGCAAAGAGCTAGTTTTTGTTAGTGATGACTCTGGAAATTTTTCTAGAGAATATACGGTTGACTTGGACTTATGGAGAGATAATGAACGTATCTATATAACTGAAGATGTCATGTATATAGTTAATAACGATGGAATTGTTGTTGATAATCCTAAGGTTTCGCCGGAATCTATGCCTGGTGGCCAGCTGGAAAATATAAAGGTTATAGATATAAAACAAACTGGATCCTATTATATAGGACTGGAGTCTAAAAAGATTTCCCAGATGAATTGGTTTACTTGGAATGGAAGTTTTGTAGATACAGCAATTGTAGATTCAGCTTCTTTAAGTTGGTTTGTTCCTTTTGTAACCAAAATCTACACCAAAACCGAACCCGCCCAACTAACCACATCTCACTCCGTTTCCTTAAAAAAACTAGGAGCCGATGACAACAAAGGAAAAGCTGGTGCAATATACAACCTCTATAAAAAGAATACCACAGGAACTGACGAGTTAGTAAAGGAAAACCTGACTACGGATGCAAATGGTTTGTTGCAAGTAGACCAGGGACTTACCGCAGCAGAGTATTATTTCAAAGAAATAAAAGCTCCGGAAGGATATGAAATTAATCCCGATAAGATACCTTTTGTAGTAGAAGATGGAACGATTATTATTAAGGGTGGAGCAGGAAATGAACTTGAAACTTCGGATGGAAATAAGACCGTTAAAGATGGAGTATTTATGTTAAGTGGAGATACAAACGATCCCGTAAAACTGGAAATACATGCGCCAACTAACGGAAAACTTGCATCCATCACAATTGAATGGACCGAGGGTAATCAGGGAGGAACTGCAGGCAAACAGACATTTACGGTCACAGATACAGAAAATACAGATGTAATTGTTGCAGAAGCAGAATCAAAAATTAATGATGCCCGTCAGTTATACCAGAATGTAAAAGTTTCTGCCTCCTTTACCCAAACGTTATCCGTTCAGCAATTGGATACATTGACACCAGTTGAGTTTAACCTAAAAGCTGACAAAAAATTGGTAACTCCTAATGGAAGTGAAACTGTTGTTCCGAAAGGGAAATTTAAGTTCCATTTAGTAAATGATAAGACATCTATGGCTACTCCTGCAGTTGATGAGGTAAAAGTAAATGATTTAAATGGTAATGCGGAATTTACGAAAATTTCCATTGGGGCAGAAGGGACTTATCATTACATCATTACAGAATTAGACGATAAAGATCCTGATTATATTTACGACACAAATGAATATAAGGTTGAAGTAGTTATTGCTAAAATACCGGGTACTGACAAGCTGGAAGTAAAGAGTATCTCTTATTTTTCCAAGGATGGTGATAAGAATACAGAAGCTGCTAAATTTACAAATACGCTTCTTACGGTTCCATTTCGTTTCCTTAAAGTAGACGGAGAGGATCATAGTAAACCGCTAAAAGAGGTAAAATTTACTTTATATTCATGCAGCAAGAACCATACAGATGATGCCCAGCATGATGTACTGGTGACGAATGACTCTGATAATTGCTGGAGAGAAAGAGAGACAGTTACGAGTGATCAAAATGGTCTGGTTAGTTTTAAGGATTTACCCAGTGGTGATTATCAGCTTGTAGAAATTCAGACTAATCCGGACTATGCACTGCCTCTGGGACAGTGGCGTATTCATGTAGACATAACAAACGTTCAGGAACCAATCAAAATAATAGCAGTTGGAGATCCGCAGCCGCCAGCATTTATAAAAAATGAGGCTGGGGATGAAGTATCGTATGTATTACCCAATTTTAAGAAGACAGATTTACCGTTAACTGGCGGTACAGGAACTATTATTTTTACAGTAACAGGCATTATCCTCATTGGAGGTGCAATTATATTATTCATCATAGTAAAACGAAAACAAAAAAGAAAAGGAGAGTAAACTATGGTTAAGAAAAAATTTTTTAAGAGGGTTACAACAATGTTGCTGGCTTCTGTAATGGCAATCGGAATGTTGTCAACAAGTGCTTTTGCAGCGGAAAAGCCGCAAGCAGCATTACCAGATCCAGCAAAGAACGGAAGCAGCTCAATTACGATTCACAAGTTTCTTATGGATGACATAGCCGATGCAGGCAAGCCATCCGACGGAAATGAGGTTGCAGGGGATAAGATTCCTGCGGGAGCTAAACCATTAAAGGGTGTTACATTTAACATAAGTAAACTGGCAAAAGATACGGACCCGGTAACCAGTACAGACTATGATACAAATTTTGGTACTAATGGTACAAGCAAAGGAACAACAAAAGATGATGGAACGTTATCATTTAGTGATCTGCCATTTGGAACTTATAAAATTCAGGAGACTAGCAGTGTAACAGGAGTATCCCCGGCAGCACCATTTCTTGTAAGTGTTCCTATGACGAACCCGACTGGAGATGGATGGATATATGATGTACATGTGTATCCTAAGAATGAAAAGCTTGCTATCGACAAACATGTTGTAAATATTCCTAATAAGGATCATACAGCAACGGTAGGAAAAGACCATGAGTGGATTATCTCATCAACAGTACCTACGAATATGGTAGTGGAAAATGCGGACAAGAGTATTACAGCATCTAAAAAATACAATATTTCCGATACTTTGGACACACAGTTAACTTATGTTGGTAATGTAAAAGTATGTGCTGCTGGAAAAGATAATACAGAGCTAGCTAATGGTACTTTGGTATTAAATGATGATTATAAGTTAACAGAACCTGACAAAAATGGAAAAGGCGGAAAATTAGAAGTCGCACTGACAGAAGCCGGTATTAAAAAGGATGCGGCACTTGGAGCTAAAAAAGTACATGTTCATTTTACTACTAAATTAAATGAAACAGCAAAACTTGGCGTTGCTATTCCTAATGGTGCAACTTTAGATTATACCAATGCTCAAGATCAGTCAACTGCACCAGTCATCGTACCGGATGGTATGGATCCAACTGATCCAACTAAACCATATGACCCAACTAAAGATGAAAGACCGGAAGTACATACTGGCGGGGTAAAGATTAAAAAGACTGATGATCAAGGAACAGCACTTGCAGGGGCTGAATTTAAAATCTATGCTTCCCAGGAGGATGCGAAGACTGGAACGAATCCTATTTCTGTAATTAACAATGCAGGTAACGGATTTACAGACACTATAACATCAGATGCAAATGGATTAGTAAAATTCAATGGGCTTGCTTATGGCGGTACCAAGGGAGAAGATTTTGATACAACGAATCAAACATCTTATTGGATTGTAGAGACAAAGGCACCAACGGGATATCGTTTATTAGAAAACCCGGTAGAGGTAAAAGTGAGCGCTACATCTCATTTAGATGATGCAATTGCTAAAACAATTGTAAATAACAAAAATATAATTTTACCGGTTACTGGTGGTATGGGAACTGTAATGTTCACAGCATCCGGTTTAGCATTAATTCTTCTTGCTGTATTAATGGGATTAAAAGCAAGAAAGAAAGTACAACAGTAAATTGCCATAAAATAATAAAGGAAGTAGGAAGTCCCTACTTCCTTTCTGGATAGGTGGATAAATGAGTAAAAAATTAGCAACATGTTTTATTGTCTTCATTTTTATATTAGGTGTTGGAATACTTTGCTATCCGACTGTGAGTAATTATATTGCAACAAAAAATCAAATACAAATAATATCAAATTATCAAAATAAAGTTAGTAAATCAAACGAGAAGGACTTAAAAAAAGAGTGGGAAGCTGCAGAAAAGTATAATGCATCGCTATCAGGAGAAGTGATCGGAGATCCTTTTATACCCGGCAGTGGTAGAGTAATTCCGGATAATTACGAAGAGGTTTTAGATGTAGACGGAATAATGGGATATATTAAGATACCAAAAATTAAAGTGGATTTACCCATTTATCATGGCTGTAAAGAAGAATCTTTACAAAAAGGAGTGGGACATTTAGAAGATACAGCGTTGCCTATTGGAGGACAGGGTAATCATTGTGTCTTGTCGGGACATCGAGGATTACCAGCAGCAGAACTATTTACAGATTTGGACAAATTAGAAAAAGGTGATCAATTTTATTTATATATATTAGACAAGATCCTGACCTATGAAGTAGATCAGATAAAAGTAATTAGCCCGGATGAAGTACAGGATCTACGGACGGAACCAGATAGAGATCTGGTTACATTGATTACATGTACACCATATGGAGTGAACAGTCATCGACTGTTAGTTAGAGGAACCAGAGCTGTAGATGTGAAACAAGCAGAAAATACAAGTGGGATAAAGGAAACAGAGGCAGTTACAGAAGGGACATCTCAGACTGGCTATTTGATCATAGGTGCATGTATATTCTTTATTCTTTTGCTGATTCTAATATTGTATAAAATATTAAAAAGGAAAAGCAGTAACAGGAGGAGATAGAATGAGAAAAAATATAGCATTTGCTACAGCGGGTATCTGTCTGATACTAGGAATTAGTATTATTTTATATCCTCATGTACGCCAATACATGTATGCAGATCAGGCTAAGAAAATTATAGAAGAATTTGATAAGAAGATGGAGAAGGATTATTCGGAGGAGAATGATAAAAAGGGTATTTCGGTGAACACTGAACCGTTAGCCGGGGAAAAAGAGATTAATCTGGGACATGAAGATTTATATCAGAAAATAGTGCAGTATAACAGAAAGCTATTTCGAAGTGGTCAGGAAGATTTAGTGGATCCTTTTTCTTATCAACAGGTAGATTTTAGCTTAAAAGAATGGGGATTTGATGAGGATATGATAGGCAGCCTGAAGATACCCAGAATGGGAATTGAACTACCCATATATTTAGGTGCTACAGATGAAAATATGATAAAGGGGGCGGCCCACTTATCACAGACTTCACTTCCTGTCGGAGGCAATAATACCAACGCTGTTATAGCGGCTCACCGGGGATACAGTAATGCAGCTATGTTCAGAGATATAGAGGATCTACAAATAGGAGATCAGGTTATTATTAGGAATTTCAGGGAAACACTTACCTATGCGGTAGCGGAAATCAAAGTAATCAGTCCAACGGATATAGATCAGATACTGATTCAGCCCAACCGAGATTTAGTGACACTCATTACGTGCCATCCATATCGATATAATTATCAACGGTATGTGGTTTATTGTGAGAGGGCCGAGGAATTGTAAATTGTATGTGCGGCAGGGGAAGATCAGCCTAAAATGAAAGAAATAATAAAAAGAACATGAGGGTTATTATATGGGCTTGTTAAACAGAGAAAAGTATGATGATGTTGTTGATGAAAAATATGATTTGTCAGGTAGAAGTGTACGGATTTTCACACCAAAAGGAAAGCAGAATATGTATGAAATCGTTGAAAACGCAAAATACCAGGTTGTTATGATGAACATGGAAAACCTGGAACAAGTTGAAAAACAGAAAATGATGGACTTTATAAGCGGAGCTATTTTTGTTCTGGAAATACGGTTATTTGAAATAGCAGAGAATATTTATATTTTAATGCCGCGTGGATCCAGAATGAGAGAACAGGTATAAGATATCCTGCCTTAAGTAGTATTAGAAGCTGTTTGAAATTAATGGGGAGGAGAGTTGTGAAACATATGAATGAATCAAAAGAAGATACGGAATTCCTTAGTGGGGGTATCGGTACAATATTTATATCCGTTACGAAGATTGTGGAAAGTAAAGTGAGTGGATATTTTTACAGTCCTTTTTATAGGAAGTTAATGCATTTTGAGAACTTTGCACAAATGTATATAATGGCAGATACTCTGGTTCGAAAATTAAAAAAAGAAGAAAAAACATATTTAAAGCCATGTGTATATCCGGAAAGAAACTGTTATTCAGTCAAACCTAAAATATATTTTTTTGCCATAAACATTTTATCCTTAGAAAATAATACCTGGCATGGGAGGATGAGCTATAGTGGATGCAGACACAAAATCTATTTCAAAAGTTCAAAGGAATTGTTTAAGAAAATGAATGATTTACTGGAAATTACTAATATTGAAGATCCGGAGGTAAGATAGGCGGAATGAACGGACTTTATTGGATTTTAGGAATACTAATTTTAATCGTAATGATATATGGAGTTCTTAGAATACAAGATTGCAAAAAGACATATGAGAAAAGAGATCTGAGGGGACGAATCCGGGCTATGAATGGTAAGGAATACTTTATAGTCAACGTTTACATATGGCAGACAAAAAAAATGAGAGCAATAGATAATACTTATAAGGTAAATAGTATTGTGATGTCAGATGATAAGATCAAATACAGAATCATAGAGACCTTAAGACTGGTTCTGTTTCCTGCTTCTAAAATACAATACAGATATGAATTATTGCAGGATTTCAATTTATATAATGGAGACGTTATTTATGTAAGCATTATTGACCATGATAATCTCTGTCTCTTATACACATCTGACGCTGCCGACGAGCGATCTAGTGTAGATCTCGG